>JADMIO010835351.1_pt1 | contig 59295 bp, 43 predicted proteins | sample 8958161 | NCBI WGS metagenome assembly JADMIO01 (sample SAMN16585339, study PRJNA669376) | soil metagenome | isolation source: Crop rotation soil | place: USA: Cullars Rotation, Alabama | collected 2011 | reverse complement strand
CTTTCCCTCCGGGACATTGCCAGCGAGCGAACGGGTGAACCTTCGGCGGCGATTCGGGAACGAGTCATCGCCGCGCGACAACGCCAGCAGTCACGTTTTTCAAGCAGACCTAAAATCACCTGCAATGCGCGCATGGGCAGCCGGGAGTTGAAGAGCCATTGCGCGCTGGATGAGGCCATAATGGAATTGCTCAAATTCGCGATGACGGACATGAACCTCAGCGCCCGGGCTTACGACCGAATTCTCAAAGTCGGCCGGACGATTGCGGATTTGGCGGGGTCGGAAAAAATTGCGAGCGATCATATTTCGGAGGCCATTCAATACCGCTCGTTGGACCGACAATTGTGGACCTGAGAGGAACTCGGTCGAGTGGATTACTCGATTTTGAGGCGGAAAAACCCGTTGGCCGCGGCACCCAGCGAGATACTGCGGGTCATAGGCCCATCGACGCCGGGCAAGTTCGTATGAGGCGCGAAGTCAGTCCACATCGGCGGAAGGAGGGTGGGTGTTGATTGTATCGTATAATGAGCGGCGTCCGAGCCCGGCCACGTGAGTTTGAGCGTGCCATTGGTGAGGGCGAAACCGCTGATCTGCGGCCCGGGATTACCAATGGTGTAAGTATAGGTGGTAATCGGCCCAAGATTAACTATGGAACTCGCAGGCCCCATTTTGACGATGACGGTTTTACGCTTTGGCACTGAGTTATGGATTACCTGAAGCGGAATCAACCGCGGCGATGGAACCGTGTTGGCGTAGAAAGTAAGCTGGCCGCCGGACATTTTGTAGTCCACGCCGTATTCGGCGGTACTGCTCGGATCGATCCAATAATACACGGACTGTTCGGCGACCCAAGAATTTGATCCGGGCGGCAGGGTCAGGGCAACGGGAATATTTACACTTCCCACGCTATCATCACTGGCGGCACCGCTGGAGGCGAATGCTACTTCAGGCATTAGTCCGGGAATTTTTACGTCGAAGTGAAGGAGGTTGAAGTCATTCGCCACCAGGTAGGGGTTCGGGAAATAATTCAGCACGGTATAGCCTGCATTGACCGGTGTGGCGGTGAGATTCACGAGGCTTCCATCGGCGATGGTCATGGACCAGGAACCGAAGGTTGCAGGCACACTCTGGCCACCCGTACTTACGGTCAGCGGTCCATCGGTGGCGGGATCGTAAGCGCGCCCAGCGACTACAACAGCGCCGGAAATCGTACGATTCGTCCGGATGCGAGTGAAGTCAACGTTTGCCACACTCGCCGATGTGACCGCAATTGCTCCACCGGCCACTGAGCAGGAAAAAGCATATCCGTGATACAAGACAGACAGGTTGTAAGTATTAGCGCCGATCGATGGAAGCTGAACGATGTATCTACCGTCGGCGCCAGTCTCGCCGGAACCCGCAAAATTCGCCGCGCCATAAGCGACCGCGTTGGGAGCGGTGGCTTTAAAATTGTTCACAACCGCGCCCGCCAGTGGATTGCCGTTTTCATCTTTAACGACGCCGCTGATTGTGAGTATGGCGGCCGAACCGTTGGTGATCGTGACCTTGGCGGTCGTAGTGACCGAATGGCCTTTCAGATCGGTTACGGTACAGCGGACGAGGTTTTCCCCATTTCGTGTCCACGCATGGCTGCCCTGGATGGCGAGTCGGGAGTCCGGGTTGGAGTTTCCAGCTTCGGTTCCACCAGCCTTGTCGGGATCATCGAATTCCCAGTAGTAAGCCAGCGTGTCTCCGTCCGGATCGATGGCAGCGGCAGAGAAGATTTGGGTAATGCCGGCCCCCAAAAAGATGTTCGTCGGCGAAATGGAAAGTGTAGGGGTACCATTGCCAGGAAAGGGGCCATGGTTCACGACTACATCCAGCGACTCCGGGGTGGTGCCGCCCTTTTTGATGGGAGTGACGTGCAAATTGGCTTCGGCATCTGAATAAGTGCGCCCGATCGCAAGAGGGGCATCGTGCATGGTTGCATAGGTTGAGCCCGGTAGTCCACGACTGCCGGGAGTCATATCGAGCAAGGTGGTTTGGCCGGCCGTAGCGGAAAATGACTCACCGCCTAAGTGAACCTCCAAGCCGTTCTGCGACCACACCGCATCCACGTTCGTGATGGCCTGCCGGAAATCAAACCAGTAGGTACGACTGGCATCACGGACGCACCGCAATGCGTAACTTTTGCCCGACTCCAGCGTGCCCTGGTCGAAAGCGACGATGCGGTATGTGCCGGAGGCAGCCGGGTTGGTGATTTGATCGTCAGGCAACCAGCCCAGCACATTTTTCCAATAGACATTAATTTCGCGATCCGGCGTCAGCGGAATCGGCGCTGTATCTTTGAAGCCCATGAGGTCGTAAACGTCACCATACGCATCCGAATAGAAGGTCCCGTTTTTGAGCGGTGAATAACCGGAGGCACGTGAAACACCATTGGCATGGAACAGGCCCAGGTTATGGCAGAGTTCGTGCGAGAGCGCTTTGAAGGTGGTGGCAAAAACACCTTTCCCATGTGTCAGCCCAGAACCAATAGTGCCCTGACCAGGAATAAATCCACAGGCGATGATATCCAGATCGTAATTATCGGTATTGTATAGAGCCGGGTTACCGGCGCTCACGCCCACCTGGCGCGCACGGGCACGCACATCATCGGCCAATGAACCAGGCTCCGACCATTGAGTATATTTTGAAATGCCCGTGGTCCCGTAAGGCAAATTGTAATTGGAATAACTCACGCCCAGGTTGATTTCCGGAAGCACAGTAAACTGGAGAATGCATTTCCCATAGGATTGTCGCGCGAAAAAGTTGCTGATTCCGGTTAACGCGGTGCCGTTCGTCACATTGCCCCACCCGGACAAGTAGCCGCCCGGACCAGGCACATCCGATGGTCCAACCTGATCGGTGAATCTCACCGGGATAATCAGAACCTTCTTAATCCCAGTCGTCCAGGTCGCAAACGGTGCACCAGCAATCGCGCCATTGGACATAAGGCCGAATAGGAGCAGGAGCGCAAAAATGACCTGGTGGATAAACATTGCGCTCAGCCTCTCACGCTCAAAAAATGATGGTTCACCACGGCTGCGAAGAGCCATTAGCATGCCAGAATGCAGGCTAAAATAGCGGATTTGATGGAGATTATAATGGCTTCCATGGCGGTGAGGTATGTCGCCCGCACCCAGTTGGGCTCAGTTTTTGCGGACAAGGAGGCACACACCTAATGGAGGCATGCAGGGAGTTTGGCGAAGGTTTCCGCATGATCAAACGAGCACGCATCTCACTGTTGGTTGCGGTTGTAGCAGCGTTTTTTGGTTTTACCGGCGTGTTAACGAACTCAGCGGAGCTTGCGCAAGTGATCTGCTACCTGTTTCTCGCCGTTTCGGCCTTGTCGTTTCTATTTTGCCTGTTCGAAGACTGCCAATCCGAGCCGGAGTATCATTCAACTTTCAATAAAACGCCCTGACCAGGCGCGAGCCACACGTACTCGCCCTCAAACGGGATCAAATCGCCACTATATGGCGAAACGTGCCGCAACTGGCGCGGAACCTGACGAAATTGTGGCGTGCAGCGGCGCGACTTCACCAGGTCCTTATTCACCACCATGACATAACGGGAACTATCGCGATGGGTGAATTCACCGACCAAATAATTATCTCCACTCACGCCGGTTACGAGACTATTCGTGGGCGGGCCTTTTGCCCCTGCCGGAACCTTCCCGATATGATACACGTCATCGGACGCCAGTTGGAGCAGTGTGGGAGCGAGCTTCAACACCTGAAGGTTTACGTTCTGCAAATTATGCCAAGCGGGAGTTTCATTGCCGAACTGATCAATGGGCGCTCCGCGGTAGCCGCCAACTGGCGGAGCAAAGTAAGTAAAGTAAGAGAGACCTCGTCCGCCATAAGCCAAGGTTGTGTAAGCCTCGAAGCGCAAATCAGCCGCGGTTGGCTCCCGATAACTGAAGTGGGCGACCGAGAGGACAATGTTCCAGAACTCAAGCTTGTGCCGGCGAGAAGCACCACTGATCGCTTCGATGTTCGACCAATAGCTCTCGCGGACCGAACCGTCGTCCATCAGTGAATAGTTGTCGTAGCTAAGGATTTTTGGATGACAGGTGGCAATGAACCGGTCCAGGTACTCGGCGTAGTTGGTGGCGCCTAGCTGCCAATTTTCGGCGTAGTCAGGAAATAGATTGATGTATGGCCATTTTCCGGGCGCCAATTCACGCACCACACTGGCAACCTTTTCCAGGTGCGGAAAGAAAGCCGCTGAAGGTTCATCGCGGAGATAATAACCGAACACGGCCGGATGCGCGCCGACCTCGGTTACGAGACTCGCGACATTAGTTCGCGCCTGCGTTGCGTCCACAGCCGTCCAATCGTGCCCGCCAATTCGGGCATCTGAGACAATCGCTTTGAGCCCGGCCTTTTCACAGGCATCCAGCCCCGAAGGCGGGACGAATCCCGCCATTGTAAATCCGCAATCGCGAATTTTTTTCAGGACCGCCGGATCACTCGGGGCACTGTTCCAGGGCATGATAGGGAAGAAATTCGTATCGCCCAGCGCCAGGGCGACCGTGGAGGAACCGATTACGAAGCCGAAAAATGCCAAGGACAACCAGCGCGTTTTAAGGTGCATGTCGACAGTTATTAAAGGTTGCCTACCGCCGATTCAAGCAATCGACGAACTCAAATGATTCTAGGCGCCGCCGAGATAGGCGCTTCTGACCTGGGGATTCTGGCGAAGAACGCTCGACTCATCCTGCAAACTGATCCGGCCAGTTTCCAGCACGTAGCCGAAATGAGAAATTTCCAACGCAAGATTAGCGTTCTGCTCAACGAGAAGAATGGTAATATTGTGCTGGCGATTGATTTCGACAATCTTTTCAAAAATCGTTTTGACCAGGAGCGGAGCCAGCCCAAGCGACGGCTCATCGAGCATGAGGAATTTAGGCGTGCTCATCAGGGCACGAGCAATCGCAAGCATCTGCTGCTCACCGCCGGAGAGAGTGCCAGCGATTTGCTTGTGCCGCTCCTTCAACCGCGGGAAAGTGGTGAAACTATACTCCAGTTCGCGTTGAATGACCTGCTTGTCCTTTTGAAGGTAGGCTCCCATCATCAGGTTTTCCGTCACGGTCAGATTGGCAAAAATCATGCGCCCCTCGGGCACATGCGATATGCCTAGCTTCACGATTTGGTGAGGTGGCAAATTGGCAATGTTACGCCCCTGATAAAGAATTTCTCCACCGCGCGCCTTCAAGAGGCCGGAGATCGCCTTCAGGGTGGTGGTTTTGCCAGCGCCATTGGCGCCAATAAGCGTCACAATTGCGCCTTGCTTGACGGAGAGAGAGATGCCTTGCAGCGCGGAGATAACGCCGTAATCGACCACCAGGTTTTTTAGCTCGAGCATCAGGTCTTGGCTGGTTCTTCGCCCAAATAGGCTTCAATCACTTTGGGGTTCTTGCGCACTTCTCCAGGGGTCCCTTCGGCGATTTTGACGCCGTAATCCAAGACGGCAATGCGACCGCAACAGCCCATAACTACAGGCATGTCATGTTCGACCAGGAGGACAGCGATTCGGTATTTATCTTTGATGAACTGAATGAGTTTCATCAACTCGGTTTTTTCGCTCGGGTTCATTCCGGCGGCGGGTTCATCCAGCAACAGCAGCCGGGGACGGGTAGCCAACGCACGAACAATTTCCAACCGGCGCTGATCCCCATACGGGAGACTCTTCGCGGGAGTTTCGCGATGACGACCCAGGCGAAAAATTTCCAGCAACTCCATGATTTCAGTTTCAATGGTTTTTTCTTCAATGAAAAAGCCGGGGCCCCGCCATAGCGCGTGGGAAATTCCGCTGCGCAGATGCAGATTGAATCCGACGCGCACATTGTCAAAAACGGACAAGGAAGGGAAGAGGCGGATATTCTGGAAAGTGCGAGCGATACCGTGAGCGGTAATCTCATACGGCTTTTTTCCAACAATCGAATTGCCGGCCAAGCTGATTTCACCCTCAGTTGGTTGATAGACACCGGTAATGATATTGAACACGGTCGTTTTACCCGCTCCGTTTGGGCCTATTAGGCCGACCAATTCCTGCTCCCCAATCTCGAAGTTCAGAGAGGAGACGGCGGTAAGTCCGCCAAACCGGATAGTGCAGTTCCGTAATTGCAGCAAGGGTTGCCTGGCGGTGTCCATCATGCGGATTTCTTTTCAGCCAAGGCACGTTTTCGTGGAGTGAACAGCCCCTGCGGTCGCGTCAGCATGAGGACAATCAAAAGCAAGGAATAGAGCATCATCCGGTATTGGGCCACGGGCCGCAACACTTCGGGCAAAATTGTGAGCAAAACGGCAGCGATAATGACACCAATGGTGTTACCCATCCCGCCCAGGATGACCATGACTACAATTTCTATGGATTTGATGAAGTCGAAGCCTTTTGGGTCGATGGACAATTTGAAATGCCCATAAATTCCACCGGCAGTACCGGCGAAAAAGGCCCCAACAACGAAGGCGATGATTTTATATTTGGTCGTGTTAATGCCCATGGCTTCGGCGGCCACCTCGTCATCGTGGACGGCAATGAAACCGCGGCCATAGGTGGAGTTGACCATGCATGTAACCACGTAAATGGTCAGCGCGGCCAAACTGAACGTCCAAAAAAAGTTCGTATAAGGCGGGATGCCGGTCAAACCCAGGGCGCCGCCGACCGATTCCATGTTTCGGAAAATGACTCGGATTATTTCGCCGAAGCCGAGCGTCACGATGGCCAAGTAATCTCCCTTCAAGCGCAACGATGGCACGCCGACCAACAAGCCAGCCACGGCAGCCATGAGACCACCAGCCAGCAAAGCGCACAAAAAAAGAACGCCCGTGGTGAAATCGTTAGTGGAGCCAAACGCAGCGATAAAGCGTGGTCCGGCAAAGAGGCTGACCGCAGCGGCTGTATAAGCTCCAACCGCCATGAAACCGGCATGCCCAAGGGAAAACTGCCCCGTGTAGCCGTTGACCAAATTGAGGCTGACCGCAAGGATGACGTTGATGCCAATCCCGATAATGATGTCGAGATAATAGGGGTTGATGTATCGTGAACCCCAAGCCACCAGCAGACATGCTCCAAGCGAGACCAGCAACAAAGTCTTGGCGCGATTGAGCATGAGCGTTTGATTACCGACTAGACCTTTTCGACCTGGATTTTACCGAGCAAACCGGCGGGCTTAAACAGCAGAATCAAAATCAGCACTGCAAACGCAATCGCATCGGTATAAGTGGACCAGCGACTGCCGTTGACAAAGGTTTCGACGATGCCAAGCAATAACCCCCCAAGCGCGGCCCCGGGGATATTGCCAATGCCGCCGAGCACAGCGGCCACAAAGGCCTTCAACCCCGGCAGTATGCCCATCAGCGGATCAATCGCCTGATAGTTGAGAGAATAAAGAATACCGCCAGCCGCAGCCAAGGCCGAACCGAGGGCGAAGGTGAAAGAAATTACCACGTCGTTATTTACCCCTACGAGCGAAGCCGCATAAGGATTAAAGGAGACAGCACGCATGGCCGTGCCGATTCGGGACTTCAGTACGATGAACCGCATGCTCACCAACAAAACAGCAGTCACGAGGAACACGGCAATTTGGTTGCTGGAGAGCACCATTCCGCCAGCAAATGTAATCGTCTTGACCGGGAACAAGGGAGGAAACGATTTGGGAGCGGCGCCGAAGAGGAACTGGCCGGTGTTTTCCAGCAGCAATGAGACACCAATTGCGGTTATAAGCACGTTGAGTTTGGAACGATCACGCAACGGCCGATAGGCCAACCGCTCAATGATTACACCAAGCAGGGCACAAGCCGCCATTGCGCCGGCGAGGACGATTAGACCGCCACCAAACGTTTCATGTGGGAAATGGCGGGACAAATAGTAGCCCGCAAAGGCACCGACCATAAAGACGTCGCTGTGCGCAAAATTGATAAAGCGCAAGACGCCATAAACCATGGTGTAGCCTAACGCGATCAGCGCGTAGATCGAACCCAGAGAGAGCCCGTTGATGAGCTGTTGGAGAAATTCGCTCAAGGATTGATGGTCTCGACGTACTTGAAGTTGCCGTCCTTGATCGTGATGATCACGGCCGGCTTGGTGGCGTTGCGATGTTCGTCGAGGGTGGTTTTGCCGGTCACCCCGACAAAATCTTTGGTAGCAGCGATCGCGTCACGGAGTTTTGGCCCATCCGTCGCGCCAGCGCGCTTGATGGAATCTGCCAAAACCATAACGGAGTCATAACCCAGGGCTGCCATGGCGTCCGGAGTTTCGCCACCCCAGCGCGCTTTATATTTTTTCACGAACTCCTGGACTTTCGGCGAGGAATCTTCGGCGGAATAGTGCGTTGAATAATAGGTCCCTTCCATGGCTTTGCCACCGATCTGAAGCAATTCAGGCGCTTCCCAGCCATCACCACCGAAAACGGGGACGTTGATGCCCAACTCACGGGCCTGACGAACAATCAGACCAGCCTCGGTATAGTAGCAGGGGACGAAGATAGCTTCCGGGTTGGCGGCTTTAATAGCGGTGAGCTGGGCTTTGAAATCTTTATCGCCACTGCTGAATTTTTGTTCGAGAACAATTTTGCCGCCCTGGCCGGTGAACTGTTCTTTGAAATTGCTCGCGAGACCAACGCTATAGGGGGCAGCGGCATCAACCAGGAGAGCCACATTTTTCACTTTCAAGGTTTGGCCAGCGAAGGTGGAGAGCACTTTCCCTTGAAAAGGGTCAATGAAACAGACACGAAAAATATAATCTCCCTTGTCCGTGACTTCAGGCTTGGTGGAGGAAGGCGAAATCATGGGAATTTTGCTCGGCTGACAAATGGAAGCTCCCTCCAGAGAACGACCCGAAGCAACTTCACCGAGCACCGCAACGACTTGATTGCGGGAGATGAGTTTGCGGACAACGGTCGCAGATTCGCCGGGAGTGGAACGGGTGTCTTCCGTAATAAGCTCTAACTTCTTTCCCAGCACTCCTTCACCTGAATTGGTATCCTCAGCGGCCAGGACGGTGCCTTTATGCGAGGAATTGCCAAAAGCGGCCTCTTTGCCCGTCAGCGAAGCGAACTCTCCGATCTTGATAACTTTGTCGCTGGCAGTTGAATCAGACGATTTATTACATCCCGCTGCTAAGAGTAGGAGAACCACGCTAACAGTGAGGAGAAACTGTATTCGGCAATTTTTCATTTTTGTGCGGAGTTGCCAGTCGGCAGGTGCTGTGTTATCGCAAATCAATCCGTGGTTAATTAACTGCCGCTGGCCGGGGGTCAAGCTAAAGATTTGGCTTTCGGGATTCAACCCTCAAGATCGTGGAGCAAGCTCACCCTGCCGCGTTCCGCTTTGTGGGCTGAAAGTTCCATATCAACGGTGGACAATCAATTTGACGACACGCCAAACCCAACCTACCGTTCGGTAAGTTGTGAGTAAACCAGTCAACGACTCTGAAACCCGGCAACACATTTTGCGCGCGGCGCTCAAAAGCTTCGCGCAATGCGGGTATGCCGGCACATCGGTACAGCAGATCGTTAGTGAAGCCGGAGTTTCGAAGCCGGCCCTGTACTATTATTTTGCTGACAAAGCCGGGCTTTTTCAGGCCCTGGTTGACCGCGCGCACGACGAACGTTACGAACTCATGCAGGCAGCCGCAGAAAACGGTGGAACCGTGGGCGAAAAATTAGAAGCAATTGCGGCGGCAATCTTTGAGTTTTCGTTGCGTAACCGTGAGTTGATGCGTTTGCAATTTGCGACCGCGTTTGGGGCCTCGGGAGAGTCGCCAGGGCTGACCAAATGCAGGGAAAAAGGACGTCAGAATTTCGAACTCATTCGCTCCCTGATAAAGGTTGGGCAGGACTCGGGCGAATTAGCTGCCCAATTTACCGTGGACGAACTGGCAATGGGAATCTACGGACAGCTAAATAGCTATGTAATGGTGCGGCTGTTGATGCCCGACTGCCCCCTGGATCGGGCCACCGCCAAAGGGATCGTGCAGTTATTTCTAAAGGGCGCCGCGGGAGTGCCGTCAGGGGCTAATCGAATAACGAAACCAAGCAACCGTGCCCTGGCCAGGAAGTGATTTGATAAACAACGATTTCAATCGATCAGTGAACTCATGAAACTAAAAATTAGCGCTGCAATTCTGATTGTGCTCCTGGTCTTCGGCGGCTTGGCGGGAGTCAAGGCCCTACAAATCAAAAAAATGATTGCGGGTGCGAAAGCGTTCAAGATACCGCCGGAAACGGTTTCATCGACGGTCGCGCATGAGGAGAAATGGCAGGGAACTTTGACGTCGATAGGCTCCATTACGACCGTTCAAGGCGTGACAGTCACTCCCGACATTCCCGGAACAGTGAATGAGATAGCCTTTGAATCGGGCGCGGTGGTCGGCAAGGGGGACTTGCTGGTGCGGTTGGACACCTCCACAGAGCAGGCTCAACTGCGGGCACTGGAAGCCCAGTTGGAATTGGCGAGACTTAACGTTGAACGGGAACGGAATCTGCATAAAGAGAAGATGGTTTCGCAGGCAGAATTGGATGTCGCCGAAGCGACGTTGAAGCAGAACCAGGCCAACGCTGACGCGATCCGGGCGACCATCGAAAAGAAAACCATCCGCGCACCGTTCGCGGGCCGACTGGGCATACGACTGATCAACCTGGGACAATATCTGGACACGGGCAAACCAATTGTGTCATTGCAATCGCTATCCCCAATTTATTCAGATTTTTCACTGCCACAGCAGGAATTGGCGAGGCTCAAAACGGGGATGCGGGTGCGGGTCACGACCGATGCATATCCTGGCCGGCAATTTGAGGGAACATTAACCGCCATTAATCCTGACCTTGATCAAACCACTCGGAGCATCGGATTGCAGGCCACCTTCGAAAATTCCGATCAATCGCTGCGCCCAGGGATGTATTCGCGAATAGAAGTTTTGCTTCCCGAAGAACGGCCGGTGTTGGTGATCCCGGCCACGTCCGTCCTCAGCGCCCCTTACGGCGATTCCGTGTATATAATCGAACCGAAATCGGGCGTCGGCAATGGAAAGCCGGAGTTGGCCGTGCGCCAGCAGTTCGTTCGAACCGGCCAGGCACGCGGGGATTTTATCTCTGTCGAGACCGGCCTTAAGCCGGGCGAACGCGTGGTGAGTTCCGGCCTGTTCAAGTTGCGGAATGGCATGTCAGTAGTGGAGAACAATGAGCTTGTGCCGAAAAGCGACAAAGCGCCGTCGCCGGCGGATGGTTAGTCTGGAATGGAGGCATGAAATCTTTTACCGACATATTTATACGCCGGCCCGTGCTGGCCCTAGTGGTAAACCTGGTAATCTTAATCGCCGGATTCCAGGCAATCCGATCACTTAACGTCCGGCAGTATCCTCGCAGCGATAATGCCGCCGTAACCGTAACAACCGTATACGTCGGCGCCAGCGCGGATCTCGTGCGCGGGTTCATTACCACGCCCCTGGAACGGGCCATTGCTGCGGCGGATGGGATTGATTACATCGAATCGAGCAGCAAGCTGGGAATGTCCACCATCACCATCCGGTTGAAGCTCAACTATGATCCGAATAAAGCGCTCGCTGAAATCAGTTCCAAGGTGGATCAAGTCCGCAATGAATTGCCCCCGGAAGCCGAGGTGCCGATCATCAACATCGAGTCCGCCGACTCGAAATTCGCCTCTTCTTACCTGAGTTTTACCTCGGACATATTGCAGGCAAATCAAATCACCGATTACCTGGTGCGGGTCGTGCAACCGCGCTTGACCGCGCTTGAAGGAGTGCAACGAGCGGACCTGCTGGGCGGCCGAACCTTCGCCATGCGTATCTGGTTGAAGCCGGACCGCATGGCCGCACTAAAAATTAACCCTAGCCAGGTGAGGGAAGCACTCGCGGCGAATAATTTCCTTTCAGCGGTTGGACATACCAAAGGAGCACTCGTCCAGGTCAACCTTAGTGCTAATACCGACCTGCGCTCCATTGAAGAGTTCCGCAACCTCGTAGTCCGCCAATCCGGCGACAAACTGGTACGCTTACGAGATGTAGCCGATGTCATCCTGGGAGCTGAGGATTACGACACTGAAGTCCGGTTTTCAGGCGATCGCGCAGTATTCATGGGAATCTGGGTGCTACCCAACGCAAATTCCCTAGATGTGATCAAACGTGTGCGCACGGAGATGGCTTCGATCGAAAAAGAGTTACCCACCGGCTTGAAAGGCAAAGTTGCGTACGATGCAACGAAATATATTGATGCAGCCATTAACGAAGTTTTAAAAACCCTGACAGAGACGTTGATCATCGTCGCTATTGTCATTTACCTTTTCCTGGGATCGCTCCGTTCAGTGCTGGTTCCACTGGTGGCCATCCCCATATCGCTCATCGGAGGCATATTTCTCATGCAGGCGTTCGGTTTTACCATCAACCTGCTTACGCTGCTGGCGATAGTTCTATCAGTCGGATTGGTGGTTGATGACGCCATCGTGATTGTCGAAAACGTGGAACGACACATTCGAGAAGGCCAGACACCTCGAATGGCGGCGTTGATGGGTGCGCGTGAATTAGTCAGCCCAGTCATTGCGATGACAATCACACTCGCGGCTGTTTATGCGCCGATTGGACTGCAAGGTGGACTCACCGGTTCTCTATTTCGTGAATTCGCGTTTACGTTGGCGGGCGCAGTTTTCATTTCCGGCGTCGTGGCACTAACACTTTCACCGGTGATGTCATCGAAGCTGTTGGATGCCGGTCGCGAAAACCACGGTTTCACGGGAGTAATCAATCGCACTTTCGATCGTTTGCGCCGGGCTTACGGCCGCGTGCTCGATGCGACGCTGTCGGCACGACCAGCAGTATACATTGTCTGGATTGTGCTGAGTTTGCTTGCGATCCCGATGTTTATGATGGCGCCCAAGGAACTAGCGCCTCCCGAAGACCAAAGCATTGTTTTCGGAATTGTCGAAGCCGCCGCTGATGCCACCATCGATCAATCCACCTTTTACTCGGAAGCGGCAAACCGAGAGTTGATGAAAGTTCCCGAGAACGCGCAAACATTTCAAATGATCTTTCCGGACCATGGTTTTGCCGGCCTGGTTCTCAAACCTTGGGAAGAGCGCAAGCGTTCGGTTTTTGACATCGCTCCCCAGGTGCAGCAGAAGGTTGGCGCCATCCCGGGGATACGCACTTTTGTGGCTACTCCGCCTTCATTACCCGGTGGCGGCCAGTTTCCGATTGAACTGGTGATTGGAGCAACGGCTGAACCGGAAGTAATTCTTGGATTTGCAGAGCAGTTGCAGCAAAAGGCTGCCGCTAGTGGCATGTTTGCGTTTCCGCCCAGCATCGATACAAAACTTGATCAACCGGAAATCGAACTCGTTATGGACCGGGACAAAGTGGCTTCGCTCGGTTTAAATATGGCGACAGTCGGCTCCGATCTGGGTGTGCTAGTCGGCGGCAATTTCGTAAACCGTTTCAATTTTAGTGGGCGCAGCTATAAAGTGATTCCGCAACTGGCCCGCGTTGAGCGACTTAACGCAAGCCAACTGGAAGACACCTATGTTAAGGGACCTAATGGCCAATTAGTTCCGCTCAGCACTTTCGCAACGCTGAAAAAGAAAACCGGCCCCAGGGCCTTAAATCGGTTTCAACAATTTAACGCAGTTAAATTAAGCGGAGTGGCGATTCGGCCTCTGGATGAAGCCCTTAAATTTCTCGAGGACGAATCAGCCAAGATTCTGCCCAAGGGATATAAGCTCGATTACACGGGTGAATCGCGCCAACTCCGAGTGGAAGGCAGCAAATTCCTGCCGGCCTTTATTTTGGCACTGGTTCTTATTTTTCTCGTGCTTGCGGCGCAGTTCAATAGTTTTCGCGATCCGCTTATCATCCTGCTCGGATCGGTGCCGCTGGCGATGTTCGGGGCCCTGCTTTTCAGCTTCCTGAAGATTCCCAATCCCATGACGCCGTTTTTTACCAACGGATGGACTACCACCTTAAATATTTACTCACAAGTCGGACTTGTAACTCTGGTGGGCCTTGTCGCAAAAAACGGTATTCTCATTGTTGAATTTGCGAATGCCTTGCAACGCAGCGGACGCAGTAAACTTCAAGCGGCGCGGGAGGCGGCGCTTGTGCGATTGCGTCCCGTGTTAATGACCAGCGTGGCCACGGTCTGCGGCCATTTCCCCCTCACACTTGTGAGTGGCGCAGGCGCGGCTGCGCGCAATTCCATCGGTATTACCATTGTGGCTGGAATGGCGTTAGGCACTGTTTTTACGCTGTTGGTAATTCCATCGCTTTACGTTTTACTAGCGAAACAGCACGCTCGAGAATCCCGTCAGGACACAGAGCAGGAATTTGAAGTAGCTGACTCCGACCGCGAAAACGAGCTGGAAGAGGAAGCAGTTGGCGCGAAATGAGAGCCAGCACGGGAGTGGAAAAGTTAAAAACGGGGCTTGCATTACCATGAGTTTCTCGTAAGGTATCCGAACATTTTAGGAAGCGAGCGTAGCTCAGCCTGGTAGAGCATCACGTTGCCAACGTGAGTGTCGAGGGTTCGAATCCCTTCGCTCGCTCCATTTTCAAACAGAGGTCTCTCTCTTCCTGCTTCAAACGCCTTGGAATCGTTCGATATGCCTTGAGAATGGAAAGTTTTCCTAACAGGAAAAGTCTACAACCGAGCTCCCAAAGGTTGGAACAAAGTGTAAGCTGTCGCCGGCCACAACTTTCGAATACCCTTCCACCACGCGTATGCGTCATTTCACGCTGCCCCCCGACTACCCTCGCATTAAGCAAGTGAAAAGCTTCCATGAACTGGTCACGACCTCCTTTTCGGGCAGCGTTAATGCCCTCTGCTGGCAGCGCAACTTGACTGGCGATTTCAGCGAAGTCGTGTCCCAGTTAGACGTCAGTGAGGGAATGACGATGCTCGATGACGCCCAATTGCTGGCGATCCCCCTTAGCGCCTCAGGCCGGGCCGCCGTCGATGTGCTCATTGAAGACCAGCGGCTGCTCCGGGCGCACGGTCTTTCGCCCGGTCTTGACTGCATTCAGGGCTATCCGCGCGACGAAGAGCCGGGACCCATTCGCACCGATGTTTATTCCTTTCACGTCGACAGCGCCACGGTGGAGACGGATACTTTTCTTTGCACTTATCACGGTCCCGCGAGCGAGGGCTTGCGCAATGAAGAGGCACAACGGCGCGTCGACATCCCGGATACGCGCGCCGAACTCCTCAGCCTTTTTGGGGGAGATGATAACGGCGATTTCCACGAATATTTGAGAGACAATTGCTACGATCTCCACTACAGCCCCATCCCTTCGGCACGGCCTTTTTCCTTCGGTGTGGGCAATCTTTGGCGTATTGCGGTTCAATATCCCGGCAGTCCCGTACCGCCTTTTATCCACCGAGCTCCTGAAACCTGCCCCGACCAACCGCGGCGCTTGCTGCTGATTAGCTAAAAACTCGCCGAGCTCAGACACACGAGGGGGTGTCACCAGTACTGGGGACTTTTGAACCTCGGGAGAATTGGTAATGTAATGACGTTGGTGCCGGGTTTCTCATCCCAGCGCCGTGTGTGAAAAGGCCGGACCTGTTGTCCGGCTTTTCGTTTGTACGGATTGGAAACGGAGTTTGGACCTGATTAACCAACTAACAATTCATCGACTTTTTCGTTCGACGTAACCCTTTTTCACTTTCTCGGTAATCAGGTTCTCCGCTTCACGCTCGACTATTGCGGCATCGGCAAAAGTCTTGGTCTGTGTTTGGCCCGCGGTTCCGATTCGCCCAAAACGCACCTTAAAGGAATTGCCTGAGAGAGAGATCTCCCAAAACCTCTGTGACGATCCTTTAATGAATTCAAAGTGCCTTACCTCACCCGGGGTCGGCATGGCAACCTCACCGGATATTGGTTTATTAATCTCCGGTTTTTTTGGGGTTGTCGCAGGCGGCTTAACCGGCAGAGAGGGTAAACTTACTTCACGGGTTTTCTCCCCGGCCATGGGAACGGCCACTTCGGCTTCTTCGATTTCCTCCGTTTCCTATTCCATCGGAAGTTCGTTTCCGTGAAGGATTTTCTCGATTCGCGCCAGCACGTCATCTGCGTTATGATACCAGTCCTTGGTCAACACCACTGCCATCCGCCATCCGAACGCACGCAGGATGGAGGGTTGCATCAGGTAACGATCCAGGAGGTTTGGGTTGGCATAATGCCCATCGGAGTCTACGAGAATGCCCAACTGGTACAAAGCGTCTGAGTCGCGGCGTACCGCAAGATCACAACGAAACCTGGATTGCCCAACATTTAAGTCCACGGAATATCCCTTCCCTCTTAACGCTGCGGCGAGTCGATCTACAACAACATCCCCTTTACTCACTGGTGCGAGCGCTTTTCGGGAAAGCGGATTAAGATTTTCCAAAACGTTCCGCGCACCTGGAGTATCTCCCTTCGACACGGCCTCGGCGTATTTCAGGAAATTCTTCAGGCTGTTCGCTCCGTCATTGTAATCATTGGTAATGTCGTGGTGTCGTATGGATGTGATTAAGGCCATGTGATGTTTGGCACGGGAAAAAATCACGTTCAGGCGCTTTTCACCACCACGCTGGTTGATCGGACCAAAGTTCATCAGCATTCGACCACCAGCATCATGGCCATAGCAAACGCTCATGATAATGATATCCCGTTCATCGCCCTGAACGTTTTCGAGATTCTTAACGAACAATCCGCAAAATACGTCATTTTCCTCGCGGACGAGTTCAGCTTCCAGGCGCGCGGCAAAATCGCTGTCATCATTCGCGAGCCGGCTCAAAGCATTCTCCAACTCGGTTTGCTGCGCTTCAGAAAATGCCACCACGCCAATGCTTAATTTTGTTTCGCGGCGGAGCAATGCCCGAACAAGTTGCGCAATATAATCGGCTTCCGCTGGATTGGTCCGGTCCTTGTATACCCCATTCTCCATGAAGTGAAAGCTGATGCTGCGGGCGAGCAAAGCCTCGGCATTGGTCTCTCCCTGGTCCGAAGCTGTTACTCGAATTTCCGCCTGGGCATCCATTCCTCGCTGGCGATCAGGAATGGTGAAAAGATTGCCGCTGTAAAAAGCGGCGTTTGAAAAGCTGATTAATGATTCGTAACGACTGCGGTAATGCCAGGCGAGCAGCGTCGACGGAAGGTTCTGCGCCGATTGCGTCAGGAAACTGTCGGAATCCAAGTCCATTTCCACGCGTTCTCCTTCTTCCTCAATAACTATGCTTTCGCCCGTGTCGCGACTGGAAGCGAAAAAAGTGGTCGGCGGCAACTGCATCTGGTCGCCCACCACAATGACTTGATGGGAGCGATAAATAGCGGGAATTGCTTCCTCCACAGGAATCTGGCTTGCCTCATCGAAGATGACAACATCGAACAAATCCGGGTCGAGCGGCAACGTATCTGAAACACTCAGTGGGCTCATGAGCCAGATTGGCTTCAAATCTTTGATAACTTGACCAGTGTCGCCAGCAGCAAGGTCACGAATGGATTTGTAACGCATCGTCTTGCCAAATTCGTGCTCAAGATCGCGGCGTCCCGCAGCATATGACTTTTTAAAGCTCTTTTGGTCCGCCTGCAATTGCGAGGCAGGCAGCGAGGAGATATTCACGTGCTTGAGAAATGTCTCACGCACTGTGGCACGAATACACCGAGCATTGAGTCCCAGCCACTCGCGGTAGCGCTTTTCCAACTGATCCATTTTTCGAGCGAGCATTCGACCTTCAAATCGGTTCACCGCACGGTCGTGCCGATAAACCTGGTTGAGGCTTTTGTGACCGATCGCCGCTTCAAATTCATTGAGCGGGACATTTACCCGGCGCAACGCCTGGCTGAAATGCTCAGGCAACTCGGTCAGGTCACCTAAAACAACCGATAATTCGGCCAGTGTCCCGGTCTGTCCGCGCAAATCTGTCAACACCTGTGTGAGCTCGGGGAAATCAAGTTTTTCATGCTCCGCCAGCAGCGACCCGAGCGTGGTATCCAATGCGGTGAACCGTTCGTGGATATTGACAATGTTTTCAATCAACGCATTCGCCTCGGATGATTTAACGAGTTGTTGAATCAACGCCTTCACCGATGCATGGGTGATGAGCGGATCGGCTTGCAGATCGGCGACCAAAGACCGGAATTCCTGTACGTTGTCACTTTGCCATTCCACCTGCGCTAACTGACAGGCGTTCTCAAAATTAGCCTGCGCCTCATGTTGGGCTGCAAGCTCTTTCAAAATCTTGCTCCATGTCGGCGAAACCGCGTGTTGAGCAAAATCATACCGGCACCGCAGCGTCTTTTTCAGACGCCAAAATGCCGGCTGCAATAGCCTGAAAATGGAATGCTCAAACGACTCGGCTTGAGCGAGCGCGTTTTGAGTATCGTCGCGCGAAAGCGGTTCTTTCCAGGCAACTGTTTTCTGCTTCGCTTTGGTGAGCGCGAGCGCGCTTGCATCCAGTTCGCCGGCCCGCTTTTTGAATGCGGCCTGCGCGGGGCTAACACTCAGAACTGCCAGCATATTTCGCTGAGCGAGTGGTTGAGCGCGCACGGCGAATGCAAGAATTGCGTGAATCTCCTCAAACGAATCCCACAACTCACCCGGTAGAGCGGACAACTCAAGCGCGCTTTCAATCGCGTCCAACAAATCCTCCGCCTGGTTGAGACAACTGGACAAAGCTTCAAGCGGGCGGTCGGCCTGCAGCACACCCTTGCCTAGCCAGCGAAGCGGGTGTTTCGCAAAACAGAGTTCCTCACCGAGTTCCGACAGAGCTGCTTGCAAGCGGTCAACTGTTTCACCGTGCTGCAACCAAATCGGATAGTCCGGCAGCATTTCTTCAACAGCAGGCGGCAACTCGCGGGCGCAACCACGCAACTCCACCAGGCGATGCAGCAGTGAACGAACACTAACGCCGGTCTGGGCGTGGGGCTGCGACATCGCATCAGAAAATCGTTGCAAGCTCGCAAGCTCTTGCTCCATCGCCCGCAGCGTTGCCACACGGGATTTCTCTGCATCTGCATCGAGGTCCGCTTGTCCTGATAATTTTTCGTAGGTTTGCTTTAGATTGAGGATGAAGGACTTTTTGTCCGTCTGTGAATCGTGGATCAGGCAGCAGAGTTCATCGAGCCCTTGCTGGCGCAAACGATGAAAAACCACATCGATGGCGGCTCGCTTTTCACAAACGAACAACACCCGTTTGCCGCGTGCAACGTAATCAGCGATGAGGTTTGTGATGGTCTGTGATTTGCCTGTACCCGGCGGACCTTGAATGATGTAGCTTGCACCGGTGCGAGCCCGCGCCACCGCCGAAGCTTGCGTGGCATCACAGGAAATAATCACATGCTGTTCGGCCAACTCCAGTGGTGGAGGCGTATCGTCCGTCGGTTTCGGACTAAGGGAGAAAACCGTGTCGAAGGCGCCACTGGCCAGGTCGGTTTCTATCAGCTTTGCGTAGTCACGCACCAGGGTCATTTTTCGATAATTAAAATTTCCCAGTGTCAGGCAACACAGGTCGAAGTCCCAGGAATACGGGTTTTGATTGTCCCCATCACGCAGCGAATACATTTGCCGTTCGGCTCCTAAAACCTTGCCGGAGTCAGAGGCAATATCCGGATCTACAATGTGCGGCAGGCGAATCTGAGGAGCGCCACCCATCACATCACGCAACGGCATGGGGGTGGGGCGCACCTTATCCAGAAACAATTGCAACCCAAGCGGCTGAAAATTCTTTTGGTCGTAGCTGTATTCCGGCTTGGCGGTGCTGCGCGTCTTACGAGCCAGGACCTTCATCCGGCGGCGATACTGATCCACCCTTTGCCGTGCTTTCTCATGAATCAGCTATCTGTGGCCGATCGATGTGGTTGAAAGTGACACCCGGTTCGCTCGCCTGGATTTGAACTTTAAGAGTTTCGTAAAATTGGACGAGCGACGTTTCTTTCAAGTCGAGAAACTCCGGCAGATCCAGGTTGTAAAGTTCCTTAAGGTGGTGGCGTAGCGCAGGATTCACTTCGGCCTCAGTCGAAGTTGGGTCAAGAACGTAATTATCGCGGATTCCTTTTTTCTTCACCAGCTCGACCGGCAGGAGCAGGAGCGGCGAATGAATTCGTTCGTTAGGTGCTTCTTTCAGATTGTTCCAGCGCAGAAAACACAAGACGAGCCGGAGTTGGGCGAAACCATACTCTGCGCGGTCGCGTCGAGCTTCGCTGACGATTTTATCGAGCACACCGGGAATGTAGGGCGCATCCTCAAAACGCAAATATTTGCCGAGCGACATGGGAACACCCGCAGTGATGGCGGCGGCGAGCTCCGGATGCCAAAGGAAGAGCTGTTCGAGTTTTATGTTTCTGTAATCGAGCAGCACTGGAACTGAAGCGACCGTCAGGTTCAGCGTCTGAAGTGTGGGCTTGAAATAAATTAGCCGGTTGCGCCTTGAGATTTCGAATAGCCGATCGCGAAGGTGGGATTGGATTAACCGGCGCTTTCCGTTTACGCCGGAATCTTGGAAGCCTTTAATCCGGTCAAAATCAAGATCGGCCGCCTGTTCCCGGTAATGCTCCAACCGCGAAATCATCTGAGCCAGATCTGGCGCACGCTTATGCCGGTTCAGCTCAGTCATCTGCACAATTACGGAGGCGAGAACTGGGTTAAGCCTCCGATTCACTGCAAATAGATTGGCCCGATTGACCGTGAATAGCTCCAGCTCATCAGGATGTGAAAAATCCAAACCGCACGCCACGCTGGCCAGAATCATCCCGAGCGAGAATATGTCGGTCAACTCATCATGATGTCCAAGTGCTTGCTCCCACGATCGGTAGCCAGGCAGAAAAACGGGTCGCGTTATGCTTGCATTCGCATCGCCGATACGGAGGTCCGATACTGTTAGCGACGCTTCATCTATATCTGCTGTCCGCCGCGATTCAGCGACTACTTCCATGGCGCCGCTGACAGCCGACTGCATTGCCTCGATCTTTCCCGTGTTTTTCTCCGGTGCACAGCCCTTTGCCGGAGCAAACATTAAATACCCTTGGTCAGTGGCGATCAATTCCCCGATACCGTTCAAAGGTGCAACCAAGCCTTCTTCGTGGAGCGCAAGCACTTGCTTCATGAGTGGCAAAAGTGCTGACACTACGTCATCGGTTTCGCAACCTCCCCTGTTATCCGCCGCTTCCAGAAATTTTAAAAACGGTAGCGGGTTCTCCTCAAGCATCACTCACCTCTGCTTTCGCCACCATCCCGGCAGCTTGCTCCTTTATCTTTCGCAACTCACGGGCTTTCATGTGAAGTTCTTTGGCTGCCAATCTTTCGAATTGTTCGTCGATTCCAAGATGGCGACTCATCTCGAAAGCTGCAGCCAGCGGCAAGTCGTCCAGGTCGGGATCGGCTTTGGTAAAATCAAGCATCACGTAGCAAAGGTATTCGCCTAATTTGGGATCGCCAGGTTTCAAATCCTCGAGCAATGAAGCGCTTATGCAACCAGGAGGCTTAAAATCTGTGAAAAAGAGCTTCGCGTGACCCAATACCGCAGGAGTTTGGAACCATTTTGGCTGCAGTAAATATTCCAGCAAGCGCCTGGTAGCCAACGTCAGTCGTTTTTGGCCAACCAGATCGAGATCTTCGAAGGTCGTTGCCCCTTCAATCATGGAGTGAATCTTCGGCGCGGCGTTCGCAAGTTGCTCCTGCCACAAAGTTATCGCCCGTGCTCGAATGAATACCTCTGGATGTGATATTCCTTCGGTCGCCACATTTCCATTGGCAAATATTTCCTCTGCTTGCTTTAGGTAACTCGCCGCACTCACCTGTGAAAGGCCGGTTTGGATTTTTACCAGGCTTGCCACTACGGGGATGGGATCACGAGTAACATGCAGTGAGCCGCGGTCCGCAAAGATCTCTGTGTAGAGGCGGTACCGCCGCGCTGTTTCTTTATGACTCCCAGACGCGCGCGGATCCAGAGCGACTGCATTAATTAGTCGGTCAGCAATATGAAATTCTCCATCATTCTGGCCCCAAAGTTGATAATGCGCCAGTTCGTGACCGATCACCGATTTTAACTCATCTGTGTTCAAACGCTCGAATACAGGTCCTGAGAAAACGATATGGCCTTGGCCAGGAGCATAGAATAAGGCCGCATTAAGCTGCGGGCTGTTCTCCGCCTGATACAACGTGACTGGCATGTCAATTTGCAACCTGTTTTTGGCTTCAGCCAGGCTGTGGTACAGCTCCGGGTGTCCTTCAATGTCCAGGCGGTAGGTGGATTTGAGCAATTCCAACCGGAGGTTTTCAATGTAATCGGCTTTCGCCTGCACTGAGGCAAACCACTTCCATAATTCAGGCTCTTCCGATTTGAGGTAATCCCTCAATTCGATGTGATACGTCAATGGCTCCAAATTATTTTCCGGCTCGTCCACGACTGACATTTAAGCGAATCAGTCGGATAAGGTCAAAGCATCAGGGACGTAAAGTTCAAGGTGGAATTGTGGCACTTCAGCCCTCCCACTGCGATCTTTGGTTGTGCGATTTACTGTAAATCACTCACCCTGCACGCCGACTGGTTTCGGGAAGATTACGCTGCCAGCTTAAGGTGTGTTATCCTGAAATTCGCACCCTGTGGTTCATTTGGAAGGCATTCGATTTCCCAGCCGTGAGCCATCACGATTTGCTGCACGACAGCCAATCCTAACCCGGTGCCCTCTTTCTGCATGGTAAAATATGGTTTGAAGATTTCCGTCCTTTGGTCTGCAGGCACGCCGGGACCGTCATCGCGCACCTCCAGCAGGGCTTCGAGAGCATTGCTTTTGCCGGCGAACACTTCGATTTTACCACCCGGATTCACGGCCTGAACGGCATTGAGGAGCAAATTGAACAGCGTTTGCCTGAGCAACTGCTCATCGGCTTCGATGCTGACCTGCTCCCCTTTGATGTCCAGGCTTATCTTCTTTTCTTCCAAGTCGTAATTTAATGCCCGGACCACTTCACTCAAGATTGAACCGAGGGAGAGCACTGAACGCCGAATTTCACGTGGACGAGAGTAGTTAATAAACTCGTTCAACTGCGCAGCCACTTTATCAGCTTCCTCGATAATTTCGCGGGACTTTGTGCGGACTTCCGGTTCCGTGTTGGATTGCCGCGAGATCATATGTGCTAATCCTCGAATAATATTTAGTGGATTGCGTGTTTCGTGGGCTAGTCCCGCCGCGGCCAGGTTCATTTCTTTGAGGTGAGTGTTCATTTCACTGGCGCGGACCAACCGAATCTGGAGGTCGGCAGACTTGGCTACGTTCCGCCAGGCCAAGCCCGACCCGAGAACAGAAATCGTGGCCAGAACTACAATAACAGAACGCAGCCATAAATCGCGGATGCAGGCGGCTTGGAAAGAATTCGTGGAGAGAGCCAGAACTAAACCGTGCAAGGCTCGTTTTTCGATGAGTGATTGGTATTCCTTTTCATCCATGCTGCGGAGCCACGGTGGCCGCCTCGGACGATTCTCACCATCCCGGCGGCGGAATTCTCGGTCTCCGGAGTTGGAGGCGTTCCCGCCCCCACGGTTGGTGTTTCCAGAACTCACCTCGACGCTGGATGGTACTGCGTTCGATGAACTTCCATCGGACAGCCCGTTCTCTCGTGGCTGCAAGTTTCGACTGCTCTCGCGTGCATTGTTTGTGCGTTCGTGAATGGGAGGCGGAGGCAAAATGACCGTTGGATTTGTGGCCCCCTCAGCGGTAAGAGTCGCCCCCAAATCGACCGGGTTTACTAAAGTTACGCTCTTTGTCCCCCAGCGCTCACCGCTCTGAATGATGTCGTTTTGATCAATGGGTTGGCCGGCAAAAGCGACTGGCTCGTTAGCGGCGTTGACCAGCACTATGGAAATTAATTCGCTCGATTTGACGAGCGCATTGGTCCCGGCATTTACCAACTCATTAAGCACCGGTTCTAAACGGTCCTGCAGGACCGCCCCGCGGAAGCGCAAACCCCTGATAAAGGCACTTAATGTGTTGGCAATATCTTTGGAGCGGTTCCGCAAGTCGGTCTTTGCCGATTCCCTGACGCGCACGTGTTCCTGCACTTGCCACCCGACAACCAGCAGCCAGGTGGCGAGCAGTAGAACGTAGATCAAAATACTGCGGCGAGTCAGTTCCATGCGCCAACGTTCACCTGATTTGGCTCATTTGCGACTGCCAGGAGCACCTGAGTCGCCTTTTACTGAAGGAGATGATGATTTGGACGGCAATTCGTCCAAAAATTGATCCACCTCTTTGTCGGTCAAGCCTTTCGCCGCTTCGGATTTCTCCCGCTCGTGAGTTGAAAGCGCGGCCATTTCCGAAGGTGCTTCAATGATGTGCGGGGTCAGAAAGATAAGCAGTTCGGTTTTCACGTCAGACTTAATTTTCCGTTTGAACAGATTTCCCACGAGTGGAATATCACCAAGGAATGGGATTTTGCTTTCCGACGATGTTTTTTGATTCTGCATCAACCCTCCGATAATAACCGTTTGGCCGTTGGGCGTCACCACTACGGTATCCGCGGAGCGTTTGTCGATTACGGGGGCGAAAGTGGAGTTCTGGATTTGAACTTTGTCGGTTGGCGAAACCGCCGAGGTTTCCGGTGAAAGGATCATCTCAACCAGACCATCGGAAGTGATGAAAGGAGTTACCCGCAAGATAATACCGACGTCCGTGTAAGTTATCCCATTGATTGCATTCCCCAATGAGTCGTAACGCACACTGGTGATCAGCGGAACCGTCTGCCCCACCAGAATCGTAGCCGGCTGGTTGTTGCGAGCCACAATCGATGGCCGTGACAGCACCTTGGCCTTCCCTGTTTGAGCAATCGCCCGCAAAGTCACTTGATAATCTGTGGCAAAAATTTGGTAAAGCCCTGCGCCCGGCGGTAATGGAGCAAAACTCGAGAGCGGCTGATTGAAGGCGTTAACTAATGGCGCGTTTGAGCCGATTGCCGAGCCGACGCCGGAAAGTCCAAAAGCATTCGCGACCGCGCCAGTAGTAGCGTTGCCGATATTTTTCCCCCAGGCACCTTCAATGCCGATATCAGAGCTATCGTTATGCACGACCTCCAGAAAGACGACCTTGATCAAAACCTGAGGCTTGGGCCGATCCAGATTTGAAACCACCATGGATATATACTGGCTTGTCTCATCATCAGAGATGACTACCAGGCTGCGAGTTTCGGGATCGATGGAAATCACTGCGTCGCCAACCGTGCCGTTCGCTGGATACTGGCGTGAGTTGCTGCTCGTGCTGTTGCGGGAGCGGTTACCCCCATTGTTTCCGCCGTTTCCGCCAAAGCCACCGAAGCCCTGGCCCGGCGCAAACTGCGCCTGGAGTGTTGCGACACTTAAACAGAAGCCCAGGACGGCCGCAAAGTAAGTAGTCCGACTTGAATGGTGAAAGTTCATTTATTTGGTTTCGTTAGGATAGGTTTAGGTTCTTGTTCCAAGAAAATAGCAGTGACAAACTTTAAGGCCCAATCGACCCGCCACCGAGCCCTCCTCGTGAACCGGAGGTGCTCCCCGCCCTTGAAGCGGAATTATTTTGCTGGTTTTGCGTCGTGCTCCGGTTGAGCAGCGCGCTGTTTTGTGATGAGGAGTTGCGACTGTTCTGGGAGTTGTTTTTCGAGAACATGTCCTGGAGCACAGGCAACGCCTCTTGAGGGTCGGCGTTTTGCAACTGGTAAATCCGGACCGTTTGCTTGCCTTTGGGGCTCGAGTCCAAATCTTCGACCACCCCTTCGATCTGGTCCATCAGGTCCTTGGTCGCAGTTACAATTACTGCCGCTGTGCGCTGATCGGCAACCGCGACTACCCGGTTCCGTTTCTTAATTCGTTGATTCTGATTGGCGCCGCTGTTGTTTCCGCCTCCACCTCCGCCCCCAAAAGGGTTCCCTCCACCACCACCAAATCGGCCGCCCCCAAATCCGCCAAATCGGCCAAATACCGATCCCTGACCACTACCAGATTTGCTGTCATCCGGAAAAAGGTTGGTCAACAGATCAGCCATCTCATTGGGGTCCGCGTAATGCAGTTTGAAGACGCGCACCAGCGTTACATCCTCGGCTCCCATATCGATGGCGCGTATGACCTCGGCGACACGATGTATGTTTGCCTGAGTATCAGTCATAACGATGGCATTACCCGCCTCATTCGCGGTGATGCTGGATTGCAGCGAGACAAGCGGTTGGAGGTCTTTCACCAGCTGGGCGACTTCCACATATCGAACGGCAATAATCTGAGTAACAATTTGGTCGGTCTTGGGAATGGTTTCGGGATCACTGCCGGTAATGACCGGGATGGCATGAATCTTTGCCTCATCCCGGTTTACAATCGTCAAGGTCCGACCATTGCGAATGGCTGCCAGGCTGTTTTTGTTAAGCACGGAGTTCAGCAGATTTACAGATTCATCCTTCGTGAGCGGTTGGTTGCTCCAGACGTCCACGGTGCCGCGGGGCCGTGCCTCAAGCACGATGATGAATCCAGCCGCTTCGCTGAGATAGTTCAACACCATCTCGAGCGGGACACCGCGAAAATTCAGCCGCAGCCCAGGGGTGCTGCCGTCGATTGCCGTATCGGTAACCGCAGTACTTTGAACGACTGGATCAGACGAGGAAACAGTGGCAGACGTTTGCTGGACCGCGCTGGACGCATTTGTAGCTACCACATTCACCGCGGCGTTTGTTACAGTCGCGCCGGGCGCCTCCGCCGCCAATATGGAACCGGCGATCAAAAGACCTGCCAAGATGGTTAACGTTTTCATAATTTTCATTGATTGTTCTCTTGTTCGCGTCGTTGCATAAGTCTTCTCAGCACCTCGTTTTCGGCGCCGGCAGGGAGTACCCCGGGCGCCACATTAGTGCCACCATTTTCAATTTGCGGATTTGTTAGAATTAACGGTGAATTCGGGTCCACGATGATAATCGGAGGCTCACCGCCCGGCCCAGCGGGCGTCTCGGTCTGAGGAGCGGGTGTTGGCGCCGGAGGGCGAACGAGACTCGGCCGCTCCACGGCGGCAAGCTGCGACTCCGGTCGCGGCTCCATTCGCCATGCTCCCCCTTCTTCGCGGCTCAGTTGCATGCCCACCCGCAATTCCATTTCGTTGGTTGGCGACCTCAATTTTACAAAAGCTGGTTCAATTCCCGTGACTTTATAGCCTGCGATGGTCTCATCCGGCTTAACCGCTTTGCGATAGTCGGAACTCGTGCCGTCGAAAAACGCAAATGGACCTTTTTCGTAACTCATTGTCCCGAGCAGCGCGAAAGATTCCACACGGGGGGTCGCCCGCCTTGTTTCGGTTCTCGGAGTGTAGCGCGCCGAACGGCGAGGGTTAAAAATATTCCTATCGGTTATGATTTTGAAGGTCGAAAAATCAAGGTTGTTAGTGACGTTGGTAGTCTGCGCAGCAGCGTCGCGCCCGGCACATCGGGCGAGCGCGAGGATGATCAGAAATAAGCTGATCCTCGAAATAAACATTATCCTTGTTTGGCTTATCATCATCGTTGTTCCTGAGGCGTTAGAACCAACCCGCTAATCTGCAGGCCGAGAGAAAGTTGCTGACCTTCAGCGTCATGTGCGCTGATTTCCACCGTATCGAGTTTTAGAGCCATGACATCCTTTTCAATCGCATACAGAAATTGGCTGACTGTGCCGAGATTGCCGGACGCTTCCACTCGGCATTCCAGCGTCATGAATTCATCGGCATCATGCTTCCATTGTGGATTGATGGAAGTAATGCTGATGCGACTCTCTTGCGACCAGCGGTCAACGGCTTTGAGAACCTGCTGTTCAGCCTGGGATGGATTGTTCGGCAGCGTGTTGGTGCGCATGTAATTCCACCGGTCACGCAGGCTCTGCTCTCGTTTGAGCAATTGGCGCCCATCCGCCACCTGCTTTTGTAGCGCGGTTACTTTTTTTGCTCGCTGATCCCAGCTTGCCATGAGGGGCCCTCGAAGGAGCTTATCGGCCGCAAAAAGCCCAATGGCGGTGAGCGCTAGAATTGTGAGGAGCTGCTGGCGATTGTTAGTTTTCATGTGTCATCCCTTCGCCCCAGTGGTAGTCAAATGTGAACTGCATTGGTGATTTGCCACGAATCTGATTCACCTTAATGTCAGCAATTCCACTTGCCCGCAAACGTTCCAGGGTCTTCAACAAAGACTGGTTATCGCGAGCAACTCCAATGCAAGTAACGGCGTTCAAATCTCGAATCTCCACCGTTTTCGCGGATACGACACCGTCTTCTGGAAAAGCGGTCGTGAGCTGCTTCAATATATTCAAACCGCGCAAGGAATCGTCGTACCAGGGTCGGTATTGCCGAATTTGCTGCTGCACGGCCTCAAGGTCGTGGACTTTCTGGGCCATGCCAGTCCATTCATTGCGCAACCCTGATAGCTTCCACTGCTGGAATCCAAAGGCTGCGACTATGAGCAGCGCCAGGACTGCGGCTGCCGCACCGGCCAAACGCAGCTTTCCTGACGAATAGCGCGTGGCGAACTGCTGCAAACGCGTGACCTTGGGTGGCAAAAAATCAAAAAGCGGTGCGCGACCCGCCAAGTGGGCGGCAGCCAGGCTGAGGGCGGGTGTAACAGGAGCGTCAGCCGGAAGCTGCAAGCCGAATTCATCCGCGGCATAGCGTGCCACTATCTCTATCTTTAGACCCATTGGCTCGAATCGGAGTTCCATTTCATCCGCTAATTGTTGCACCAGGTCGCGCGGGCCGAAGACTCGCACCCGGCGGACGTTTTCGCGCAACTCCGCCGGGAGCTGCCCCAGGGTAATCCGCGCCTCGCGCGCCACCACATCAGCATGCAGCACCCTTCGGCTACCCTCCACTTCCAGCGCTCCTTCAAGAGCGCGGAGCGCAGCCACGCCTCCACCGCAAGTAATTTGAAGTCCGACATGGCTCTCCCCAATCACCAGCGCCAAAACGCCGTTGGAGGCATCGGTTATGGCAGGTTGCAATGCGGTAATTCCCAGCGAGAAGCTCAATGGCTTTAAGCCGGCCGCCCGAATCACCCGCTCTAGCAAAGCCAGGTGATTCTTCGGCATGGCCACCAATGCGACATGCTGTTTGCCGGTAGTCGCACGGCAGCGTGAAACTCCCACCTGCAGCGTCTGGACATCGCTTGGGAATCCGCGTTCCGCTTCCAGCTCGAGGAAACTCGCCACATCTCCTTCCGGCAACTCGGGTAACTCCACATGGCTGGTTAAAGCCCATTTTAAAGGCAAGCCCAGCACACAACGACGCTCGGTAACTCCGGCAGCATCCAAGTGGTTGCGGATTTCCCTACCGACTAGTTCGGCGTCTGCTGTCAATGGGTCCAGCGAAAGCGAGACTGAAAGAGTCTGCTGCACTTGCAACGAGCCATTCGTGCGGCGGAGCACTACTCCTTCAAGCCGGCTCCCATCGAGCGACAATCCCAGAAGGCTGGAAAGCCGCTGTCTTTTGAGCACGGTCATCTTCTTCAAATCCATCATCGAGTTTCCTTTGCAAATAGCCACTTTTCGCGGACGTCTTTTCCCATGGCCCAACCCAAACTGGTAAGGTCTTGGCGGTAAACTATTCTTGGAGTGCCATCGCTCGTATCGAACACGAAGCGCACCCGCCGGTAGCCTCGATTATGGGGGCCGAGAGCTGCGACATCTCCACTGAACTGAAAACTCTGCGTGGTCAGGCAATCCACCGCTGCGAGGGCCTGCAAGACGGTGTTGTTGTTCTGGCCCAATGCATCAACGATCCAGGCAATCGACGTTAATTTGTCCGGGTTTGTTTGCCGGTAATTAACCAGTGTTTGTGCCAGGTCCGTAGTGGTGCTCAGCCCTGGCAGGCAGGACAGCACGGCCGCACTCGCCGTATTCACGTTTATCCGTCCCTCAATGTAATTGGTGCTGTTATTGACCTTGATCGCATTCGCGATCTTTGCAAATTCGTCCGCGGTCATGCGACTGCGCATGTAGAACTGCAGCGGACTGGTGAAGTTAAGCGGCGTGATCGCCGGCCCGGGGCTGAGGTTATTGCCGATGGCCCCCGCGCGTTCCGCGGTGAATCCGAACGTTTGCTGCAATACGGAAGTGATCTGTTGCTTCGTGCTGCCGCTAAGGTTGATGCGTGCAACGCCGTTGCTGTAGGTGCTGGGCTCGCGGCTGTACACGGTCACATACTCGAGCATGCCGGGGTCGAGGCGCCCGTCACGATTCACATCTTCGTTGGGATCAAGAATCCCATTCCGGTTCACATCCTCGCCCACGAGGGTGTCCAGGGTTCCACCACTCACGAGCCGCAACTCATCCACTGTCTCAAAGGGTCCGCTCTTGGTCTCGTATGGTGGACGCTGCATCGCGTAGTAGGTTTGAAAAGCTCCTCCGCCATTCGTATCGCGCCAGTCCAGGATGGCCGCCGCGAGATCCTGGTTCGCGCGTGGTAATGTCGCCAGGATTGATACCAGCATGTTGCTCGATGCAGTATTCAGATTGAGCTTCGAAGCCTCGTCCACCAATCCAAAAAATATTTGGCTTTGACCCGTAATATTGTTCGTGTCACGCCCAATCAGCCAAAAATGCGCATCACCCACTGCCACAGCCTCGCTGAGTTGGGTGGTTGCATCTGGGATGAGTCCGTTCGAACCATTGGCTATCTGCGTCCCCAGCACATGGGTTACATACCGGGCAGCACCCTCAATCGCCTGTTCTGCCGAAACGCCGGAGAGCCGATTATCCGCCGCCCGCAGTTCGATGCTCATGGCATGAGCAAAATAAAGCGTGATGCTCACAAGTCCGAAAGCGATCCAAAGCACAATGATGAATGTGGAAGCTCGCTCGCGTTTGAATTCAACTGAAGCAGAACGTGCTTGTCGCGATGGCAGAACTCTCAAGTGCGGGCCTTGAGCTTTCCCCGCTCGAATGCTTCCACCCTCCCTCAAAGCGCCCCTCCTGTGCTTTGGGTCTGATTGGTGCGCGATTGGCAGAAAAGCGGGATGACCATCTCGTACGGCTCTGCATTCCTGGTCTGGGTCCCAATGTTGTCGGCGAGTTGAATGCGTACTCGCACCGCGGAGGGAATATTCGTTCGGGTCGAGCTGGTATCCCAGGAATCCTGCCAAGTTGTGCCGTCGTAACAGGCAAACTCCAGGCTCGCAACTTTGCCCATCAACCATTGGTCGTGCACGTCCTGGCCCATGCTCGAGAGGAGATTTCGATTAACGCTTCGGAAAAGGTCCTGCCCTACGCTTCCTCTCTGGGTTGTCGCTCGCAATTCATAAGTCACCTCCTGAACATCACCCCAGGGCGTCTCATCCTTGATCGCGCCAGTGGTAGTGCGGAAACGAATGCTGGAGTTCTGCGCCATAGCGCCTCCACCAGCTGGGCTGGTAAATTCGCCAGCCATTTCACCGCCCGAAGGCATGGTGCCTTGCAAATCGCGGCGCAGTAATCCGAGCGTCATATACAATGGAGCCGCCGCGTCCAATGCCGCCGTGGTTCGCTCCCTCAGCCGGAGGGCGCTGTAAAAAACCCCGCCAATGGCAGCTAGAACAATCGCGGAAACACCCAGCGCGAGCATGACTTCAATGAGCGTGAATCCAAATTCTCTCCGGACAGAGTATCGTGATCGCGGAGCTGAAATTGAACGCCTCGTATTCATAGCGACGAGGTCGATGGAGAACTCGGCGTGGAGTTGTCGCCCAGGGTGCTCATGCGCACCGAGTAATTTTGGCCCTGCGCTGAAAACTCCACCTCCACGGAAAGCAATCTCATGACGTTCTGGCTCGGATCCTGGTTCCAGGCGTCATTTTTCAAAGTCCAACGAAAATCGCGACCGCTCTGCCGCACGGAACCGCTCTGGCCGCTTTGGCTCCAATTCGTCGTCACTATGTTTTCATTGAGTATCCGCTCCGCCACCAGAGCGGCCTCGCTTTTGCGCACGGCTACTTCGCCAGCGCGACTCGCAATGCTCAATCCTTCCAACGCGACGGGGATCAAGATGGCCATAAACACCAGAGCCGCCAGCACCTCGGCGAGCGTGAACCCGGAATTGTTCGCCTCTGAGCTAATTATTCGACGTTCGCAATTCATAGCTCAACTGATTCGTCGATTGCGTTAGCCAAATCGAAATCCCATCACGACCTGTCACCCGCACAGCTTGCGGGCTGGATTGTGAAATGGTGCCATCCGGTAAGAATCGGATCCGTGGAAGATTAGGATGGTTACTCGGATGCGTCGCAACTCCGGGGACTGCTGCAACCGAAGCAGCATTGTCATTGAGCACTTCCAACCGCATATCCTCAAGGGTAAAACTTACCGCCTTCGCATCCGTAGGTTCGTAGCTGGGCTCCGCCTCCAGTCCAAATTCGTTCCCCGGCGCATCCAACCAAAGTTCCATCGGCACGCCCTCCGCTATCGCGCGGCTTTGACCCTGCCGAGTCAGTGAGAGCAGCCTGCGCCCTTCGGAATCAAGGGATCGTCCTCGAAAGAAATTCGCGAGAGCCGGCGCAGTAACTGATATCGCGATCGTGAGAATGGTCATTACCAAAATTAACTCGATAAGCGTAAAAGCGTCTGATTCATACTGACCGGATTGTTGACTTCGTAGCGGCATTACAATGGTTCAGTGCCTCAACGCTTGGTGGTCCAATTCGCGATCACTTTATCGCTTCCCGGTGCGCCGGCGGAACTCAAGTCGTAGGAACTGGGGTTGTGCGAGCCCGGGCATTTGTAAACGTACTCACTGTTCCACGGATCTTTCGGAATGGTGTCACTCTGGATGTACGGTCCGCGCCAATTCTGCGCATCGCGCGGTTTTACTATTAGATCGGTTAAGTTCTTGGGATAGTAACCGCTATCCACCTCGAAGGCGTCTAGCGCTGTCCGAAATGTGGAAATCTGGGTGATGGCAGCTTGTTCCTTGGCTTGCTCGGTTCGGCCGGAGAATTTCGGAATAACAATGGCTGCCAAAATGCCAAGGATTACCAAGACCAGCAGCAGTTCAACCAGTGTGAACCCGCGCTGGCGGGTGCGAGTGAGGACTGAATTGCGGGGGCATGCGATTTTTGTTTTCATGGTTTGAGCAGTGTAGATGGTGCGACCTTCAAGCTTTTGTAATAATCATCGAGATCTTCATTTGATGTAATCCTGCAGGGTAAATATGGGCAGAACCATGCTGATAAATATGGTGCCAATAAATCCAGCGATGAGGAACAGCATCAAGGGTTCCGCGAAAGCAACAGCGGTTTTCAGATTCCGATCCAGATCGCCTTCGGTCACGTTCGCAATCCGGATTAGCTCATGGTCCAATTTGCCGCTCTCCTCGGCCACGGAAACCATTTCCAACACCGAACTGGGAAATAAGCCGCGACATTCAGCCAGGCTCGCGCCAAGTTGCCCGCCTTCCTGGACTCGCTCAATGGATTTAGAAACCGCGTCCACGAGAATTTGGTTGCCAATGGATTTTCGGGCCACATTAAGGGCTTGCACGAGTGGCACACCGGCCCCGAGCAATGTCCCCAGCATGCGGCAAAAGCGAGCCATGGCAAACTGGCCCACCAGAGGCCCTACGAGGGGCATTTTTAGAACCAGTCCTTCCCAGATGCGCTTGCCTTTTTCCGAACTGAACCAATTCCGAATCAAAAAGGCGGAGATGCCTAATCCTATTGCGACGAATAAACCGTAGGAGCGCACTGCGTGGCTGATGCCAATCACAATTTGTGTGGCGAGGGGCAACGCCGCGCCAAACCCCGCAAACACTAATTGGAAGCGCGGAATAAAAAAGGTAAGCAAAAAGATCAAGACTCCCAAAGCCAGTACCAGCAAGATCGTGGGATACAGCATCGCGGTCATGACCTTCGAGCGCAGTTCCTTTTCCCGCGTCTGGAAGTCCGCAATTTGCGCGAGCACTAGGTCTAGAAATCCACCCGTTTCTCCCGCCTGCACCATCGCCGTGTAAACGCGGGGGAATGTGTCGGGCGATTTCGCCATCGCGTCCGCCAGGGACATGCCGTCGATTACCAAGCCGTGAATTTCCTTCCACTTCGCATTGGCTGCCGGAGTGGAAGCTTCTTTGTAAAGGATCACGAGCGCTCGACTGAGCGGCACGCCGGCCGCCAGCAAGCTTGAAAGCAGCCGCGTGAAGTTTTCCAATGCTCGGCTGGAAATCTTCTCTGACTTTTTTCCGAAAGAAAGCGAAGCCAGGTTGCCTTGCAGGATTGATTTCCCGGCCGTAGCTGCGGAGGTTTTTTCTGAAAGACTCACCGGACGCAGACCCAGCCCTGACACCTGGCTCAAAGCTTCCTGGCGTCCGGGGGCATCCAGTTGGCCCTCTGCCATCACGCCATTTGGCTGCATGGCTCGGTATTGAAAAAGTGGCATGTTGGTAATCGACGAGCTACTTCCGACCCAGGGCCGTATTCGCCGGCGTTGCTGCTTTCTCCGCCCCATCCACCGACTCGGCGTTTGTCGACCGCGCCACTTCTTTCGCGGTCGTTACGCTTAACACTTCTTCGACCGTGGTAATGCCCTGGCGCACCAGGCGCCAACCATCGTCGGCCAGAGTGCGCATGCCTGCGCGTCGAGCCGCGTCACGAATGAGGTCGCTGGAAGCGTTCTTAAGGATCAGTTGGCGGATTTCGTTGTCGGAATCCATCCACTCGAAAATGGCGTTCCGGCCAAAAAAACCGGTGTTGCGGCATTCCCGGCACCCTACTGATCGATAGATGGTAGTTTCGGCGGGGATCCCGACCTGTGCTTTAAACGCTTGCGCCGCGGGCGAAGCGTCCTCCTGCTTGCAAGCTTTGCAGAGCACGCGGACCAGGCGTTGTGCCAGCACCGCTTCCAGCGAGGATGCAACCAGATACGGCTCGACCCCCATATCCACTAATCGAGTCAGGGCTCCGGGCGCGTCATTCGTGTGCAACGTGGAGAAAACCAGGTGACCCGTTAGCGAGGCTTGCACCGCTATTTGCGCCGTTTCCTGATCGCGAATTTCGCCGATCAGAATGACGTCTGGATCATGCCGCAGGATTGACCGCAAGCCCTTCGCGAAAGTCAGCCCTGATTTTTCTGAAACTTGAATCTGGTTCACTCCCCGGAGCTGATATTCCACCGGATCTTCGATGGTGATTATCTTCCGCACCGAATCATTGATTTCGTTCAGCGCCGTATACAGGGTCGATGTTTTTCCGCTGCCGGTCGGCCCGGTTACCAGAATGATTCCGTGCGGCATCTCCAACACCCGGCGGAAGCGCTCCGTTTCCCGCGCATCCATCCCCAGCTGTCCCATGCCGCGAAGGGTCGCATTTTGCCGTAGCAAACGCATGACCACGGCCTCGCCATGCAACATGGGAATTACGGACACGCGAATATCGACTTCGCTTTCATCAATGCGAATCTTGATGCGGCCGTCCTGTGGCAAGCGCTTCTCCGCGATGTTTAAATGGCTGAGAATTTTGACGCGGGAAACAATCGCTGGCTGAAAGCGTTTGATTTGCGCCGGCACCGGCACGTCTTGCAACACACCATCGATGCGATAGCGAATCCGCAATTCATCCTCAAATGGTTCCAGGTGAATATCCGATGCGCGCAGTTCAATGGCATCTCTCAGAACCTGGTTCACAAACCGGATGATCGAAGCGTCTTCAGCCGCATCGTCCAGGTTAGTGTCTTCTTCCGGATGATCATCCACCACCTGGAACGAAGCCTCTTCTCCCAATGTGCCAAGCGTATCGGCCCCCACGCCGAGCCGCTTCTTCATTTCCCGCTGGACCACTTCGGTAGACGCGAGAACGGGCCTGAGATTCAGGCCCGTTAACGTCTTGAGCGCATCCAATCCCTGGGTCGCGAAGAGCCGGCTGGTCGCAACTTCAACCGTCCCGTTCACACGCCGTAGCGGCAGCAACTCTTCTTTGAGCAGAATGCGCGCTGGGAAGAGGGAGAGTAGCTGGCGATCCGGCTCGACGTCTTCCAGGCTGGTAAATGTTAAGCCGTATTCCGTTGCCAGCCATTTCAGCACGTCTTCCTCGGTTTGGAGTCGCCCACCATTGCCGGACTCGCTTGGCCGCGCCAGATGCTTGGCATCCGTTGAGGACAATTGCTTTGTCGCAACCATTTTGTCCAGCAACTGCTTGAACGCCGAGTCTTGGGCAACAACACTCTCAATCATGTTTGTACAGCCGGTTGATCTGGTTCCGTGAATTCTGGTACCGAGTTTTGTCGATTACAGCAATCCGCTCTCAGTTGCGATGGCTTCCTGGCGAACCGTTAACACTTTTCGCAGCTCAGCTTGCGCCTTTTCGAGTTCGGCCTGTTTCGCCTTCCGGGACTCAACATACTTGGCAACCGCCGCCTTTAATTCTGAATTGGATGCTTTTGCATCAATTGCCTTTTGCAGTGCTTCGGCTTCCGGGCTTGGCTGCCCAAACATCCCGCCCCGGTTGCCGCGATCACCGCCCCGATCTCCCTGGTTATCACCCCCACGGTTGCGACCAAACATGCCGCGACCACTGAAGGAGGACATGCGCGCATCCATGACTTTCTGAACCAAAGGCTGAATTGCTTTCCAGTCAGTGTCATCTTTGATTTCCAATCTCTCCTTGGTCCGCTCCATCATCTGCTGCTGCATCTGCGCCGGATCAAAATTGCCCCGGCCTTGGCGACCCTGGCCGCCAGTATTATTGTTGTCCTGTGCAACTGCGCTGAGGGACATAACAGCGGCAATTCCACTCATCACTAGCCATCGATTCATCTTTATCATAATTTTTTCCTGTTGCGGTTTGGTCGTTGTGCATGGGTCGTTCAAAAGTCGATCCCATTGCTATGTCACACTTAATGCACAAGCCGTGCCAAACCAAAAACCCCATATAAACCGCATGATCATACCAGTTGGGTGCGCATCCTTTGCCCGATCGCATCAATGAGCCGCGCAAGTTTTGCACACCGCAGGAAGCTAGTTCCAAAAGCCTCGGTCGGACTTATACGCGATCCGATTTTCTGAAAAGAAGTTTGTGAGGAAGAATGCTGAGCAACTGTTGGCAGGCTGTTGAACTGACCCGCCGGGAGCAATGCCCAAAACTAAAGCCCGGACCAGAAAGAGGCAAATCTGCGTTCGTTTTACTTTAAATCCGATTTTCGATTTCTAAGACGCGCCAAAGTCGAGCGGGTAGCCATTTCTCTCCGGCGTTGGTCGAGTTGCTGATTGGCGCGGTCCTGGTTGTAGCCGGCCTCTCCCGGTTTAGGTTCCGGCTTCTTGGCTCTTTTTGGGCGGTATGGCATGCCACACCTTGCCATGGATGCCTATAGGAAGCGAGGCCGAAGTACCAGTCCCGAGAAGCGGGAATTGACGCCTCCTGAGTTTCTCAGCCAATCTCGTCGCAAATCATGAGTTCAGAACGCTCCCTTTTCCTCCTCACGGCCGCATTGCTAACCGGTTGCGCGACCGAGCCGAAAGCTCACGTCGACCAACAGTTCGGAGAATCAATGATTTTTATTGGAGAAGAGCCGGCGGCCCTCGCATATCCGCCGGCGCACGACCAACCACTTTCGGTTCGCAATGCCTATCTGTCAGCAACCGGAACTGTCGATTACGTTGAAGGACGCGACTTTGTCGTCGATTATAGCTCCGGCACGTTGCGGCGCATGCCAGGATCACGCCTGCCGGATTTCCGCAAAAATATGTTGTTCGGCCAACAAAATTTCGATCACTCAAAATTCCCTGGGTTCGGCAATAACGCTTATTTTGCTTTCATCGATTATTCGTTTGCGCCCACAACTACCTGGCCGGTCCAAACCTCTCAGAGTCAATTCCTCAAATCCACGCAGTCCAAGCTAAAGTCCGGACAGGCAATTAAGATCGTCGCGTTCGGGGATAGCATCACCGCTGGCGGAGACGCCTCCAAACCAGAGCTCATTTTTTGGCGGCGCTGGACTGACGAGCTGCAACGCAAATATCCAAAATCAGTCATCACGACGGTGAATGGAGCCACCGGCGGTGATAGCACGGTCCAGGGATTGCAGCGACTTCAAGCGAAGGTGCTCGATGAAAAACCGGATCTGGTGTTAATTGGCTTTGGCATGAACGATCACAACGTAGGCAGCGTGTCGATACCTCAGTTCAAACAAAATCTACAAGAGATGGTTTCTCGCATCCGGAAAGACTCGGCAGCCGAAATTATCCTGTTCTCGGCGTTTTCTCCCAATCCACAGTGGAAGTTCGGATCACACCACATGGCCGAATACGCAGCTGCTACTGGATCGGTTGCACGCCAAACCGATTGCGCTTTCGCAGATGTTTTCAGTAACTGGGAAACTCTTGCCGCTCGAAAAAAACCCGAGGACTTCCTGGGCAACAACATCAATCATCCGAATGATTTCGGTCATTGGATTTATTTTCGAGTTTTCCATGAGCTCGACCTTTGAGAACTAGTCAGTTTTTGGGAAAGTGTTTGGTGAAATCCTTGCCGAACCATTATTTGGTCATGTTGGGTTAATTATGCAGGTAACTTTAGCTCGCCACGCCATGGCCACTCGGTTCGAACTGGTGCTGCACGGAGAGAATCCGGTGTCGTTGCGCGCGGCTGGTGAGGAGGCCCTCGATGAAATCGATCGTCTGGAGGCGCAACTCAGTCTTTATCGAGGTTCCAGTGAAATAGCCCACATCAATGCGCGTGCGGCAAAAGAACCTGTTCGCGTCAGCCCGCCACTTTTCACCCTGCTGCTGCAGGCTCAGGCACTTAGTCGCGAAACTAAGGGCGCATTTGATGTTACGGTTGCTCCATTGGTTCGCTGCTGGGGTTTTATGGGGGACAGCGGAAGATTGCCGAATCCCGCGGCCCTGACCGAAGCGCGAGAAAAGGTGGGCATGCACTTGGTCCAGTTGAACCCGGATGACTTTACAGTCCGCTTCGCTTGTGCCGGCGTAATGGTGGACTTGGGGGCGATTGGTAAGGGTTACGCTATTGAAAAAGCTGCGGAAATCCTGCGCGAAGCTGGGGTCGCCAGCGCCCTTATTCACGGCGGCACCAGCACGGTCCAGGCTATCGGGCGGCCTCCCGGAGCCGAATGCTGGACAGTTGCTATAGCCCATCCCCTGCCAAGTTCCAGCGCCGCGACACTGGTCAACGTGCCCCTGGTTGATGAGGCCTTGTCTGTCTCGGCAGTTTGGGGAAAAGCGTTTCGAGCGGAGGGGAAAACGTTTGGGCATGTGCTCGATCCCCGCACGGGTGCCCCAGTGCAGGGCGCGGTCATGGCTGTGGTTGTGCTTCCCTCCGCGACCGAATCAGATGCCCTTTCTACTGCCATGCTGATTCTGGGTAAAGCTGGCCACCACGCATTGGCCAGCTTTCGACCGGAGATGCGCAGTCTGCTGGCGATGGAATCTGCCGAGACTACACTGGAATTCCTAGGCCGTGGAATCGCCATCAAACCGTTCCCTGATTGCAATTCCGGATAAAGTGGTGGCATCCCCGTAATCCAACCCACGAAAACTTAGGGTCAAAAGCCCGTTGAAATGCCGGGGCTCTGGCCCTAGTTTGCTTCCGACATGTTAGAGGACCGGTCTTATATGCGTCAGCCGTCTTTCGGCTCGAGACGCTCCGCCACGGTGATCTTGTTGATTGCCAATATCGTGGCCTTTTTTCTTCAATGGGCACTTCCGTCCCTGCTGCATGTAAATCTTCGCCCGTTGGCATTAAGCGTGGACGGCTTAAGACATGGCTATATTTGGCAGTTGGTCACCTTTCAATTCATGCACGCCAACTTGTGGCATCTTGCGGCTAATTGCTGGGTGATTTACATGTTCGGTCGGGAGATGGAGAGCGTCCTTGGTGTTAAAAGTTTTCTAACGCTCTACTTTGCGGGCGGCATTATCGGTGGCATTTTGCAGGTCATCTTTGGTTTGATCCTCCCGGGGCATTTCGGAGGGGCGGTCCTGGGCGCTTCCGCCGGGGCGTTTGCACTCACGGCCGCCTTCGCCACGCTGTTTCCTGAGCGTCCGCTAACTTTGTTGCTGTTCTTCATTATTCCCGTAAACATGCGCGCAAAGTTCCTGCTGCTGTTCTCCGCCATAATCACCCTGTGGGGAATTGCATTCCCGGGCAGCAACGTCGCGCATGCAGCGCACTTGGGCGGGATGCTTACCGGCATGGCCTTCATCAAGTACGCTGGTCGTTGGGATTTTCATCTGCCCCGCTTTGGAGGGCGCCGCAAAGACTCCCCACGTCATCTTGTAAAGGTCCATTCACAAAAATCCGGCTTTTGGGGACGCGGTAAGAGCGATGCTGAACTGGATTTACCTTCCGATGAATTTCTCAGCAAGGAAGTGGATCCTATTCTCGACAAAATTAATACCCAAGGCATCCAGAGCCTCACGGAACGCGAACGCAAGATACTGGAGACCGCTCGCGCAAAGATGGGGAAACGCTGATTCAGCCGTTACATCTCCCATTGTTCCCTTGGAGGTCCAATTCGGTCTTCGGGTTAAGTTAGCCTATAAGAGTTTACTTTTCTCCGGCCTTATCGCCCCCTATCTTCCCCCCGCATGATTCAACGTTACTCGCGGCCGGCGATGCGGGAAATTTGGAGCGAACAACGAAAGCTCGAAATCTGGCTTCAAATCGAACTGCTCGCCTCAGAGGCTCTTTGCGCCCAGGGCTTGGTTCCAAAGAAGGACCTCAAGCAAATGCGCGATCGCGCCAGCTTCAACATTGATCGCTGCAAAGAACTGGAGCGCAAGCTGAACCATGACGTTATAGCGTTCACCACCAACGTCGCCGAAAATATTGGCGAACCGGCGAGTCGCTGGCTTCATTTCGGCCTGACCAGCAGCGACATCATCGACACCGCCTTCGCGGTCCAGATGGTCCAATCGGCTGATATCCTGATCGAGGACGTCCAGGCCCTGCGCAAGGTCATCGCCGATAAAGCCGTCAAACATCAGTTTACCCCCATGATCGGCCGCAGTCATGGCATCCACGCGGAGCCGACGACATTTGGAATGAAGATGGCGTTGATGTATGACGAGTTTGGTCGCGCGCTCCAACGTCTGCAATCCACCCGTAAATCTGTGGCTGTCGGAAAGCTCTCGGGCGCCGTTGGCACCAGCGCGCACCTTTCACCTAAAATCGAAGCCTTTGTCTGCCGCAAGTTGGGCCTCCGCCCTGCTCCTATCGCCACCCAGGTCATTCAACGCGATCTGCACGCCGAGTTCATGAGCACTCTCGCCCTGGTTGGCGCCAGCATCGAGCGCTGGGCCACTGAGTTCCGCCATCTTCAACGCACCGAAGTCCTGGAAGCTGAGGAGTTTTTTGCCCAAGGCCAAAAGGGCTCGAGCGCCATGCCCCACAAACGCAATCCAATTACGGGAGAGCGACTCACCGGCTTGGCCCGCGTGCTCCGTGGCAATGCCCTTGCCGCCCTGGAAAATGTGGCTCTCTGGCACGAGCGCGATATCAGCCACAGTTCGGTCGAGCGCGTGATTTTTCCAGACTCCTGCACCTTGCTCGATTACATGCTGGTCACGCTCGCGAAGCTAACGGAGGGACTCATCGTTTACCCGGACAACATGAAGCGTAACCTGGGCATTTCGCTCGGCATGTGGAATTCCCAGACCGTGTTGCTGGCCCTGATTAAGAAAGGTCTTACCCGCGAGCAGGCCTACGATTTGGTCCAGCGCAACGCCATGCAAACCTGGGCCGCCAAACACGCGGGTCGCGCTGATGCTGATTTTCTGCACCAATTGCAAAGTGACCCCGAAGTGGCCAAACATTTCAAAAAGGGCGAGCTGGAGAAGCTCTGCTCACTCGATTTCCATTTCAAACAAGTCAAAACAAAGTTCAAAAGCCTGGGCTTGGGTTAGAGGTGAAACGATACCAACCTCGGTTTTACTAGCCAAAACAGCATCGACAATGGTGCGATCGGGATATTCGCACTTAAGGATTCCACCGGTTATTGGAATGTCCCGAGTAGCCGGCACAATAACGGTTGTGTCATGTCGTTCGCGGATGGCCACAGCGAAGCTTGGCGATGGCGCGATCAGTACATTGCCACTGCCATTCGTTATCAAACCACTCCTTCATCGGATCGCGACGCTCGCCGCATCCAGGAAACTGTCCCTGTAGATTACGTATTACCCTGAACCGGCATTTGGCTGGAGCTTAAAGTGGTGGAAAGTGCTCTCGTCGATTTATGCCGGCGAGCCGCTTGGATGAATATCAATCACAGAGACAACCTCCTGTTCGTGATTCCTTGTGATTTTTCTTGACTTCGTACCACTATCTATTTAACCATTTGGAATCAGGCAAATCTCCGCCGCAAGGCGTGCCTCCTCACCCCCGGAGGCAGGAGCTTTGCATAACAGCAACCACAAAACGGAACCCATGCGTACTATATTCCATACCACCATCCTTGCAGCATCACTATTAACTTTAACCCTATCTTCCAGGGCCGCTGTCCTCTTCGACTCGTCAGGTTTTGAAGGCCCAGCTTATGGTTTAGGCAACCTCGCCGGCCAGAACGGCTTCGACTTCGCTGGCAGCGGCACCGCTGCAACGGTGCAAAATTCGGTTGCTCGGACCGGCTCCCAAGCGGTTCAGCTTGGGGGAGGAACTACTACCTGGGACTGGCCATTATTGGAGTACACCCCGCTCGCGGGCGAGATTGTCCGAGTTTCATTTGACGTGCGCCGCAGTGCCTTCACTGCAAATAACAATTTCGGATATTTCATCGATGTTTATAGCACCTCGGCAGAAGGCGGCAACCGGGTCGCTCGCACCGGCTTGGTACGAACTGGAACGGCTGCCGCTCCGGGCAGCGTGCAGGGGCTTGTCACGCTTGGCGGCGCATCACCTGGAAGTTATCTGGTCGGCTCTCCGCTCCTGACCGACACCTGGTATAACTTCGTGATGGACATGGATTTCGCGAGCGACACGTTTTCAGTCAAAATCGACGGCATTAGCGTCGGATCTGCCCTGCCCTTCGTAACCCCATCCCTCGGTATTGGCGATGCCGATATTCAAATCTCTGCCGTAACTGGCGCCACTGATCTCGGATTCATCGATAATTACAAAGTTGAGACCGTAGTTGTGCCCGAGCCTGGTATTCTTGCCTTTAGTGCCCTCGGCTTCTTAGCCCTGCTGGCATTCAACCGCAAACGCGGCTCATCCTCAAAATAAGCGGGCAAATGCCTGACTTACTCTCGAACAGAGTCAACTGACCTTCCATCCCACCAATCTGCTTCATGGAAGCGGGTTGGTGGGAGCGCGCTGATGGTGCGCAATCCATTGTTGTCGGGCAACGGGACGCAAAGTTAGTCGCTCCCAATTTTTCTGCGACCCGCATCTTGCCGGGCGGCTTGCTCTGTAAGTTATCGCTCCAGGAACTTACTTCCGGCTTTTGGAAAAGTAGGACGTCTAAACTTTCCCAAACAACGGCTTCTTCTCCACATACTCCTGCTTTAGCCATCAGTCGGCTCAATTCTAGGAACGCTCAGCGGTTGCGAGCCCATTCAAGGCTGCCGTTTTCAAGCCGCGCACTTATAACCGCTTGCGAATCGAGCCCTGGCTCAAACGCGGTTGCGTTAATTTACATTTCCATGACAAAGTCCGGGCCTGGGCGAATTACGTTGCCGGGTAATGACATCACGGCTCAAAAGTCTGCAAAGTTTTGCTCATGGTAAACGTAAAGAGGTTGCACACTACCACGTGCCCTGTTCACCCTCGCTCCTAACCTAAGGCTGTGGCACGACAGGATCTAAACGCAAAACGGGCCTGGTTGGTGCAGGCCACGATGATTGTGCTCCCAGTCGTTGTGCTCGCCGCGTTTGGCCTTTTCTCGTTGCGTCAGGATCGCCTCATGGCACAGCACGAATCTGCCGACCGAGCCCAATTGCTTGCCGATTCGCTCTGGCCGCGGATCTGGTCGATTGTAGGCGACAAAAACGCTTCCGGGCATCCGTACTCATTCGAGGTGGACGATCGCGGTACTTTAATTTTCCCGCCACCCATGGAAGCCGTCCCGGCACCCCTAGTTTTTGATGAAACGAAAATGAGCGAGCGGCAGGCCCAACTCTGGTCAGCCGCACGCTCAAAGGAAACGAACCCCGAAGGTTTGGCCGAGGCAATTGGCTTGTATGGCGAATTCCTGGCCTTGGAGCCGCCCGTGCCTTTCGGTTCCGTGGCCACATACTCCCAGGGATTGCTTTTACTAAAACAGGGTCGCCCCGATCTCGCAGCAGAGCGGTTCCACACTATCCTCGAAAAGTATCCAACGGCCAGGGGTGAAACCGGGATGGGATTGCGGCCCTTGGCCGAGTTTCAGATCCTGTTTGCATCACCTTCAAATGCGCCCGTTGCCTCTTCCGACTCTCATCTCAAGGTCAGTAATTTCTTGTCCAGCCTCCTCCTGCAGCCAAACTTGTTGACCGGCGAACTAATAGACCGAGCGTGTGAACGGCCCGTCAACACGCTCACGACGGGCGATTGTCAGGAATGGCGGCAACTCTGGGACCAACAAGAGGTGGCACGCCAACTCTACGCAGCCGCGTTCAACGCCCCCTCCGATATCGGTAGCAAGTCCCTTCTTTCTGTGACGAATGTTCTTCAATTATCTCACTTTCGCTTCCAAACCCCGGAGCGGTTGGGGCCTGAGCTGAAACTGGATCTTGAAGCGCAGCCGGAGGACGCTCTGACTTGGTTTGCTTTGCCACAACCTGCGCGCTCGAACACATTTTCTTTCGCGTGCGTGAACAAAGCCGACCTCGACCAACGGCTCCGCTCTTTTCTAAAGGAAATGAAGGGCGTTCCGGCCTATTTCGGCATCCAGCTGATCCTGGCTGGCGAGCCCATCGGTGAACGGATCCGTGACCGCCAGGTTTGGCGGGAGGCCGGGTATTTTGGCCGGCGCGGCGGAGGCGTCAAAAAAGAATACCTGGATGCAATCTCCACTAACTTGCTCGCCTTCGCTAACGGTCCCCCCACAATTTCTGGAAACGACGTCTTGAAGTTAAACATTTTTCTGACCAGTCCATCTGCACTATATCGCCAGCAGGGTGCGCGCAGTTTTTGGTTCGGATCGATGATCGGAGTGTCGGCTCTAGCGGCCTTGGCAGGCCTTTGGGCTTCTTGGCGGACGTTTTGCCGGCAACAACAATTGAGCGAACTGAAATCGAACTTTGTTTCAAGCGTGTCGCACGAATTACGCGCCCCTATCGCTTCCGTCAGATTGTTGGCCGAGAGCCTTGAGCGCGGGAAAATCCAGGGCGAACAGAAACAACTCGATTATTTCCGATTCATCGGACGGGAATGTCGGCGGCTTTCGTCGCTCATCGAAAACGTTCTCGATTTCTCGCGCATGGATCAAGGGCGCAGGCTGTACGAATTCGAGCCAACTGACGTCATTCGCTTGGTGGGGCAAACGGTAAGCGTGATGGAAAACTATGCCGCGGAAAAGCAGGTCGGTCTGCAATTCAACCCTCCCGACCATGGCTCTAAAATCTCCGAGGCTACCATTATGGCGGACGGCCGGGCATTGCAGCAGGTCCTGGTCAACCTCATTGATAATGCAATCAAACATTCTCAACGCGGCCAGCAGGTCATTGTGGGCCTGGAGCATTGTTTGCATAATGAGGATTCTTACTCCGGAGCCGGCAATTCTTCCGTGCCGACCTGGATCGAGTTTTGGGTCGAGGATCAGGGACCTGGAATCCCCGCCGTTGAGCATGAAAAAATTTTCGATCGCTTTTACCGGCTCGGCTCGGAATTACGCCGTGATACACAAGGCGTAGGGATTGGTCTAAGCATCGTGAAGCATGTCGTGGAGGCTCACCACGGTCAGGTCGTGATTCGTAGTCAACCCGGGCATGGCAGCAGATTCGTCGTCCAGCTACCGGTCAGCAGTGGGAAAGATGGCCCGCGAAATGAATTGATGACCAAAGCACAACCTCCCAAAGCTTTCAAGCCGCGGGAAGGTAACCAATAAAATGGAACGCATACTAATCGTGGAGGATGAATTGCCGATGCGCACCGCCTTGGCTGATGTCCTTACTGGTGAGGGCTATCGCGTGCTCACAGCAGCGGATGGGGAAGCCGGGCTGCGCCGCGCTCAGGAGGAAAAACCCGACCTCATCCTCCTCGATGTCATGATGCCCCGGCTTGATGGGTACGCCATGTGTGCGGAATTGCGCCGATTGTCCAACCCCACCCCGGTACTCATGCTCACGGCAAAAGGACAGGTGGAGGACCGTGTCAAAGGCCTCGACGCTGGAGCAGATGATTACTTGGTCAAACCGTTCAGCACGGAGGAACTGCTGGCGCGTTTGCGCGCCTTGCTCCGCCGATTCAAACGGCATGGCCGCTCGCCCGCAATTCTGCATTTGGGCGATGCCATTATCGATTTGGCTCAGCAATCCGCCCGGCGTGGCAAGCGTCCCATCCACCTTACTGCCAAAGAATTCGCCATGCTTCGATTGATGACGGAGTTTGCGGGAGAACCCATCTCACGAGAGAAATTCTTGGACGTTGTTTGGGGTTACAATTCATTCCCTACCACTCGCACAATTGACAATCACATGGCCAGCCTCAGAAGCAAACTGGAGCCCGACCCGGACCACCCCCTCTGGCTCAAAACAATTCACGGTGTCGGCTACAAGTTGGACCTGCCGCAGCCAAAATGAATTTGTCCCGCTAAAAGTTTGGATTTTGCAAATCCATGACACTTGCTCGCCTCCAAGGGAGTCAAATTAGGCAAAATTTTATGCGTAATATTATCATTGTGACTCTTGGGTTCCTCCTGGGGATTAGCGCTCTGGCGGTTGGCACCAATGATGCCAGCGACACGCTACAAAAAGGTTTGTTCGAAGAGGAGGCGAACCATAATTACCCAGCCGCGCTGAAAGCTTATCGGACAGTGATTGAGAAGTTCGACAAGGATCGCAAGTTGGCTGCCACTGCCGTATTTCGCGTCGCCGAAATTTATCGGAAAGAGGGCAAAACCAATGAAGCCGCCGACCAATATGAACGAATCGTCCAAGAGTTCCAGGACCAAGCGCAATTGATGACACCTAGCCAGAAGGCACTTGCCACGATCCGCCCTGCAGCCGCTGGCTCTTCGGATGTGTCTGACCTGGAATTGGCAGCCTTAAAGAGCCTTAAGCCCGAAGACCTGCGAGCGGTGATGACAAACAATTACCCGGATACGCTGCTAAAATCATTAGTTCAAAGCCTGCACGAGGCGGAAAAAGCCCGGGCAGAAAACCTGAGTAGATATACCCCTCAACATCCCTCCAACATCAGGGCGTCAGAGCAAATAGCAGACTTGAATCAGAAGATTGATATGCGCATTCGCGGCATTATGGTCGGAATGGAGTCGCGCCGAAAAGGAGTAGCGAGTCATCCCTCGACCAGTGGTTCATCTGAGGTGCCCGACCTGGAATTGGCAGCATTAAAGCGCCTTAACGCTGAAGAACTGCGAATCGTAATCTCTCATAATTACCCGGATGAGATGCTTACTTCATTGATCCAACACCTGCATGAGGCGGAACAAAAGGAGGTGCAACTAAGCACTGATTTTGGACCAGAAAATCCCGAACGCGTTAAGGTGAAAGCAGTTATCAGCGATCTCAATGAGAAAATTAATTTGCGAATTCGCGGCATCATGCTCGGCTTGGAATTGCGACGCAACAACGAGGCGCACAATATCGCTTCTAATACTGGCCCCACCAATTCACCCGATCTGAATGCCAGCACGGCTGAAGCCGAAACACTTACCCGTTTGAGAAAGTTGTTGGAAGAAAGTCCAGACCTCGTGAATGCAACCGATACTTCTTCGGGTAGGAAACCATTACATCAAGCAGTAGTGGATGGGCAGCTTGGCGTCGCGGATTTTCTGCTGGCGCATGGAGCGAGCGTCGATGCCCACGACCGTAACGGAAGCGCCCCAATACATCTTGCGGCAGCCCGGAATCGCAAGGACATGGTGGACTTACTCTTGCGAAATCACGCGAACGTGGATGATGCCGACACGCAAGGTTCGACCGCACTGCACGTGGCCGCCAATGCGGGTTTCAAAGCCATGGTGGAATTCTTGCTCGAACACAAAGCTGCTATAAACGCCAAAGCTCGCAATGGAGCCACTCCGCTCCATCTCGCGGTTGCAAATAATTTCAACGTTCTCGCCGAACTACTACTTTCGCAAGGTGCTGACCCAGATATAATGGCGGCCTTGGTTTCTAACAATTATTCTGGCACGCCGCTGCATATCGCAGCCGCTTTGGGAAATCAGCCAACAATTGAGTTGCTGCTTGCTCGTCATGCCAGGGTGAATGTCTTTTATAATGGGAAAACACCACTTCACTTGGCCGTGGAAGCGGGCAATTTTGCCGCGGCTCAGTTGCTCATTGTCAAAGGTGCTGATGTGGATGCCCAGGAGAAAAGCGGCATAACCCCTTTGCAATCCGCCGTTGCAAACGTGCGACCTGAACTCGTCTCGCTTCTGCTCGAGAGCAAGGCCAACCCTGACCAGATTGGTTTAGCCCAACCGCGATCAGGCGTCGGTAACGCAAATATTACTCCACTTCAAATGGCCGTACAAAGGAATGACGCCAATCTCGTGCAAATACTTTTGGAGCACGGAGCCAATCCGAATGTTGAAGCACCCGACCACACCATTTTGCCACCTCTAATCAGCGCGGTACTCTCGCGTAACGAGAAAATTGTGGATCTGTTAATCAAGTTCAAGGCCTCCACCGAGATTATGGCTGGGGGGAGCAGAACTTCGTTGTGGCTCGCGTCGGTCGAACAAACGCCTGAAATCCTCAAGTTACTTTTGGCGGCCAAGGCAAATCCTAACCAACCTGACGAACGTAGCGATACTCCCCTCTGTCGTGCCGTTTCGGCGCACCAAATTGAAAATGTTAAGCTGTTACTGGGAGCTGGCGCTGACCCGAACTTGACGAACGCAGCGGGAAACACTCCGTTGCACTTGGCCATCGAATCCACTGACAAAGAAGCCACCGAGCTTTTGCTCGCGAAAGGCGCAAATGTCAACGCTATCAACAACGAAGGCCAATCGCCGCTTACACTGATGAAGCGCAAGAATGTTACCGCGGTGACCTCAACAGGCCTACGCGCTCCCACCCCTGTTGGCGGCGCCATTCCGATGAACATCAAGGACGACTTCCTGGGTTTGCTCCGCCAGTATGGCGCAGTCGAAGACGTGCCCCGATTCGACCGCATCGAAGTGCGACGGCCTTCAGCAAGTTACATCAACACCCTGTTCACAAAACCGACCAACGATTGGAACCAGTTTACCCTGATTGAGGCTCTGGCTGTACAATATGGTGTTCTCACTGGCTTTGCCGATAACGCGCAGAGAACCCGGTCGGGTCTGGAAGCTGGAGTGGGCGTTTCACTTCCTTATCCAGATATGACCCACATACATATTCGCCGGCCATCCACCAACGGAACCAATTGGCAGGAGCAATTGGTGGATGTAGGAGCCTCGTTCAATCTCCAGGATTGTTCACCTAACCCGGTTCTGACGTGGGGCGATGTAATAGAGGTTCCGGAGAGGGATCATCCATTAAACGCTCCATGGCGGAGTTTGATAACTGAATTCGAACCATACCTGAAGTGCCTAACCAGGGAGATAGAAATTATCGTCAAAGGTACATCCACAAAGCTAACCCTGGCGCCCGACATAAAGACGAACGCTGTCACTGGCGTGGTTACGTTCGTGGACCAAACCTCATTTTGGATCCGTCCAGTGCTTCGCAATTCGAATCTCCTCCTCGCCTCTTCCGATTTGGCCCGAGTAAAAGTGACGCGCATGGATCCGATCACGAAAAAGAAGCAGGAATGGATAGTCGATTGCAGTCCCTCACAACCAGCCCCACCCTTCTGGCTACGCTCCGGCGACATCATCGAAGTCCCCGAGCGCCAATGAAGCGACCGCAAAGCAAATACTCGCTAACGCAGGATAAATCTATATCGACCATACCTCGAACTTTGCTTTCCCAGCAACCGGGTGCACTCCATTCATCTCACCGGGACGCACAACCGTCCGTACGCGTCACGGAACCGCGAACTGCTCCAAGGCCACTCCTTAGCAATCGTTGCCAGCGGGCCTTCGTAGGATTGTTCTCGATGTATCGCCGCGTTTTCGACTCGTGCTTCTCCTCACGCATATAAGTGTCCCAATCGCCCTTCTGCCAGAACTGTCCTTTGCGTCCGAGAACCTTGTTGACCTCTTTGGCCGTAAATCCCTTCCATGCGTCTACCAACTGCCACATGGGCACATCTTGCACCAGGAAGAGCAAGTGCACATGATTAGGCATTATCACCCAGGAGCGCCTTTCGTAGTGCACGTCGTGACGAAGAAGTAGCGAATTTTCGACGATTGCCGCGATGTCCGCTCGCTGCAGGTGACATTGGCCGCGCCCTTTGTCGAGATATGCTTCCAACTCGATAAGCCGCTTTCGGTCATCTACAATTTTCAACAGGCCTTCCCATTCCGAACGCAACTCCAACGGAAAAGCGTCCGCTAACCGGAACTTGACAAACTGCACGAGCCCGGGGGCTTCACGGTGTGGCAAATAACCGTTCTCGTGCCATCCGATAAACCCTCGCTCAATCTCAACTTTCGCCTGCCGAGGCGACCGCGCCCGCTTCCCCTTTACGAGATCACGCAGGCCCGGATTGTAAGGCGGGCGCGGCAAGCGCTCAGGCTTCATTGCGAAAAAGAGAATGCAACTCCACTATCTTGACAAGCCCGCAGTGCGTTGTTCCACCCAGCAAGCCTGGTTTTGGATAATTTTGCACTGCCTAATCAACCACTTCACAAACTTCGAACTTCTTCGCGCGCCCCGACGTATTCGCCTCAAAACCGAACTTATTTCGTGCGCCAGCAATTAGTTTATGACATTCTTAGCCCTTCTCTAAATGAAACGTTTATTTGCCGTTTTGTTCGGGTTTCTTTGCCTTGCCGCGATTCTCTTCCTGCTTTCGGGCCGCTGGAGCGCCAAGAAACCATCTTCCAACTACAATAGTGCTCAGAATGACGCCGCTGGCCCGGTCGCTGCGGGAAATCAACCGCCGTCGCCAGTTGCCGCCGCCATGCCTTTGGCCTCCAATGGCGGCCCGGGCACCCTTTCAACTAACACCACCCAGGCAATCCCGTCCTCGCCGAAAAAACGCGCCTGGGATCCGCAGTTCCTTGCCCAATTGAACAACGCGGCGGAAGGCGACCCGATACGGTTCGAGCTGGTGAACGGCGAATGGGCTTCCGGCACGATCCAGCACGCAGAACACAAGAACGGCGAACTGACTTATGTCTCGGGGCCGCTTACCGCTCCCGAAGTCGGTCGATATTTTTTCCAGAAACAAAGTCTGCCCGGCAAGGCTGGCGATTTCGTCGGGGTTGTCGAGTTCCCGAAAAGCCAGCGCGCCTTTCGACTGGAGCCAACCGGTCCAAACGGCGCCCCCGAGCTGGTCGAGCATCCGTTAAACCAGGTTCTTTGCCTCAGAATGCCCGCGGCTGCGGACGACTCAACCAATGATGTCGAAGAAATTCCACCGTTGAAGCCAAACGATTTTCCGAATGTGCCGATTCCGGATTATCAGAACGGCATCATCGTGCTCGAAAGCCTGCCCGGCTCCACGCCGGTACTGTATCTGGATTTCCAGGGCGGCTATACGCCCACTTGGGGTGGTATCACGTACGCCCGGCCCAGCGTGAACAATGCGCAGATTCGCGATGTCTGGGTTCGCGTAGCCGAGGACTACATGGCTTTCAACATCAATGTGACAACCGACCTGAAGGTTTACCAGAAAGCCCCAGAGACTAGCCGCCAACGCGTCGTTCTCACCCCGACGACCACCGCAGCTCCCGGCGCTGGCGGCGTCGCCTACATCGGTTCATTCAATTGGACAGGGGATACCCCGTGTTGGGCCTTCTATTCATCCGGCAAAAACGCCGCCGAAGTTGTCGCCCATGAAGTCGGTCATACGCTCGGGCTGGGCCATGATACCCAGGACGCGCCGGGACTTCCTCACGTTGATTATTACGCCGGGCATGGGAGCGGCGAAACCGGCTGGGCACCCATCATGGGTGTCGGCTACTACCAGAATGTCAGCCAATGGAGCAAAGGCGAATACACTAACGCGAGTCAATTGCAGGATGACATCGCCATCATCGCTTCAAACAATAACAGCGTCGATTACCGCGCCGACGATACTGGCGCGACGCTTGGCACCTCTCGCTATTTGGAGATTTATTCTGCCACCAGCGCCGGCGCTCAAGGGGTAATCGAAACCACCGGCGACACCGATGCCTTTCAATTCACCACCACTGGCGGCCTTGTGTCATTGCGCGCGGATCCCGTCGCAGTCAGCCCGGATCTGGCAATTCAAGCCACGCTGTTCGACGCGAGCGATGTCATGATCGCCAGCAATAACCCGCAGACAACGCTTTGGGCATCGATCAGCACGACCGTCACGGCGGGCACCTACACCTTTCGCGTGACCGGCGTCGGCCGCAACAATCCCATCAACACTGGTTTTTCCGATTACGCCAGCCTCGGTTATTATTCAGTTACCGGTTCCGTCGCTAATGCGCGCCTGCCGAATCGTTTCGCGATCCCGGAAAACACCACTAACGGCACTCTCGTCGGTATTGTGCCGGCGACCAATCCCGGCGGCGACCCGCTGGTTTACACCATCACCGGCGGCAATACCGGCAACACTTTCGCCATCGATACCAGTGGCAATCTTTCCATCGCAAATAACGCGTTGCTGGATTATGAGACACTGGCGACCAACTCCTCTTTTCCCGTCCAGTTCGAGCTGTTCGTGGACATTGTGAACACGCTGACCCCAGCGCTCACCGAACAGAACCGTCGTGTGGTAGTCGCGGTGACGAACCTGAATGAGGCCCCCTCATTAAGCGGCTTTACTGGCTCGGTGCTCGAACACACGCTGCCAGGAACAGCGGTTGGCGCTATGATCGGCAGCGATCCTGACTTCTTCACGCTGCTCAGCTACTCGATCACCGGCGGAAACAGCAACGCGATGTTTACCATCGGCAATCAGTCCGGCGTGATCTCGGTCGCGGGGGATCCGAACGTCGCGACTCAAAGCGTTTACACCCTCACTGTCGTGGTCAGCGACCAAACCCCGCCAACATCTTTGATGGCGACCTCCACCGTGACCCTAAACGTGCTGCCCAACAACACGCCGTTCCGTCCGGGCACAATTTCCTACGCCGTTTACACCAACATCACCGGCACAGCGGTCTCCTCGCTGACGGCGTCACCCACCTATCCGAACAATCCGGCGTTTGAAAAGCAGCTCACGTCGTTGGAGGGCGACACTGATCGGGGCGATAATTACGGCACAGTGGTGCGTGGCTACCTGATCGCCCCCTTCACCGGAAACTACACCTTCTGGATTGCTTCAGACGACGACAGCCAGTTGATCATGAGCACAACTACCAACCCGGCTTCCATTACTCAAATTGCTTCGGTTACTGGCGCCACCACTCCTCGTCAATGGAATAAATTTTCCAGCCAGCGGTCGGGTCTGCGTGCGCTGACCGCCGGCCAGGGCTACTACCTTGAAGCTCGGCACAAAGAAGGCAGTGGCAATGATAACGTTGCTGTCGCCTGGCAGTGCCTAAGCGCGGGAATTACCGGCACGAACGTTATTCCCGGCCAATTCCTCGTCCCGTACTTCCGGAATTATGTTCCTCGCGCAACCGCATTCACTACCAGCCTGCATAAGGACGCTATTACCGGTTCGCGCGTAGGTACCATTACATTCACCGACGTAAATACCAACGATGCGCACACGTTTGCCATAACCGCCGGCAACACCGGCAACGTCTTCACAATTAATCCGACCAACGGCATCGTCCGGGTGGCCAGCGAAGCCGCATTACTTGCGACCGGTTTGACGACGTTCAACCTGGTGGTCAGCGTCACGGACAATGGCGTGCCAATCTTGTCAGGTAACGCTACGGCAGTCGTGAATATCGTGCAGTCAAACGTGATCGCTACAACCTCGTTGCGCCAGGAAATCTGGACCAACATTCCTGGAAACACCATCAATCTTCTCACCAGCCTGACGCGTTATCCTAAGCGGCCCGATTTACTCCGGGCGATTACATCCTTTGATTCCGGGCAGGATTACGCGGACAACTTTGGGTCGCGCATCCGGGCTAATCTCACGCCGACAAACAGCGGCAGCTTTCGTTTTTATGTCGCCTCGGACGATAACAGCCAGTTGAGTCGTTCAACGACCACGAACCCGGCCACCGCCACCGCCGCCGCTTCCGTCAGCGGCAGCGGGAACGCGACCGGCTACTTGGAGTGGAATAAGTATGCGAGCCAGATTTCAGCCGCGTTTGCCTTGACCTCAGGCCAGTCGTATTACCTCGATGCTGTTCACAAGGAAGGTTCCGGCGGCGACCACGTATCGGTGGGTTGGACCATTCCCGGCGTGACCGGCACGAACGTCATCGCCGCTTCGTTTCTAACGCCGGTCGACATCAATTACGCGCCCGACTTCCTCGGCAAGGTCGTGGCCGTGCCGTTGACTTCCAGCAATGGAACTGTAGTGACGACCATGACAGCCACTGACAGTCCCCTGGATTTCATCGGCTACAAGATCGTTGCCGGCAATTCTAACAACACCTTTGTGATCGACGTGGACAGCGGGAAAATCACCGTTTCGAACAACACTTGGATCATTAACCAACTCGTTCCGAACTTTACACTCCAGGTGCAGGCTCAGGACTCCGGTTACGGCGATCTTTATCCGCGCAAATCCACCAACGTGACGGTGACTGTAAATCTCACCGAACCCGCGGCGCTAATCTGGACCGGAAACGGAGCCAATGACAACTGGAGTTCAGGCGCCAACTGGAACGGCACGGCGCCGGTGGACAGCACGCCGCTGGTGTTCGCCGACATCAATCGTTTTACGAACTTCAACGACTTGCTCACCGTTGCCGGACCAGTTGCCATCAGCAACGGCGGCTTCCGCCTGGCTGGCAATCCACTGACGCTTCGCGCCGGCCTCATCAATGTTGGCGACAACATCTGGGCAATTGATTCCGCGCTCGCCAAACCCATCACGATCACCAATCTCAGCGGCACCTTGACCCTGGCGGGCGGACTCAACACCGGCGGCAACCTTCTCACGTTGTTGGCGAATGGGCCGTTGCTCGAAAATGGGATTATCTCCGGCACGGGTGGACTTACCAAGAGCGGGTCCGCTATCGCGACACTTTCCGTCTCCAACACTTTCTCCGGCCCCACCACGGTGTCAGCCGGCACACTTGCGTTGGCAGGCACAGGTTCAGTTGGCAATAGTTCCTTGCTGACTGTAATGAGCGGGGCGACGCTCGATGCCTCAGCTGCGGCCGGGTTGACCATCCCGGCGGCACAAACACTCCTCGGCGATGGTATTGTGCTCGGCAATACGCTCGTGAATGGCACGTTGTCCCCGGGAACTCTCATCGGCACATTGACCTTTAACAACGCACTAACGCTTGCCGGCTCGACCACCATGCAGATCAACAAGGCTGGCGCGACTCTGACCAGCGATCTGCTGATTGTGGGTGGAACGCTGGCGTATGGAGGCTTGCTGATGGTTACCAACACGGGTGACGCCCTGGCGTCAGGCGATGTTTTCAATCTGTTCGATGCGCCGAATTTTACGGGTTCCTTTGCCAGCCTCAACCTGCCTCCCTTAAGCGCTGGTTTATTCTGGAATACAACCTGGCTTTCATTGGACGGCACCATTCATGTCGAAACAGTGCCGCCACCCGCAATCCAGGCATGGGCCTACAACGGCACGACGGTCACTCTGCAATTTCCGAGCACAGCCGGCATAAATTATATCTTACAGGACGCAACCAACCTGTTTGCGCCTGTCACCTGGACCAGCCTTTCAACAAACGCCGGCACCGGTGGATTGATGACAATCCCTGCCCCAGTCACGCCTGGTCGTCAGCAGCAGTTTTATCGGCTACAGGCTTTCTGAGTGCAACCAGGCCTTTAACACGACCACTCCGTTTCGTAGCCCTGCCGAAATCCAGGCGAGCGAATGCACTCTGCTAAAAGTGCTGATGTGATCAGCTCACTGAAGCTTCATCGAACGTTGGCCACAGAACAGTGACACGCGTCATCCGCTCGTCACTCCAAGCCGCGATCTGAGGCGATTATCCCCCATCGCGGATTTTAATCCAAACTGTTAGGCCGTAATCCTGTGCAACTCGATTTGCATTTCTTCCCTCGCGTCGGTTGCCCAGCAGAGATTGGGAAACAAGGTGTTTTAAACAGACTGCCAGCTTAGCAGGTCATAGAAACAAAACTGCTTCAATAGTTGACGGGCTTTGCCTATGCTCCAGGTATGCTTTTGCCCGACCAACCACCTGAGTCTTCGGGCCAGCCTGCCGGCGTTTTTGCGACAACGCATTGGTCGGTTGTCGTGCGGGCAAGGGACAGCCAGTCTCCGGAGGCGACTTCGGCGATGGAACGATTGTGCCGGACGTATTGGTATCCGCTGTATGTTTTCGTTCGGCGCAAGGGACATAACCACGAGGACGCATGTGATTTGACGCAGGCGTTCTTCGCGCGGTTTCTGGAGAAACGCTATCTGCGCTCCGTGGATGAGGGACTGGGAAAGTTTCGGACGTTCCTCCTGACCTCCCTGACCCACTTCCTGGCCGATGAATGGGACAAGTCGCAAGCGCAACGACGCGGAGGCGGCCAGCGGATTCTTTCGCTGGATGAGAATGCCGCGGAGGGACGCTACGAGCTTGAGCCCGTGGACCATGCCACGCCCGAAAGCATTTTTGAAAAACGCTGGGCGCAAACTGTTTTGGGCGTGGTGGTGGATCGTCTCGCGGAGGAGTCGGAGGAAAAACGGTTCGAAGCTTTAAAAGGATTTCTGCTGGATGACAAGGGTGATGTTTCCTACGACGAGGCAGCCAAGCTGTTGGGCTTGTCTGTGTCCGCCATAACCTCGGCCATTCACCGAATGCGGGGGCGATTTCGCGTGTTGCTGTACGAGGAGATAGCCAACACGGTGGAGTCGCCCGACGAGGTCGAGCCCGAGCTCCGCCACTTGCTGACGGCGTTGGGCGGCTGATCGACGCGGATGAAATATCCGCGAAAGGATTGGTGAAAATTTCCTCTTATTGGAGTGGATTTAAAATTGAAATCGGAAATTCCAGCCGCTAGAGCCTGTCGTAAGTGCGGACAGCCGTTGTCCCCGAACGATCCCCGGGGTCTGTGCTCTCGGTGCCTTTTGGCAGGCATGCTGGACGGGGGATTGCTGGGTGGGGCTGCTCAATCTGCTGCCCGCGCAGCGACTCTGCCCCGCTCCTTCGGTGCTTACGAGTTGCTGGAGGAGGTGGCGCGTGGCGGCATGGGCATCGTCTATCGGGCCCGTCAGACGCAGGTCAACCGGTTAGTAGCCGTGAAGGTGCTGGCGTCGGGCATGTTCGCCGCCACGGACTTTGTGAAACGCTTCCGCACGGAAGCCGAAGCGGTGGCCAGCCTCGATCACCCGAACATTGTGCCCATTTACGATGTTGGCGAATGCGAGGGGCAACCGTTCTTCAGCATGAAATTCGTCGCCGGCGGAACGCTCTCGTCGCGCATCGCAACAGGCAAATCCCAGATTTCAAATGCCGAAGCCGCCGCCTTGGTGGGCAAACTGGCGGATGCGGTTCATTTCGCGCATCAGCGCGGGATTCTGCACCGCGACATTAAGCCCGGGAATGTGCTTCTGGATGCCCAGGGCGAGCCCTTGCTCGCGGACTTCGGGCTGGCCAAGCTCGTTGAAAACGACAGCACGCTCACGCGCACGATGGCGATGCTCGGCACGCCCAGTTACATGTCACCGGAGCAAGCCCGCGGTGAGGCCAAAGAATTGACCACCGCAGTGGATGTCTATGGCCTCGGCGCAGTTTTATATGAATTGCTCACCAGCCAGCCGCCCTTTGCCGGAGGCACGACGATGGAAACTGTCCGGCAGGTGTTGGACAAGGAACCGCGCCGCCCCTCCGCAATTAAGCCCGGAATCGATTGTGATTTGGAGACTATCTGCCTCAAGTGCCTGGAAAAGGATCCGGGGCGCCGCTACGGCTCGGCTGAAGCGCTCGGCGCGGATCTCGAACGCTGGGAGCGGCATGAACCCGTCGCCGCCCGCCCACCCAGCACGGCTTACCGGCTTCAGAAAGCCTGGTTCAGAAATAAACTGGCGTACTCGGCGGGAATCGCCGTGGTGCTGGCACTCGTGGCCGGGCTTAGCCTGGCCTCATCAGGCTGGCGCCAGGCTCGCAAGGAGCGGGACCAGGCCCTCCTCGTCCAGCGCATGGTCGATGCTGGCAATCAGCGCTTGAAGCGCGATCTTTTTGTCCGTGAATGGCAGGAAGCCGAGAACTTGCTGCAACAAGGCAAACTCGCATCGGCCCTTGCCTGGTTCGCGCGCGCGGCGCGCAACAAACCGGACGACCCCGCTGTCGTCAACCGCCTGCTTTCCATCCTGAGCGAGAACAATTTCGCGGTGCCCTGCTGCCAGCCGCTTGAACACGGTTCTCCGGTAACAAGTTGTATCCTCTCCGCTGACGCGCAGAAACTCATTACCTCCGCAGCCGATGGTCTTGTGCGCATTTGGCCGGTCGGCGGGGCAAGCCAACCGCTCGTGCTTACTAATCAATTTCATGCCCCGCTGGTGGGATTTGTGCCGCGCGATAACCGGGTGCTGGTCGTGGACGACGAGTCGATTTCGCTCTGGGAACTGACTGGCCAGCGAGTGAAATTCCGTTTAGCCAGGCGGGTTGGAAGTCCGCGATTGGCTGTTACCACAGAGGGCCGCTTCGTCGCGCTAAACTCGGATACGGATGGCCCGCGAGTTTGGGATGTCGCCGAATTGCGCCCGGTGGGTCCTCGATTGCAGGATGCCGGAGATAAGCTCCGGGTGCTGTGCATTAGTCCCGATGGCCGTTACTTGTTCGGTGGCGGCGACAGTCCCGGTGCGGCGGCGTGGGAAGTGTCTAGCGGACGGCGTGTCTGGGAAACGGTCGCCGGCCCGGCGATCTCGAGCGGTGGTGTCGATAATTTCGTGGAATCAGCCGAAATGCATCCTGGTGGTGCGTTGGTCGCTCTCTGCCATCCCGAGGGACGGTTGTCCCTGTGGAAATTCGAACCAGGCAACGAAGGGGCGCCGCCAATATCCGTAAAACAGCCGCCTTTCCAGCACAGTGGGATCCGAAGCTTGGAATTCACGTGACTTGAAGTCGCG
>JADMIO010904354.1_pt1 | contig 59304 bp, 66 predicted proteins | sample 8958161 | NCBI WGS metagenome assembly JADMIO01 (sample SAMN16585339, study PRJNA669376) | soil metagenome | isolation source: Crop rotation soil | place: USA: Cullars Rotation, Alabama | collected 2011 | reverse complement strand
GCCGCGACTTCAAGTCACGTGAATTCCAAGCTTCGGATCCCACTGTGCTGGAAAGTCAGGGCCTCGACCGGACCGACAAGGAGCTGCGCCGACACTGTGCGCTGATTCTCTCTCGCGTCGCCCTGATCCAGGAGGAGATCGCGACGCTCTGGTTCACGCCGAGAGCAGCGGACAAGCTCTTCAGCCTTGGTCTCACCGCAGACGAGATCAAGGCCATGGAGCTGCCTGCCGACCCCGAGAAGCAGCGCAAGACGATCGGCAAGCTCGGCAAGTTGGGCTTCCGCAACGTGCAGGAGGTCGAGCTTCAGCACCGCATGCACCGCAGGATGAAGGATCGCGTCTTCAGAACCCGGGCTGGCCGGCGAGTCCTCAAATCGGCGTTCCATCTCACGACGGCCCAGCTCGCCGCCGAGTATCTCCATGCCTTCTTCAGTTGGGTCACCGGCGACAAGGGCAATGTCAACCATCGCGCCGGGGATCCGAGTGTCGTCGACAACATGAAGACGCGCTGGCAAGAGATCATGACGCTGAACTGGCGCGAGAAGCGGGAGATCGACGCGACCAGCGAAAAGATCCAGGAGCTGCGCCAGCAGATCCTCTCGAATGTCAGCGCCGACATCGCCAAGGACCATGAGGAGATCAACAAGGAGCTGGTGCACATCTGCAACCTGCTCGCTCAGAACCCACAAAACCCCTTCCGGCTCCCCTTTCTCCGCGCCACGATACGCGCCGCGGTGCTCGCCGCCCGTCCCCACAAATTCAACGGCGACAAGGCGGAGTTCGATCCGGCCGACCTCTATGATGCGGGCCGCTATCGCCAGCAGATCGACGACATCCTCGCGAGCTGGGGCGTTGACATCGAGCTCTATCGGCCGCTGATCGATCTCGTTGCGTTCAGCCGCGGCGAGGACAGTGATCTCGCGCCCGGCACCGTCACTGCCCGGACGATCGACGCGTGGAAGAAGGAGCTCGATGCGGCTGAGCTCTTCGCGGTGCCCGCCCCGCCGCCGGCCGAGGGCAGGTCGACGCGGTCGCTGCCGACGCGATTGAAGAAAGCGACCGAGCACGGGGCGAGGCTCGTCGTCGAGTATTTCTCCGGCAAGCGCTACCGCAAGCTCGACCCGGCGCTGATCGAGCGGATCCTGGTCTCGCTCCCCGCACTGTCCGACTACGACAAGATCTCGCTGCGCATCAACACGATGGGGCAGGGCGGCGCCACCCTGTCGAGCATGCTCGGCATCAGGGGGAAGCCGGGAGGAGGTGGCGGTGACGAGAAAGCCTTCATCATCAAGCGCGAGCGCGGCCATATCGTGTTTCGCTGCCTTGCAGGCAGTCTCGGCTACGGCCAATTGGGGATCGGCTTCGGTTCGGCCATCGGGGTGGGCGACGTCGGTATCGACGTCAAATACACCGGCAGTCGTTGGGGAATGGACGGCGTCTCGCTGGCCGTGCCCATTCCGCTCGACGCGCACGGCCAGGAGGACTTCTCCAAGGCGCAAGCCTATTTGCGGTCGCTTCTCACCGGAATTCCTCTGACGACGGAGGAGTTCGCCGAGCTTGGCGCCGACTGGTACCGGACCGACCGGAACGGCAATTACACGAATGGATCCGGCACGGTCGACGTGACGTTGGGTGCGGGCTTCGAGACGCCGGCCGGCGTGATCTCCGTCGGCGCCACCGCTGCCGCCGGCGTCGACATGCGTCAGACCAATCTCCATGGCGTCAACAGCAACGCGCATGGGACCACGGTCAGCACCAAGGTCACCGACATGATGACGCTGTCTGCCTCGGTCGGTGTCGGCGCCACGCTGGGCTACAAGCCTGGCGCCGATGTCTTCGATCTTGGGCTCACCGCGGCGGCTGCGCAGACGACGATCGGCGTCACCGCCGGCGCTGTCGGGATGTCGATCGGCAGCATGTCGGTCTACGACGAGGGCAGCGACCGCAAGATTTCCTATTTCGTCGATACCGGCCCCGTCGACTCGGTCGAGGAGATGCTCGGCAAGCTCCGCCCCGATGTGGCGCAGCGCCTGAACGCCGTGCTCGACAAGGAGGTCACGCTCCAGAACGGCAGCACGGGCACCTTCCGCGACGAGCTCGAAAAGATGCGGAAGATGCTGCGCCTGAATGACGGGTTCGCGGTGGCGGGCGGCCTGCGCCCGGAGGTCAGGAAGGAGATCGCCCGCCGCGAGCGCCGGCTTTCGCTGATCGGGCGGGAACGGATGCTGCCGATACTGGCCGCGCGCATCGAGCGGGAGCAGGATGACGGCCGGAAGCGCCGGTTCGAGCAGCGGCTGCAGGCTCTGAACGCCGAGATCGCCGGCCACGAGGCCTTCATCAAGGCCGCGAAGGACCCCGAGAACCTCGACAATTTCACGCTGCTCGCGGTCGGCATCTCGCCGCTGCTCCTCTCGATGCACCAGACGACGGCGCTCAATCTCAACCTGGCGCGGCTCGTCCATATCGGCGTGCGCAGCCAGGACCACACCGTCGCGCTCCTGCCGGTGCCCAAGGACGATCCCATGCCGATCGCGCTCGAAGCCGACGACGCGAAGCATGACGAGCGCGATCCGCTGGTCGACCGCACGATCGATCAACTCTCCCGCAGCTTCTTCCCGACGACGTGGCCCGGCCTGGTCGGGGCGAGGAAGAGCCCGCGGCGGATATCGGTGGAGAACTGAACTTTCCTGTGCCGAACGGCACAGGCGCTCGCCCCGGCACCGGCTAGTGTCTCGCCGACTCACGAAGGGGAGAAAGATCGATGGGCGGAATCCAAAGCAGCGAGGCCTCGGGCACGAACGTCAAACCGGCACTCGCCCGTGACGACCGATCGCCTTACGCACGGTTCGGCAATTTGATGGATCTTACCCATCAAAGCTTCGGGCAGAACACCTCGTATTTGATAGACCATCACTTGCTCCTCCATCCCGAACTCTACCATCTCGAAATTGAGACGCATTGGGCGCTGACACGGGGGCCGTACTGGTTGTTCTATCGCTCTGCGGATGATCGAATGACGCCGGAGCACATGCAGCCGACTTTCACGTCCATACCGTGTCTCGGGTTCGCCCGCAGCTTTATGGAAATCGCGTCCAAGGCCGGGATCGATCTGGAAGTCTTTTACGAGGTCGCCTGTGACGCCGCCAGGACCGGATCGCCGATGAACATCCCGTCCTTCGTGGATGCCTGCATAAATCCAGGCGTCGATGCCGACATCGATGAAGTCGAAAGCGGCCTCAGGGATGCCCTCGACTATCTGAAGCAATGCAATGACGAGCTTGATCCGAATATCGCCCTGTCATTCTCCCACTTGGATCTGATCGCCGACTTTACCAAGCACATCCACGCCTGTCGCCGCCATGCAGTGCCTGACTTTGTAAGGCCAACATTCTCCGACGTGCCCGAAATCGCGCAATATCCGCATGGTGATCCCGTGGAGATACCGATCATCTATCCTTGCTCACCGGTCTTCAAGGACTATCTGGAGCTCGGCTATGGCATCGAGCGGATCGCCTATACGCGGCTGCTGACCGAGATCAGCTCCCATCATATCAAGCGATTGAGCAAAAGCCCGGAGCTGAAGCACGTCCTGCTTGCCGCATTCGCTTCTGCCGAGATCTGCCAGGCCAAGCTTCCCTTTCGGACGACCCGCCTGCCGATCGACTCGTTGCTCGGCAGCCTGCGGAGCCATGCCTTCCTGGCCCTCGCCGAGATGGATGAATCTCGATTGGCGCATGACAAAGGGCGAATGCATCGATGCGAAAGACGGCTGAACAGATGCATGCGGGCGATCAAGCACCTGATTCCGCACTCTCCCAAGCACGCAAAGCGCTGTCTCGTCGAGGTCAAGGAGCAGATTGCCTTTCATCGGGCGACCCAGGATATCCTGAATGTCGAGAAGCATCTGTCGGCGGCCCGGTTGGAGACCTCAGGCATGGCGCCCGGCAGCTTCAGGATCAAAGGCCGATACCACACCGAAACCGATGGCCAAACCGCCATCGAGCTGGCGGGAGCAAGAGCGCGGAATCCCCATATGGACGCGCAATATGCGCTGGACGTTCTGCATTTCGTCGCGCGAAAGGCATTCCGGGAGAACGCCCCGCCGGCGCTGAGAGCCGAGCTGATCGACGCCATCCAGGATATTGCCAAGGAGTTGCAAGGAAGCGAGCTGGCAGTTCATCGCGCGCGTGCCGGGCAGATCAAGGCGTTCCTCGCCACGAACCCATTCAACATGCAATGAGCCGACCCCGAGATCACGACGCCTGGGGCGACGGGAATTTCCATTTGCCGTTGAGGACCTCGGGCTTCGGCCGGTACAGGCGCACCGTGTAGTTCCATCCCTTCGAGATGGGCAGGCAGTTCGCGATCTTTCCGTCGCAGCCGCCGAACTGGATCGCGACCGCACCGTCGGCGTCCGTCTTCGCAGTGATATTGTTGATCGTGTAGGCGTTCAGGCTGTTCTTCTCGAAATATCCCTTCGCATTGTAGACGCTGACCGACCAGAAGCCGTTCACCGGAACATCCTTCACCTTGAGCTTGTAAACGGTGTTGCCGTCATTCTTGTCCGGCGTCACATTGAGATAGATCGCGTCCTTGTCGGGATTGCCGCCCCAGCCCATCGCGGTGCCGACCAGATGGCGAACCGGATCGACGTCCTGGCGCCGGCCGAACGCCCTCTTGAAATCAGGCATGGTCGACCCGAGGAAGAGAAGGGCATCGCGCACCTTCTTCTGGCTCGCCTCGTCCCAATCGGGGATTTCGAACTTGCCGGCGTCCTTCTGCTCGACCGTGATCGCGTCCTGAAGCGCGTGAACCTGCTTCACATCGTCGGGATCGCTCGGATCGACCAATGTGCGGATGGCGACGAGAGCATAGCGCGTGCCCACGGTTTTCCGGTCCAGCACATGCGAGCCCTTGCCGTAGAAGACCGCCGGCACATAGTGATCCTGATTGATCACCTGCATCGACATGAACCGCTTTCCGGCATCCGGCAGCGTGACGGTGACCGGGCCCGCATCGAGGTCGAACACGGCCGAGGAATAGAGCGTGTCGCGGTTGAGCCGGATGACGCTTTGCTTGTCGACCGAGGCAGGCTCGCGACGGTGATAGATCTTTCCGATCCCGCCGTCCTTGACGCCGTTGCCGATATAGAGATCGGATTCGGCGCGGATGAAATTGTCGATCGTGACCGGTACGCTGTCGGCCGCGACCACGGTTTCACACGGCGCAATGCCGAGCACGCTTGCGAGACTCAAGGCAAGCCTGGCGGTGCGGATCACGGCAGTTCGCTGCCCGAGAGCGCGCGAACGCTCTCGAGCCCGATCGCCTTCAGCTTCTCCGGGTCGCGTTCGCCCGCAGCGACCGCCCGGAGAACCGCTCTGGCGACGCGCACCTGAAATGCGGCCCGCGCCTTGTCGTCCAGCGGCTGTTCCCCCTCGGCCGCGTCGAGGCACTCATTGAACGCGCTGTTCACCAGCTTGAGAGTTTCGGGCGGAAAGAGCGCATTGCTGTTCGGTGACATGACCTCCTCCCGGCTGGCCGGCGGCAGCAGGAACCCCGAGGATGGACCCAATTCGAAGCGACGTCCAGTTTCTGTCGAAATGCGGCTATTTCACGGGCCGAGACAGGCGATCGATCAGCTTGGCCTGCACGGTGAGATGCAGTGCCAGCACCTCCTCGCATTGATGCAGCATCAACTCGGCCCAGAGGGAATCGCGGCCAACCTGCTCGAGGCGGAAGATGGTCTCGCGGTAATTTTCCAATTCGCGCCGAGTCCGCGCAATGCGCTCCTCAATCTGCGCGAGTTCCCGGAGGATCGTCTCGCGGTCCATGTTGGGGAACACGGTCGACAGGTGCTGGTTCCTTATCCGTCCGCCAGGCTAGGGGCTCCCATAGCTGAAACATGTGATGGTTTGATGTGGACATGGTCGATGTCCGGGAAGGCTAGGTTCCTCGGCCTCGGTGACATTCCATGTCGGCAATGAGCTCCCTGATCCGCTTGTGACCCGGCGTGCCCTGGCTGCCCATCTGCGATGCCCGGTGGGCAAGGCGCCGGCAGATCAGCCTTTTGACGGTCGGGCTGCGGCTGCAATGAAGTCCCCTGAGCAGCTCCCGATTCGTCAAATAATCCGGCTGGCCGACGAGCCTGACCGCTCCCAATATGGCAAGATCCGCGGTCTGCCGGCATCGCTCGCTCAACGTCTCGTCGGTGATCCGCGAGTCGGCGGAGAAGGTCGAGAGGGCAAGTTGGGAGAACATCGCCCAAGTCGTAAATGGTATGGTCATGCGCAGCCGATTAAAGACCGGCTTGCCGCAAATGACAACGATCGTTCGGACATTCGACCCGCGTGTAACGAAAGGAAGCCACCATGCACCGTCTGCTCTTGGCCAGCGTGCTCTTTCTTGCGACGTCGACAGCGTTTGCTGAAACCGCCGAAGTCAAGATAGGCCCGCTCCTCACCCGCGATCTGACCGGCATCGAAGGCAAGGAAGCGACGATGCTCACGGTGGAATACCCTCCCGGAGGCGCCGACCCGATCCATCGTCACAATGCGCATGCCTTCGTCTATGTCCTGGAAGGCTCGGTCATCATGCAGGTCAAGGGCGGGGCGCCGGTCACCCTTCATCCCGGCGAAACCTTCTACGAAGGCCCGAGCGACGTGCACATCGTCGGCCGCAATGCCAGCACCACCGCGCCGGCGAAATTCGTCGTCTTCATGGTCAAGGACAAGGGCACTCCGATCCTCGTCCCGGTTCCTTGATGTGGCAATCGCCACAGACCGCGCGAACAGCTCGTGGCAGGCTCGAGAACAGGGAGGTGGCGATGTGAATCATTGCCGAACGGGAGATACTCAATGGCCACAATTTCGCCTGTCGATCGCGGTCAGCCGGCGCTCCTGAGATCGAAGCGCGCCAACAGTCTCGAGAGCGTGCTCGCCGACTTTGCGCGAAGGCTCGGCCTCTGGCGGTCGCGAAATCGACTGCGCGCCGATCTTGCGCAGCTGTTGCAGACCGACCCGCGTTTGATCGAAGATATCGGCCTCGAGCCGAACCAGGTTCGTCGAGAGGTCGCCAAGCCGTTCTGGCGGTTCTGAGCCGGCAGCGGTTTGCGGGGTCTGCATCGCCTGAAAGGAACTACGGTGAGTGTTCACGGTAGCGCGTCGAAGGGATATGAGGCGGCGGCCGGCACCTATGTGGCCGGCCGTCCCGACTATCCGCCCGCGGCGGCGCAATGGTTGGGCGAAGTGGTCGGGCTTGCGCCGGGCAGGACGGTGCTCGAGGTCGGCGCGGGGACCGGCAAGTTTGTCGCTCTGCTGGAGCGCACCGGCGCGAATGTGCTGGCGCTCGAGCCCGTTGCGGCGATGCGGGCGGAGCTCGCCAGGCGCCATGGCGACGTGGAGATCCTGGCCGGTGCGGCCGACGCGATCCCGCTGCCCGATGCATCCGTGGACGCGGTGGTCTGTGCCCAATCCTTTCACTGGTTCGCGACGCCCGAAGCTCTGGCCGAGATCCGGCGCGTGCTGGTGCCCGGGGGAATTCTCGGGCTGATCTGGAACGTGCGCGACGAGACAGTGCCCTGGGTCGCCGCATTGTCGGCGATCACCGATGCGGTCGAGAGCGATGCTCCCCGCTACAAGTCGGGCGCCTGGCGGCGCCTGTTTCCCGCCGAGGGATTTCGCGCAATCGACGAGCGCCATGCGCGCCATGCGCATGTCGGAAGTCCCGAGCGCGTGCTCGTCCAGCGCACCCTGTCGGTGAGCTTCATCGCTGCGTTGCCGGCCGATCGGCAGGCCGACGTCGAGCGGCGCGTGCGTTCGCTGATCGCCGCGACGCCGGAACTCGCCGGGCGTTCCGAGGTCGCCTTTCCGTATGAAACCGCGATGTTCGCCTATCGCAAGGCGTGAGCGCTTCAGAGCTTCGCTGATTCGATCGCCGCCCGCAGTGGCGCATCCGGGATGTGCTTGCCCATGAAGGGGCGTTCGGCGAGACCGACCAGCACTGCCGTCGCCGCGAAGGCAGTGGTGAAGACGAAGAGCGCCAATGCCTGCGGGCGCATCCGGTCGAGCTGGACCACCGCAATCGCGAACTGCGTCGCCACCCCGAGGATCAGCATGCCGAGCCAGTTCACCGGGTCGCTCTCATGGGCGAACAGGCTGAAGCGCTCGCGTCGCGCCTGGCGGATCTCGACGAGGCCCGAGAGGATGGCCTGGTGCGCGGCAGGTGGTGCAGCGGCGGTCAGCTCCGGTGCGAGGCACGCAAGCGTGAGCGCGCGGAACGCCTGCAGGTCCTCCACCGGCTTTCCCTCCTCCCGCATTTTCGGCCATTCCTTGTCGAGAACCGACTGCCCATAGTCGACCACGGCAGCCTTGAGCGGCGCGCCGGGCGCCCCCAGCGCCTCGCTCAACCGCAGAATGGTTCTGATACCGTCGGCCTCGCGCAGCACGGCCTCCTGTGCGGCGCCGGCGCGGTGCTGAACATCATTGGCGAGAAAGGCCGCGAACAGGCTGAACAGCACCGCGACCGAGGCGAAGAACGGACCGGTGATGCCGATGCAGCTGACGAAGAAAGGCCGCATCGGCGAGAGATGCGTCAGCCAGACGATGCCCGCGGCGATGCCGTAGAGCGCAATGAAGGGAACCAGAATGATTCCCAGAGATCCCGAGCGGAGCCACAGATCGATCATTATCCATGAACTACCAGACCCGGCTCCGTCCTGTCATCGCCAAAAATCTGCTGCCGATGCCCCGCGTCGCCGGGAGCAAATGCGCGAGCGCGCGCGTTGCCATCCAAACAGAATGGAGTGAGCCATGACGATGACCGGCAAGCCACTGATCGAGAGCGATCGCGTCGAGGGAACCACCGTGTACGATCCGGACGGCAACAGCATCGGATCGATCCGACGGCTGATGATCGAGAAGATCAGCGGCCGCGTGTCATACGCGGTGATGACCTTCGGGGGCTTTCTCGGCCTTGGCGAGCAGGAGCATGCCATACCGTGGAATGCGCTCACCTATGACACCGATCTGGGCGGCTATCGAACCGCAGTCACGGAGCAGCAGTTGCGCGGCGCGCCCAGCTTCTACCGCTCGCCCGACTATTCGTGGAACGATCGGCGGCAGGAGCAGGAGCTTCACGACTATTATGGCGCGCCCTATTACTGGGGGCGGTGACCCCGATCCGAAGATTGCCCGGCGACCCCTGATGCAAGGATCGGCCGGTTGAGGCACAATCCGGGCCATGGTGAAGCCTGGTCCTTCGATTCTCCGGTCAGGGCGCGTGACCGCATGCGCGGCCGTCGCGCTCCTTCTCACGGTCACCCAGGCGCTCGGCGCGGCGGTTGCCGACAGCGGCCCGGCAGGGCCGGAATATGCCTTTCTCACCTTCGTGGCGGCGCTCGTCTTTGCCGCAATCCATCTGCTCGGGCGCTCGATCGCGTTCCTGCGCTCGACGCCGCGCAATGTCTGGCTGTCGGCGGCGGGCGGTGTCTCGATTGCCTATGTGTTCGTCCACATCCTTCCCGAGCTGTCCCACCATCAGGCTGTGCTCACGACCGAGGTGGGGTCGCTCGCCTTCCTGGATACCGAGGAACGCGACGTCTATTTTGCGGCTCTGGTGGGGCTCGCGACCTTCTACGGCTTGGAGCTGTGGGCGCGCTCCTCGGCGCGACGTCGGGTGACGCGCGAGGGCGTGCGGCGTCCTTCCAGGCGCACCTTCTGGCTACAGCTCGCCTTCTACGCCACCTTCAACGTCATCATCGGCTACCTTCTCCTCCACCGTGACGAAAGAGACATTGCGAGCCTCGTGACCTATGCGATTGCGATGGCGACGCATTTCGTCGTCGCCGATCAGGGGCTGCGCGAGCAGTTTTATCCGGCCTATGATGCAAGCGGAAAATGGATTCTCGCGGCGGCGCCGATCCTGGGCTGGGCCATGGGTGTGTTCATCGATGTGCCGGCAGCCGTAATCTCCATCTTGTTCGCCTTCCTGGCCGGCGGCATCATTCTCAATGTGCTCAAGCACGAGCTGCCGGAGGAGCGTCAAAGCGACTTCTTCGCCTTCGCATTCGGCGCCGGCGCCTATGCGACCATCCTGATTGCAACGGGAGCATAGGGCAATCCGCACGAAGCATCGATTGACGCTCACTGCCGAGCTGGTGGCGGAAGTCCATCGGCTGGAAGCCGATCCAGGACCGGAATATGTCGAGCTCTCGCCGGACGACTATCGAAACGTCGCGCAGTCGATTGCCGACGAGAATGCCGGCCGCCCATTATGGCTGTTCGCCTATGGGTCGCTTATCTGGAAGCCTGCCTTCGAGCATGTCGAGCATCGCGCCTGCAAGGCGTTCGGATGGCGACGGTCGTTCTGCCTCGAGATACGCCGCTGGCGCGGGACGCCGGCGCAGCCCGGCCTGATGATGTGCCTCGACTATGGCGGTTGCTGCCACGGCGTCGCCTTCCGCCTTCCCGGCGGAAACGACTACGAGCAGGTGCTTCGTCTCGTTCAACGCGAGGCTGATTACCAAGGCGACCTGGCGGCGATCCGATGGATCGACGTTCGGGCGGGCAACGAGAAATTCCGTGCACTGGCCTTTTGGGCCGCCCCGCGCACCGACGCGTCATATGTGAGCCTGCCGATCGAGCAGCAGGCCCTTCTGCTCGCCCGTGCTGCCGGCCACATCGGCACCTGCGCCGAGTACCTGCACAACACCATCGTCAAGCTTCACGAGCACGACATCCACGATCGCTATCTGTGGCGATTGCAGGAGCTGGTGGCGGAGGAGATCCGCCGCATGCGCTCGGTCAGGGCAGAGTGACGCTGCCGGGCTGCCGGTTCATCCGGTCGAGCTGTCGTTCGAAGCTCGGCCGCGGAGTTGCCGGCACCGGCCGCGTCGGTGCGGCGCGCACGGGCCTTTCCCTGTTTCGTGTCTGGCGATTGAAGTTCAATCCCTGAATGTCGCGACTGAGACCCGAATTCGGCGTCAAGGGCGTCGGCAGCACGCTCGGCGCGCTTCCCGCCGAAAAGCTGCCGGGACCTCCTATCCCGCCCATTCCGTGAGAATGGCCGCCGCCGCCAAGCCCGCCGCGGGCCAATGCGTTCGTTGCGATTCCCTGGGCGCCGGTTGCCAGCGCGGCTGCCAGGAACGCGATCGTGGTCACCGTGTATTTTCTCATCACGCAAACCTTCCAGTTGACGTCGGTCCTTCGACACGACGGTCGCCTCGACGAATCGGAATATGTTTCCGTGGCTTGCGAGCGCTATGCTATTGTTGCTGCGACTAGTGCTCGATTGCGCCCTCCTGATCGCGAGCAGATAGAACCTCCGCATGCTTGTGTCAGAATTCCTCGCAATCGGCGCCGCCATTTGCCTCGCCCTGGGCGGCATGATCACAGCCGAGCTCAAGGGCCGCGTCAGCATCGTCAGGCTGGCGCTCTGGCAGACCGCCACCGCTGCCCTTCTCACGGCGATCGTGGCGACGATGATGGGCGGCTGGAGCTCCATCAGGCCATCGCATATTCCCTTCATCTGGGCATCGGGCCTGTTCGGCACCGTGTTGGCCAATATCAGCTTCGTCGCTGCCATCTTCATGCTTGGGCCGCGTGCTGCCGTTCTCCTGTTCTCGCTCAATGCACCCTTCGCGCTTCTCCTCGGCTATATGGTGCTCGACGAGGCTGTCCGACCCCTTCAGGCGCTCGGAGTTCTTCTCGTCGTCATCGGCATCGCGCTTGCGGTCCTGTTCGGCGCAACGTCCAGGCGGCCGCCACGGACCGAGACCGATCCGACAGGCTCGAGCCTTCAATATGGACTGGGGATCGGCATTCTGTCGGGCGTGGCGTCGGCCCTCTTTCAGGCCGTTGCCAATCTCGTCGCACGACCGGTGATGAGCGCCGGCGTCGACGCCATTGCGGCAATGAGCCTGAGGGCAAGCTTTGCGGCGGCCTGCTTCCTCGTCGTGTCCTTGCTGCCGCTCTCCCTGTTCAGAGATCGTCAGCCATTCTCGCTGCGCCTCTTTGCGATCAGCGCGGTAGGCTCGGTGATTGCCACCGGCCTCGGCATGACTCTTCTGATGGCGGCGCTGGCGGCCGGCAAGGTCGGAATTGTGTCGACCCTGTCATCGCTTGCCCCGATCCTGGTCCTGCCGATGGTGTGGCTGAGGACGGGGATCGTGCCCACCGCCAGAGCTTGGCTCGGCGCCGCCCTTGCGGTTCTCGGCACCGGCCTCATCGCGCTCGGCTGACCGCTCGACGGCGATCGAACGACCGAAAAATCACTCGATGATCTTGAGCAGGTCCGTGTGGAAGATGCCCTGGCACCTGCGCCTCTGCTCGTCGAACCATACGCAGAACAATTCCAGAGGGCTGTGGTCCTCCGATCCCAACACGGTCATCACCGGTCCGCCGGTCCTGAGAACGACTTCGTCGCCGGGTTCTGGTTGCTGAGTGCTCACTATCCGTCCCTCCCCATCACGAATCTTCAGATCAGTCACTTCGGCGCGGGAGCGTGTCGGAACGGGGTGCCACTTTGTACCTCCTTCCGGTTGAATGCGCGATTATCCAGTCAATTCGCTGCCCGGTGTTTCCAGCACGCAACAGCCGCATCGGGCCGGGATCGGAACGAACCGCCGGTCGGCACATTTTCCAGATCGGAACCGCAATCGCAGGTCGGGATGAATCGATGGCAAAGTTGAACCTTCACGAGGTCTCGGAAATGATGCGCGACATCGATTTCGTCATGCTCCAGACCCGAACCGAGAACGGCCAGATTGCCGGCCGGCCGATGAGCAACAACAAGGACGTCGAGTATGACGGCGATTCCTTTTACTTCCTCATGCAGGACACCCGAACATTCAGCGACGTGCGCAACCATCCGGAGGTGAACCTCGCGATCCAGGGCAGCAAGGGTCTGTTCGGATCGCCGCCGACCTTCATTTCGGTCGAGGGCAGGGCGGAGATCATTCTCGACAAGGCGCGGTTCGAGGACCATTGGACCCCCGATCTGGACCGCTGGTTCAAGGACGGCGCAGCGACGCCTGGGCTCGCGATGATCAAGGTCCACGCCTCCCGCATCCATTATTGGAGCGGTGACGAGGAAGGCGAGATCGCCCTTCGATAGCGCGTCTCGTCAGTGGTCATGCTGGCTGGCGATCCGCGGAAGCAGGATCGTCAGCAGGCCGAGCAGCGGCATGAACGAGATGAGCCAATAGGCGTAGGTGATGCCGCGGGCATCCGCCACGATGCCGAGCAAGGCGGCGCCCAGGCCGCCGGCGCCGAAGGCCAAGCCGAAAAACAGCCCGCCGATCATGCCGACCCGGCCCGGTATCAGCTGCTGGGCGAAGACCACGATGGCGGGGAACGCCGACGCAAAGACGAGGCCGATCAAGACGCTCAGCACGCCGGTCCAAAAAAGGTCCGCATAGGGCAGCAGCAATGCGAGCGGAATGACGCCGAGAATCGAGAACCAGATGACGAACCGCGCACCCAGGCGGTCGCCGATCGGTCCACCGATCAAGGTTCCGACCGCCGAAGCGCCGAGAAACAGGAACAGCATGAGCTGGGAGTCCTGCATCCCCATCGAGAAGCGCTCCATCACGTAGAACGTGAAGTAGCTCGCGATGCTCGCCAGATAGATGTTCTTGGTCAGCGTCAGCAGGACCAGGATCGCCAGCGTGAAGACGACCGTGCGGCCGGGCAGCGGGAGCGCGCGGCTGACCGGCGCCCTCCCGATATTCTGCCGATTGTGGCTCGCATACCATCGGCCGACCCAGCTCAGAAGCACCGCGGCCGACATGGCGATGAGGGAAAGCCAGGCCACGCTGTGCTGGCCGAGCGGCAACACCACGAACGCAGCAAGCAGCGGGCCGAGGGCGGTTCCCACATTGCCGCCGACCTGAAACAGCGACTGGGCGAGGCCGTGCCGGCCTCCCGACGCCAGCCGCGCGACGCGCGAGGCTTCCGGATGGAACACCGCGGAGCCAAGTCCGATCAGGCCCGAGGCGAGCAGCAGAACCGGAAAGCTGCTGGCCGTGCCGAGGAAAATCAGCCCGAAGAAGGTGCTGCCCATGCCGATCGGCAGCGAAAACGGCAGGGGCCGATGGTCGGTTGCCGCTCCGATCACGGGTTGCAGCAGCGAGGCCGTCGCCTGAAATGTCAAGGTCAGGAGCCCGATCTGGACGAAGTCGAGCGCGTAGTTCGCCTTGAAGATCGGATAGAGCGATGCCAGCAAGGATTGCATGGTGTCGTTGAGAAGGTGCCCGACGCTCACGGCAATCAGGATCGAAAGGGCGGTCTTGCTGAAGCGGGCCGCTTGGGCGGTGGAAGCGATCGACATTCACGACTCTTGCTAGGATTTCGTCGGGAGCCTACGCGCCAGCGAGTACACCAGCCGGGAAAGGGTGGAAAGGCGGACCAGCCATGCATATACCAGCGGTCTGCGATCTCGGAAGAAAGGACCACCGCGATGTCTCGATCCGATGCGCTGTTCGCAGGCGAGGTGCCCGAGATCTACGACACCCGCCTCGTCCCGCTGATTTTCCAATCCTATGCCGAGGACATTGCGCGGCGTGCAGCCGACGGTACGGCGGCGAGCGTCCTGGAGACCGCCGCCGGCACCGGCGTGGTGACGCGTGCGCTCGCGCCGCTCCTCGGTCCGGATGCGCGCTATGTCGTCAGCGACTTGAACGCCCCAATGCTCCGCCGAGCGGCGAGCAAGCAGCCCCCGGACGAGCGGATCGCGTGGCAGCAGGCAGACGCTCTCGACCTGCCGTTCGATGATGAAACCTTCGACGTCGTGTGCTGCCAGTTCGGCGCGATGTTCTTCCCCGACCGGATCGCCGGCTATCGGGAAGCGCGCCGCGTCTTGAAGCCCGGCGGCCGCTTCCTGTTCAATGTCTGGGACCGGATCGAGGACAACGAGTTCGCGCAGGTCGTCACCGACACCTTGGCTCGGCTCCATCCCGAGGATCCGCCGTTGTTTCTCGCGCGCACCCCTCATGGCTATCACGACGTCGCACGGATCGCGGCGGACCTCGGCGCGGCAGGCTTCTCGAACATCGATGTCCAGACGGTTGCCCATGTGAGCACCGCCGCCGCCCCCAGCGATCCGGCGATTGCCTATTGCCAGGGAACGCCGCTTCGCAACGAGATCGAAGCCAGGGCCCGGTGGTCGTTGGAAGCGGCAACCGCCCGCGCATCCGACGCAATCAGGCAAGCATATGGCGAGGGGCCGGTATCAGGGAAGATCCAGGCCCATATCGCGGTTGCCCGATTCTAGCGCGGCGATCGTTTCACTGGGAGGCGTTGGCGCTCTTGAAATCGCTGCCGAAGCGCGACAACAGCTCCTTGACGGCCGCGTTCACCTTCGCGTTCGGAACCAGCTCGCCGATGCCGTAGGTCTGTGCCTCGTAGGAGATCGACGGATCGCGATCGAGCTTGGATTTCTGATTGACGTAGAGCCCGACCCAGTTCTGGCCGCCCTTGCGCTTGTCGATCGCGACCTTCACGAGCGCATCCGTGGTGCCGAGCTCGATCGGGATATCCGATTTGAAATTCACCTGCTTGACCGGCACGCTCAATCCCGTCACCTCGGATTTCAGCATGTCGGTCAGCTTGCCGCCCGGATCGTCCGATGCCACCGCATATTGGATCGCGGTGATTCCCTTCAGGCTTTTCACCTGCCAGTCCTTCGCCGCCTCGATGGCCGCCGCCGGGCCACCGAAGAAGATTGCGATCACCGCTGCAGCGGTCGCCAGCGATACGACATTCCTCATGAACGATCCTCATCCGCTCGAATCTCGACCAGCCGTTATCGCCGCGACCGGCGGTCGGGCACCACACCTTTCGCCTGTTACCGTTATTACTTTGCGAAGCAAAAGCCGCAGATTTGCAGGGAACGACCGGCATCGTCACGACTGCCGGGCGATGCAACCCGCTCGACCTGAAAGACCGATCATTGCGAGAAGTCGGTCCATAGACAAGATCTCGCCGGCCGCCATCCTTGTGGCTGTTTCAGCCTGCCGAGAGCTGAACCCACAAGGGAGAACGGCAATGCAGTCGCGTGTCTATTCCGTAGAGAACGTGCGCGCCCAGGCACTGATTGGCATCCCGGAAAATCCGCCCGCAATCGCTGTCTCCGCCGAGGGCCTGGCGACGACCACCGGGTGGACCCATCCCGATCTGACGCCGTGGGTGTATATCGTCCCGCCGAAAGACGGCATCCTCGATCTCGATTTCATCGCGACGGCGCCGACCGGGCCAGTCCTGCCGGTCCTGAGCCCGATCGCGGTCACCAAGGCTTTCCTGATTCCTCCATGGGTTCTCGGCGTCCGAATTCACAGCTCGACGAACTTCGCCGAAGCGACGATCGCCGGCGCCAGGCAACCGACCGAAACGGACAAGAAGGCCGAAGGGTGGCCGGGACCGTGGCCGTTCCCTTGGTGGACACCAAAGGCCCGCAGATAGCGCCGACAGGGAGAAGTTGGCGACACGGATCTGAGGTGGATACTCCGCCCGTGGGCTGGCCCGGGTGTGGAGCCGCTCCGGACCCGTGAAACCTCGAGCGGCAAAAAAACAACTGGCAAAATCGGCTTTCATCGGCATTCTCCCTGGATGTTGCGGACGCGGCCAGCCGACCCTGTCCGCACTTCTGAGATCGGGGGAACTCAATGCCGGGGGGCTTGAGATTGACACGCTTCGTGCTTGCCGGATTGGGCGAGCACCCATGGCGTCCGCTGCTGCTGGCACTCTCCATCGTCGGTGCGAGCGCCGGCCTTTCCGCCGCAATGCCACTCCTGTTCGGCGCGCTCGTCGAGCAGCTCGGGGCCAGCCGAGCGGACGTGCGCACGGTCATCGTCCTCGTCCTGGTCTATTGCGGCTTTCACCTCATGAACGGGCTGATCATCGAGACCCGCACCCTCATCTTCGGCCTTCTCGACAACCGCAGCTTCTTCAACCTCTCGCGCGCGGCCTATGACCGTGCACTTCGGCTGCCCTATTCCTTCCATCTCGCCGAGGAGACCGGTGTCACCTGGCAGCGGGTCTATCAAGGCGCCGAGTCCGGGTCGACGCTGCTCCATCACGGGCTCGGCGGCCTGCTGCCCTTCGGGTCGCAGCTCGTGCTCGTCTTCGCGATCCTGGCGTTGCATTTCGGACCGGTGATGGGTGCGATCGTGATCGCGGTGGCGCTGTGCTATCTGGGCGCCGCTCTATGGGCGACCCGCAAGCTCAAGGCCATCCAGGCAGATATCGTGCTTCACGAGGCGAAGGGGTCGGCCGCAGGATATCAGGGCATCGACAGTGCCGAGACGGTGATCGTCACCGGCACCGAGGGTCCTTTCGTCGACCGGTTCGTCGCGATCATGAAAGCCTATTTCCTGGCGGTCCGGCGCTACGTTCTGGTTCGCTTTCTGTCGGGCGTTGCCTGCCAGCTCATCATGTTCGCCGGGCTCGTCACGGCCTTCCTCATCCCGCTCGGAACGCTTCAGGGCGAGGCGGCCTCGGTCGAGAGCTTCGTCATCGTCAACATGTATGTTCTGCAGCTGGTGCTGCCGCTCGAGCAGGTCGTCAACAGCTATTATTCGGTCATGGAAGCCGTCGTTCGCCTGAGAAGGCTCGATCCGCTTCTGCAAGATCGCGCAGTGTCTCCGAACGCTTCTCATCGTTCGGCTGAGGCTCTCATCACGCTCAGGAATGTGGATCTTCGCTGCGGCAATGCCGTGCTGCTGCGCAATATCGCTTTCGAGGTCCCCGAGCGGACGGTCGTCGGCACCGTCGGACGAAGCGGTGCCGGCAAGTCATCGCTTTGCCATGTGATCGCGGGCCTGATGGCGCCGAGCTCCGGCCGTTGCAGCATCGGTGGATTGGACGCGCATGAGCTGCAGCCGACGCGGCGCTGGCCTCTGATCGGTTTGGTGCCCCAAAGCGTCCCCGTGCTGGACGACACGCTCGCCTTCAACGTCTCGCTCGGGCGGGAGGAGGGTGGTCGGGACGCACTTTGCAGGGTTCTGCGAGACTGCCAGCTCGACGGGCTGCTGACGCGGATCGGCGGCGACCTGTCGGTCCGGCTCGGCGATGGCGGAATCCGCCTCTCGGGCGGCGAGGCGCAGCGGCTAGGTCTCGCCCGCGCAATCTATCCCGATCCCCGCATCCTGATTCTTGACGAGGCCACCGCCAACCTCGACAGCGAAACCGAGAGGCAGATCTTCGCCTGGCTGAAGCAGCAGCAAGGTAGGCGGACGATCGTCATTGTCAGCCACAACCTCCCGCTCGTCGAATGGGCAGATCTCATTCTTTATCTTGAGGACGGCGAGATCAAAGAACAGGGAAGCCACAACCAACTCCTTGTTCTGCCAGACGGCGCCTATAATGCGCTCTGGAGATCGCAGGTCGAGCAGACTGGCCGATCGTAGAATTGCGCCGGACAGGCAACGGATCAAGGCGGATCGCCGGCTGGCGGAGGGGGAGGAATTCCTAAATTTGATCCTATACCATTGATCGGGATAGATATTTTGTTAGCAGATTGGTGGCGACCCTAAATCCGACCCTAAAGACAGACACGTGTCGCCGCCGAGCAATACCTCAATGCGCCGCTGTTCTCGTCTGTCTATTTCGCGCTTGCGACGGCCTCGGCCTGGTCAGCATCGGCCTCGAATCCCTGGGCCTGTTTCGATCCGTCGATGGCCCGCTGGGCTGCCCGCGCAAGCTTGTTCGCAGCCCGCTTGAGCCGCGTTCCCGCCTCCTTCGCCCGGTCGCCTTCCACGACCTCGCGCTTCATCACCTCGTTGCGGATGATCTCCTCGACCTGCTCGGGGCGCACCTTGATGTCAGGAAACAGCCGCCGGAGCTCGCGGCGCGCTGTTGCTACGATCTGCTCGGACAGCAAAATCTGCGCAATCGTGAACTTGTTCACCAGCTGAAGGCGCTGGTGATAGGAGCTGATGACATTGTCGGCCATTCCCTCGCGCGCAATGAGAAAGAGAAGCTGCAGGTCCTCGTCCTTGTTGGCGCTGAGGTCCTGGATCATGAAGCTTGCGACGTCCTCGACGGTGATCGGTTGGCCGAACACCACGCGGTGCAGTCGCCACTCGCTGCCATTGGTCAAGATGATCCACTCGATACCGTGATTGGCACCATAGTTTACGGCTTGTCGAAGATGGGCATCACTCAAGGAGAGGGCGGCCCCTTTGACCTCGATCAGAAACTGGACCTTGCCGTCGATCCGGATTGCGAGATCGCAGAACGTCCCGCGGATCTGATGCTCGCTGGTGACCTCGTTGTATTTGTCGAAGCCGAAAATGTCGGCGAGCATATCCTTGACGACCGTCACGGTGTCGGCTTCGGAAACGTCTTTGTCCCGATGTGACTGGGCAATCGCCTGATAGGATTTAAGGCAACGTCCAACGCGATCCGTAAACCTCTTCGGTAGCCGCTCCATTTGCCGTCCCTCCATCCCGCGGGAGGGAGAGCTTATCGCCGGGGAGAGCTATGGCAAAGATATTCAGTGAAAATAATAGGTAACAAGTAGAATTTCCGAAGAAGATCAAAAAGTTGTCCGAGAAAAAAATTGTGGGGCTGCTGACCTGGATCAACCGCGACCTGTTGGTCCGCCACGGTGATGGCGGCATCCGTCTGTCGGGCGGCGAGGCACAGCGGCTGGGCATCGTCCGCGCCACCTATCCCGATCCACGCATCCTGATTATGGACGAAGTAACCGCGAACCTCGACAGCGAGACGGAGAAGCAGATCTTCGCATGGCTGAGGCAGCAGCAGGGCAGGCGGACGATCATCATCGTCAGCCACAAGCTCGCGCTCGTCGAATGGGCCGACCTTATCCTTTATCTCGAGGAGGGCGAGATCAAAAAGCGGGGGAAAACCACAACCAGCTCCTTGTTCTCGCAGACGGCACCTATAGAGCGCTCTGGAGATCGCAGGTCGAGCAGACTGACCGATCGTAGAAATGCGCCGGCAGGCAACATCCGCCCCGGGCCTCTTTCTTCCGGTTCATTTCAAGAAGTTTTGCAACTTTATATTGAATTGACTGTAGAAAAGTCACTACTTTGGTTGTATACCTTCATAGTTAAAATGCAACTATTGCTGCATTCTTGAATGAGGCATTGGGAATTAATGTCCCGCGATGCCGAAAAATATTGTCGTATTCTCGGATGGAACGGGCCAGCGCGGCGGACAATTCTTCGATGAGTCCCGCACCAACATCTATAAGCTGTTCAGAGCCACGCGGTGCGGACCTGATTCTTGCATAGATCCCGAAAGGCAACTGACCTACTACGATGCAGGGTTGGGTACCGTGCCGCGCGTGGGGCTGAAGGGATATTGGCTCTTTCGCTGGGTGTACAATCTGGTCAGTCAAGCTACGGGCTTGGGCTTGACCGCAAACATTGTCGATTGCTACGCGGCGATCATCAAAATGTGGGAGCCTGGAGACCGGATCTTCTTGTTCGGTTTCAGTCGCGGCGCATACACCGTCAGATGCTTGGCAGCGGTCCTGACTTTCTGCGGTGTGCCGTCTGCCGAAAACATCAAGCTCGATGAAAGGTCCGTTCGCAGGATCGCTCGTTACGCAGTGACGAAGGTCTATCAACATGTCAGCTCGCGAAAGGATGAAAAGTACCTTCCGCAACGACACGCGCTCGCGAGGCAATTTCGCGAACGATTTGGTTCAGGCGACGACGAAGGTTCAAACGCCAGTGCCTATTTCATCGGCGTGTTCGATACGGTTGCTGCACTAGCAAGCTATCCTGCTCTGGCGCTCACGTTGGGGCTGGCCTTGGTCGCTCTGCTGTTCTCGAGTTGGGTACTCTCCTATATCGCGATTTCATTCGAATTCTGGTTGCTGTCTCTCACGATCGTCTGCTTGCTCATTGGTGTCGCAAGCTATCTTTGGACGCATGTCAAATTTGCAATCGGCCTCCCCGGCTACTCCTTCTGGCAAACGCTCCATCTGACAAAGATGAAGATGCAGTTCTACGATAAGCGGTTGGATCCGAAGGTAGGGTATGCACGTCATGCCCTTGCAATCGACGAGCACCGTCGGGACTTCGATCGGGTCGAATGGGGCCAGCCTGGCGAATGGCGGAACACAGGCGAGGGAAACCCACCTTGGTTCAAGCAGGTTTGGTTTGCAGGCAACCATTCCGACATCGGGGGTGGGTATCCGGAGAACGAGTCACGGCTCTCTGACATCGCTTTGAAATGGATGGTGGAAGAGGCAACCGCCGTACCGGACGGTATCCTCATCGATTACTCTGTCCTCCGCCTTTTCCCATCCCATAGAGGAATGCTTCACGACGAGTGCCAAATTGGGGTCTTCAGGTATGCTCGAATGACGAAGAGAGGAATTAAAGATCAGTCGACTCTCCATCCTTCGGTCATTGCTCGGATGAAGGAGCAGGCAGTTCCAGCTTTCAGCCGCATCGAGCCATATCGACCGGAAGAGCTCCGGACCCACGTCGCTCTTGCCGCATTCTACTCGACTGCCGACCCGCAACTTGCCGCGGGACAATCTCAAATGACCGGGGAAGGAAGGTCGAGCGATTCAATTCTCCCGAAAGGCCCGGACGATCTGATCGGTTAGGGGCTTGACCAAATAGGAAAGCACGGTGCGCTCGCCGGTCTGGATGAAGATCTCGGCCGGCATGCCGGGAACGATCTTCAGCGCATCGATCCTCGCGAGCTCACCTTTGGCGATGTCGATCCGCGCCGTATAGAAACCTGCCCCGGTCTTTGAATCCTCCACGATGTCCGGCGAGATCTCGCCGACTTCGCCGATGAGCTCCGGGGTGGTGCGCTGGTTGAATGCCGACAGGCGAAGAACAGCCTGCTGCCCTCGCTGGACCTGATCGATGTCATGCGGTGCCACGCGTGTTTCTATCTTCAGACTATCTCGATCCGGCACGATCAGCATCAGCGGCTCGCCGGCCGCAATCACGCCGCCGATCGTGTGGACGGTCAGCTGATGGACGACGCCATCCTGCGGCGCCCTGATCACCAAGCGACGCAGCTGGTCCTCGGCAGTCACTCGGCGCTCGCGATCCTCTTTCAACTGGGCCTCGATATCGCGCAGCCGCTGCGGCACCGGCATCATACAGGGCAACCCGATGTAAGCTGGGTAAGGTGTCAAAGTCCTGAGCTCTCTTAGCAATTTCCAAGAAAAAATTCGCAGCAACCTGATTCGATGTTCTTTGGATCAGCCTGTCTGGTTCCTCAGGGAGCGTTCCGTACCTCGACAGATATTGCGAGAGCGAGTAGTCACGAATCAGAGCGGAGTAGAAACCGTTGCCGGCATTGACGTCCCTGGCGCCTTCGGCCCAAGCCAGAACCCGGCGATCCTCAGGGGTGAGCCTATGAGGATCGGCCGAAGTGAGTATGTGGATGAACAAATCGTAGACCGGCGTGAAAACACCGAGCTGGCCTGGATTTGCACTGAACTGATCTACCGCGTCGCCATAGATCATTGCAAATTGCGCACGCTATCTGTCGCCAAACACGAAGCTCATCACCTTATTCCCCCAGTTTTGTCTTTCCAGTTCGTCCAATAGGCATCCACCACGAAGTTCTTCACCACCTCACGCATCAATTGATCAAGTTCGAGCCAATGTGCGTTGGGAACATGGTCGGTCATGAACCAATAGGTGACGAGGAGATCTCCAGGTATCCAATAGAATGAGTGACACTCGGCACTGCTTCCCGCCGGATTTGGGAAACAATCGAGAACCAATGGCTCGCCGCTCGGTTCATGATAATCAAAGGGCGCCACATACCTCCCGGCGTCACTTGGCGTTGGGTAAAGCTTCAGGAACCCGTCGGAAACCGGAGCCGCCTTCCCTTCAGATTGATACTTGCGAATCCGCTCGGCCCGCTGGCCATAGTGGTCGGCTCTTAGGCCAGTCGAGTAATCGATCTCGAACCGCCGCACCGTCGGCTTGTCGGGTGAGAAACCGAGCACCTTGAAGGGGCGATGCTCAGTCAGGATGTAAACGGACCGCGCAAGGATCGGCTCTTTCACGCAGCCCTTTGTTGGATAGTAAGGGGTCTCTTGATCGGGCGGCGCGTAACCGATCACATCGAGAAGATACCCGCCGATCGGAATGGAGAGCGGAACCTTGGGCTCACCTGTGAGCGGTGAAACCAGCGTGATCTCGACAGTGTCGCCATAGCATCCCCTGTCCCAGCGGGGCATAGCCCGAGCTTCGGCGACCGTAAGCAAACCGGAGAGCCCGATGATCGCGCATCTGTGCACATTGTGCGACCTGCGAGCGGCATAAAGTGCAAGGCTCATCGAAGGGCGATTCTCCGGAAAGGGGTCTGCCCGAACTGGCGCACACGATATCAATTTGAAGTTGTAGATCTAATCAATACTAAATATTGTCAGATATTATTCGTTTATGAATATTGGGCAGGCCTCCCCTCGCGCGATCGACCTCTGCTGTCAGTTTTTGATCTGATCAATCCGGTCGAGTTCGGCGAGGATGAGGGCGCCCGCCCGTACGAGATTTCACGGCGCTTCCCAACTCGGCGTATCAAGTCGTCGACAACGATTTTTTCTCTTTTATTAGGTGCTTGGAGGCTGACGCGATAAGACTCCAGGTCGCAGATCCATCCCTTTTGTTCGTGATCGCCAAGTTCGGATCGGCCGATTTGATCGGGCATGCACTTGCGAGCAGCGATTCGTCTTCGATCGAGGTTCATCGGCTCTACGTCCGACCCTTATTTCAGGGGCAGGGCATTGGCACCCAGCTCTTTGCGTATGTAGGCAAGAGTTTCGGATGGTCGCGGCCCATAATCTTGAGCGTCGAGGAGAAGAACGAGAGAGCTGTATCAATCTATCGACGGTGGGGATTCGAGATCATCTCTTCGTTTCTGGACGATGGTCGATCGGTTGTTCGGATGCGGCGAGTGGCAGGTGAAGTTTAGTGGCCTACTCGGTTTCGATTGACATTCGGTCGAGCCGCTCGAGCTCGGCGAGAATGAGCGCGCCAGCATGCACGAGGTTTTCGCGCCGCTCGCCGGCTCGGAATCGTGGTCTGCGCCAGGGCCAGAAGAGCTCTGGCCAACCCGCCTTTGCATAGCCCCGCACGCCGGACAGAGCGAAGGTCGCTGCAGCTTTGGGAAGATCGCCTGGCTTGAGATCGCCCGACGGAAGTAGGCCAGTGTTGGCGAGCCCTTCCCAAGCATCGATGATATCTGCGATAGCCTTGCCGCGCATGACCGCTTCTCCCCCTCAACGTTTGACGGCCGATCCTCTAGGTCTGCGGATTGGTCCGGACAAGCCGGAAACTGCTTTTCAACAGGGTGGCTGCGCAATTGCAACTTCTGCCCGCGGAAAGCTGAGTACTGTCGGACCCGCAGCTAGGTCTCATTTCTGTCCGATCAGAGTCTCTCAGACGCGATGGAGCTCCCGCCAAACAGCAGTGATCTTCCGGCGCACCGTGCTCTCGTCCGGCGGTTCCTTGTCGGACCGGCTTTCGAACCAGCTCAGCATCTCGCGCACGAGCTCTGCCTGAGTCGCGGGAATTCCGTGCTCGTGAATGCGTCGCGCCAAGGCGCCATAGAACCCGTCCCAATCGTGGCGTGGCGGTACGCCCGGGCCGCCGCGGCGTCGCCCGTCAGCCGCGCGACCGTCATTGATTCCATGTTGAGCTTCGAAGCGCTCGACCTCGCATCGCCTCACGAGCACGTCGGCCGCCGCGATCATGCCGCGCGCCTTCGCGGCGTCGAGCACGCGCTCGATCCGGCCGCGCACCCGGGCCCGGGAGGCGGTCTCGTCCTTCACCGACCAGATCGGCTTCAGCACGGCAACGACGTCGTCGACCGTGATGTCGCTGACCGGCATGTCCCACAGCGTCTTGGCATAGGTCTCGAGCGTGTTGCGCCATTGCTGGCGGTGCTTGGCATTGCGCCAGCCCGACTCGAGCCCGTCCATCAGCTCGGTCGCGACCTGGCCGAAGGTCTTGGGACCGGTGGTGTCCACTGAAAGACGAAGGCCCATGCCTTCGCGCCCGAAGCCTTTACCCTGAGATAGAGACCCTAGGCCGCTCCGACCCTAAAGGCGACCCTAAAACTTTGCAGGGATTGTTCCGGATCGATTTGGCCGAACGCGGACGCTCGATCGTCAGAAACCGCGGATTTATTGGGGTTTTTCGGACTGGGTCGGACCAGCGGCTGGCGGAGGGGGAGGGATTCGAACCCCCGGAGGACTTGCGCCCTCAACGGTTTTCAAGACCGCCGCAATCGACCGCTCTGCCACCCCTCCTGCCGGACCAAGACTTACGGCGGCCGCGCCCGGGGGTCAACCGGCGACCCGGGTCGCGATCTGGTCGAGATTGCTGCGCGCCAGCGCCCGGATCAGCCCTTGCTGGGCGTTTTCGAGCGGCCGCGAAATCGCCTCCTGGATGCGCGCCCCGACCGGGCAGCAGCTGTCGGCCGGCGGCACATGCAGCTTGAACAGCCCCTTGGCCTCGACCGCCCGGTAGATGCAGGCCAGCGTGATCGACCGCGGCTCGCGGGCGAGCTCGAAGCCGCCATGCCGCCCGGCCGTCGACTTGACCAGCGCCGCCGCCTCGAGCGCCGTCATCAGCCGGCGGATCACCACCGGATTGGTCCCGACGCTGTCGGCGATCATTTTCGAGCAGATGGGTCCATGGCCGCGGCGGTGGGCCAGCACCGTCAGGATATGCAGCGCCACGACGAATTTCGACGACGACAGCATCCGCTACCCTTTTCAACCCTCAACTCAATATCGGCCAATCCGCGCCGGGTTCAAGAGCCCGCATGCTTATGAATCCCTTTACCATTCAGGCCCCATCCTCTCGCTGGGAAGCCGGGAAGGAAAGGCCGATACCATGCATGTGCGGTCGTTCGACATCGCCGTGACCTTAGGCTCGCTCTGCCTCCTCGCCTTCTTCGGCTGGCACGCCTTTCACGGCCCTCGCAGCTTTGCCAACCAGGCCCGGCTCGAGGCCGAGGTGCAGCGCCTCGAAGGGGAGCTCGCGAAGATTTCGGGCGAACGCGCCGCCAGGGATGCCAGGGTGGCGCTGCTCAGGCCGGAATCGATCGATCCCGACCTCCTGGACGAGATGGCCCGCCGGTCGCTCGGCTATGTCGGGGAGGGCGAGATCGTGCTTGAGATTGCCCCTGCGAAAGCCAAATAATCCTAGACGATGCTTTGTCTCGCCTGTTGCCGGATCGCTTCTTCCCGGGCACGATGGCGACGGTGGCATCTCTATTGAGAGGATCAATGGCCAAACGTGCCCAAGCCAGCCAGGCGGCGGCTGACGACTCCCGCATCGCCGATTTCACCAAGGAGGAGGAGCTTGCCGCCTATCGCAGCATGCTGCTGATCCGCCGTTTCGAGGAAAAGGCCGGCCAGCTCTACGGCATGGGGCATATCGGCGGCTTCTGCCATCTCTATATCGGCCAGGAGGCGGTCGTCGTCGGCATGCAGATGGCGCTGAAGGACGGCGACCAGGTGGTCACCTCCTATCGCGACCATGGGCACATGCTGGCCTGCGGCATGGACCCGAAAGGCGTCATGGCCGAGCTGACCGGCCGCCGTCACGGCTATTCCAAGGGCAAGGGCGGCTCGATGCACATGTTCAGCCGCGAGAAGAGCTTTTATGGCGGCCACGGCATCGTCGGCGCCCAGGTGCCGCTCGGCGCCGGCCTCGCCTTCGCCGACCGCTATCGCGGCAATGATCTGGTGTGCCTCACCTATTTCGGCGAGGGCGCCGCCAATCAGGGCCAGGTATACGAGACCTTCAACATGGCGGCGCTGTGGAAGCTGCCGGTGGTGTTCGTGATCGAGAACAACCGCTACGCCATGGGCACGGCGGTCACCCGCTCGCATGCCCGTGCCGAGGAGCTGTTTGCCCGCGGCGCCGCCTTCGGCATTCCCGGCGAGCAGGTCGACGGCATGGATGTGCGGGCCGTCAAGAAGGCGGCCGACAAGGCGGTGCACCACGGCCGCACCGGCCAAGGCCCGTACATTCTCGAGATGCTCACCTACCGCTATCGCGGCCACTCGATGTCCGACCCGGCAAAGTACCGCACGCGGGAGGAGGTCCAGAAGATGCGCGAGGAGCACGACCCGATCGAGCAGGTCAAGGCGCGCCTGCTGGAGAGGGGCTTCGCCGACGAGGCGGAGCTGAAGCGCATCGACGCCGAAATTCGCCAGCGCGTCAACGATGCATCCGATTTTGCCCTGTCCGATCCCGAGCCGGATGTCTCCGAGCTCTGGACCGATGTGTATGTGGCGGCGTGAGGGAAAGACATGCCGGAGATTCTGATGCCCGCGCTGTCGCCGACCATGGAGGAGGGCAAGCTCGCCAAATGGCTCAAGAATGTCGGTGACGACGTCCATTCCGGCGATGTCATCGCGGAGATCGAGACCGACAAGGCGACCATGGAGGTCGAAGCAGTCGACGAGGGCAAGCTGTCGCAGATCCTGGTGCCCGAGGGCACCGAAGGCGTGAAGGTCAACACCCCGATCGCCGTCATCGCCGGCGATGGCGAGGCTCCCGAGGCGGTCGCGCGCACCCGTGAAGAGCCGGCGCCCGCGAAGGACGGCGCGAAGCCGCCGCCGGTCGCGCCGCCCGCGCCATCGGCGCCGGCAGTCGTCGCTCGACCCCAGCCGGTTCCGGCCGCCGACCTCGACGTGCCGGCTGGCACCGAGCTCGTTCCCATGACGGTGCGCGAGGCGCTGCGCGAGGCGATGGCCGAGGAGATGCGCCGCGATCCCTCGGTGTTCCTGATCGGCGAGGAGGTCGGCCAGTATCAGGGCGCCTACAAGATCAGCCAGGGACTGCTCGACGAGTTCGGCGACAAGCGGGTGGTCGACACGCCGATCACCGAATATGGCTTCACCGGCCTCGCGGTCGGCGCCGCCTTTGCGGGGCTGCGCCCCATCGTCGAGTTCATGACTTTCAACTTCTCGCTCCAGGCGATCGACCACATCATCAATTCCGCTGCCAAGACCCTCTACATGTCGGGCGGCCAGATGGGCGCGCCGCTCGTGTTTCGCGGTCCCAACGGCGCCGCCGCCCGCGTCGCCGCCCAGCACAGCCAGGACTTCGCCGCCTGGTACAGCCAGATCCCCGGCCTCAAGGTGATCCAGCCCTATACGGCGGCCGACGCCAAGGGCCTGCTCAAATCGGCCATCCGCGATCCCAACCCGGTCATCTTTCTCGAGAACGAGATTCTCTACGGCCGAACGTTCGACGTCCCGAAGATCGACGACTGGCTGGTGCCGATCGGCAAGGCGCGGATCGCCAGGCCCGGCCGCGACCTCACCATCGTCTCCTTCGGCATCGCCATGACCTATGCGCACGGTGCCGCCGACAAGCTCGCCGCGGAAGGCATCGAGGCGGAGATCGTCGATCTTCGCACGCTGCGCCCGATGGACGTCGCGACCGTCGTCGAGAGCGTCAAGAAGACCAATCGCTGCGTCACCGTCGAGGAGGGCTGGCCGGTCTGCTCGATCGGCTCGGAGATCTCCGCCCAGCTGATGACCAACGCCTTCGACTGGCTCGATGCGCCGGTGACGCGGGTGACCGGCAAGGACGTGCCGATGCCCTATGCGGCCAATCTCGAGAAGCTCGCCTTGCCGACCGTCGAGGACGTCGTCGCCGCGGCCAAGGCCGTCCTCTATCGCTGACCCGGCAAGACCGACAGGAACGAACAGACGATGCCGACGCCGATCCTGATGCCCGCTCTGTCGCCGACCATGGAGAAGGGCAAGCTCGCCAAATGGCTCAAGGCCGAGGGCGACGAGGTGCGCTCCGGCGACGTCATCGCCGAGATCGAGACCGACAAGGCGACCATGGAGGTCGAGGCCGTCGACGAGGGGCGGCTCGGCAAGATCATCGTCCCGGAGGGCACCGACGATGTCGCGGTGAACACCCCGATCGCCCTGATCCTGGCCGAGGGGGAGGATGCAGGTGCTGTCGCGTCGCCGCCGCCGCCCGCCAGATCCGAGCCGGCCAAGCCGGCGCAGGCGAAGCCTCCCGAGGCCAAGCCTGTAGAACAGAAACCTGCCGAGACGAAGTCGGTGCCCGAGCCCGCGGCCGCCAAGGGGAACGGGCAGGGCGACGGGCGGATCTTCGCCTCGCCGCTGGCCCGGCGTCTCGCCAAGGAGGCCGGCATCGACATCCGTCTCCTCAAGGGCTCGGGACCGAACGGGCGGATCGTCAAGGCCGATGTCGAAGGCAAGGCTCCGCAGCCGGCCCGCGCCGCGGCACCGGCGGCGCCCGGGGCCTCGACCATTGCGCCGGCGATGAGCGACGAGCAGGTGATGAAGCTGTTCGAGCCTGGAAGTTTCGAGGTCGTGCCGCATGACGGCATGCGCCGCATCATCGGCACGAGGCTGCTGCAGGCCAAGCAGACCATCCCGCATTTCTATCTGACGGTCGATTGCACGCTCGACACATTGCTGGAGGCGCGCGTGACCCTCAACGACCACGCCCCGAAGGACAAGGACGGCAATCCCGCCTGGAAGCTGTCGGTCAACGACTTCCTCATCAAGGCGCTCGGCCTGGCGCTGAAGCGGGTGCCCGACGCCAATGTCACCTGGACCGAGAACGCGCTCTTGAAGCACAAGCGCGCCGATGTCGGGGTGGCGGTGGCGATCGAGGGCGGGCTGTTCACGCCGGTGATCCGCGATGCCGATCAGAAATCGCTGAGCCGGATCTCGCAGGAGATGAAGGAACTCGCCGCCAAGGCCAGGAAGCGCCGGCTCGCGCCGCACGAATATCAGGGCGGCGCCACGGCGATCTCCAATCTCGGCATGTTCGGCATCAGGAATTTCGACGCGGTGATCAATCCGCCGCATGCCACCATCCTGGCCGTCGGCGCCGGCGAGAAGCGCCCGGTGGTGATCGCCGACAAGGTCGAGATCCGCACCCTGATGACGGCGACGCTGTCCTGCGATCACCGCGCCGTCGACGGCGCGCTCGGCGCGCGCCTGCTCGATGCTTTCAGGGAATTGGTGGAGCAACCCGTGTTGATGGTGGCTTGAATGACGGTCCGAAAGGCACTAGATCTACCGAAGGTTGAACCGGGTGTGAAAGGGAGAATCAGTGCCGTGCCTGAGCCAGACGATATCGTTTTGCGGATACTCAAGACCATTCAGCAGGACTACGCGGACTTCAGGAGGGAGTTCGTGGAGTTCCGTGCCGAAGCCAATACCCGCTTCGACAAGATGGGCGAAGATTTCGCTGCCATGCGCAGGTTGATGACCTTCCACATGGGCATCACGATGCAGCACCAGCACCAGCTGGAAGATATCGATGCCGAGATCAAGGCTTTGAAAGCCGCGGCGCCTACACCCTAGCCGATCATGGCCGACACCGAATTCGACGTCATCATCATCGGGGCCGGGCCTGGCGGCTATGTCGCCGCTATCCGCGCCGCCCAGCTCGGGCTCAAGACCGCGGTGGTCGAGCGCGAGCATCTCGGCGGCATCTGCCTGAACTGGGGCTGCATTCCGACCAAGGCGCTGCTGCGCACCGCGGAGGTCTATCAGCTGATGCAGCATGCCGCCGATTTCGGCCTCAAGGCGGATGGCGTCGGCTATGACCCGGCCGCCGTCGTCAAGCGCTCACGCGGCGTGGCGGGTCGGCTGAACAATGGCGTCTCGGGACTCCTGAAGAAGAACAAGGTGGCGGTGATCTGGGGCGAGGCGCGGCTCGACAAGCCGGGTGAGGTCACGGTCGCCAAATCGTCGAAGCCGCCGGTCGAGCCGGCGCTGCCGGCGCCGCGCGGCGTGCTGGGGGAGGGGACCTACCGCGCCAAGCACATCATCCTGGCGACCGGCGCGCGGCCGCGGGTGCTGCCCGGCATCGAGCCCGACGGCGATCGCATCTGGACCTATTTCGAGGCGATGAAGCCGGCCGCCATTCCGAAGTCGCTGCTGGTCGTCGGCTCCGGCGCCATCGGCATCGAGTTCGCCTCCTTCTATCGCTCGCTCGGCGCCGAGGTGACGGTGGTCGAGATCCTCGACCAGATCCTGCCCGCCGAGGATGGCGAGATCGCCGCCTTCGCCCGCAAGCGCTTCGAGAAGCAGGGCATCAAGATCATCACCGGCGCCAAACTCGCCTCGCTGAGCAAGTCGGCGGGCGGCATCAGGGCGGAGATCGCGCCTGCCAAGGGCGACCCGACGACGATCGAGATCGAGCGGGTGATTTCGGCGGTCGGCGTCACCGGCAACATCGAGGGGCTTGGGCTTGAGGCGCTCGGCGTCGCCATCGATCGCGGCACCGTCAAGACGGACGGGCTCGGCCGCACCAATGTCGCAGGCATCTATGCCATCGGCGACGTCGCCGGTCCGCCCATGCTGGCCCACAAGGCCGAGCATGAGGGCGTGATCTGCGTCGAGGCGATCAAGGGGCTGAAGGTCCACCCGCTCGACAAGCTCAAGATCCCGGGCTGCACCTATTGCCAGCCGCAGATCGCCTCGGTCGGGCTGACCGAAGCGAGGGCCAAGGCGGAGGGCCGCGCCGTCAAGGTCGGCCGCTTCCCCTTCGTCGGCAATGGCAAGGCGATCGCGCTCGGCGAGGATCAGGGGCTGATCAAGACGATCTTCGACGCCAAGACCGGCGAGCTCCTCGGCGCCCACATGGTGGGTGCGGAGGTCACCGAGCTCATCCAGGGCTTCGTCATCGCGATGAATCTCGAGACCACCGAAGAAGAGCTGATCCACGCGGTCTTCCCGCACCCGACCCTGTCCGAGGCAATGCACGAAAGCGTGCTCGACGCCTATGGCCGGGTGATTCACATGTAAGCCACGCACCCCTGTGCCGAACGGCACAGGCCTCCCTTCGATCAAGCGCTATGGTCGCGCATGTTGCTCAGGGGGAGACGATCATGAGCTTTCAGATTTCGGGATTTGTGCAGTTCTTCCAGGATTTGTTCGAGACCGCGCCGCCGCAGCCTTTACCGGTGCCGCAACGCGACGCGAGCGCTGAAGAGATCGAGACCTTCGTCAAGTCGCTGAAGTTGCCCGCTGACCTTCGCAATCGTTTGCTCGATGCGGATCTAGCGCTCTTTGCGAGATTTTTCAGGGCGCGCGGCATCGACCAGACGGACGGAGGTGAGTGCACGCGATTTGCCAAGGAATTTCTGGACTTCCTGCTGAGCGGTTCGCCAGAGATTCTCCAGAGTCGGAACTCTCAGGGCATGACGCCGCTGATGTGCGCCATCAAGGACGAGGACTCCAATTTTATTAGTAACCTTAGCTTCTATGGCTTTCCTATAGACGGTGAATCATTGGCTTTCGCTATCAGGAACAATGCATCGGATGGGTTCATACAGCACTTGTTCAGGCAGGTGAGATATCCTGATGGTGACCTGAATTCTATGGGCCAACTGTTCGACAGCATTTGTCTCTTGGCTCAGCGGAGCCGTCCCCTTGCTGTTGCCTGTCTTCACCTTTCGTCAGTGATGAAGAATTCGCTCGTTCATGGCGCCGTTCGGTGTGGGCACGCCGCTGTCGTTCCGATTCTGAAGGACGCCGGTTTCGGGGTGAATCGGCAGGATATTTGGTCCTTCCAGAACGCCCCTTTGATGATCGCGATGCAGGTCGACCACCCGAGTCGCGAAGTGGTCGAGGCATTGTTGGTTGCGGGAGCCTGGCCGGGTGAATTATCGAGTGGAGAATCGCCCCTGAACATCGCTCACATCCGTGGCCGCCGCGATATTGCGAAGCTGCTGATCTTCTACGGCGCACCTTCAACGCCGGAAATCGAAAACTGGCTCGGCAAGCACGGCTCGCCGAACGAGCTGCTGTAGCGTCGGCAGCAGGCAGCGTTGACTGCCTACTGCCTAACGCCTACTGCCTCACCTTTAGGCGAACCACCAGCGCTTGGTGACCTTCAATCCGTCGACGTCCCAATTGGCCGCCACGTCGCCATGCGCGACCTTGCCGTCATGGGCGTTGACGTAGTTGTAGAACATCAGCACCGCGACGCCGCCGTCATCGGCCACCAGGTTCTGCATCTCGTCATACATCGTCGAGCGCTTGGCGGAATCGAGCTCGGAGCGCGCCGCGACCAGCAGCTTGTCGAACTGCGCATTCGACCAGAAGGAATCGTTCCACGCCGCACCCGTCTGGTAGGCCGTGGTGAACATCAGGTCCGCCGTCGGCCGCCCGCTCCAATAGCTCAGGCACCACGGCTTCTTCATCCACACATTGTCCCAATAGGCATCGCCGGGCTCGCGGATCACATTGATCGAGATGCCGGCCGCCCGCGCCGAATCCGCCATCAGCTGCGCCGCGTCGACCGCGCCGGCAAACGCCGCATCCGAGGTCGACAGATCGACCTTGAGCTCGCTCATCCCGGCCTTCTTCAGATGGAACTTCGCCTTGTCCGGATCATAGGAGTGCTTGCTCTTCGGCACGATCGCGTAAGGCACCCCTTGGGCGATCGGATTGTCGTGCCCGGGCGAGCCATGGCCGAGCAGCACCTTGTCGACGATCTGCTGGCGGTCGAGCGCATATTTGATGGCGAGCCGCACGTCATTGTTGTCGAACGGCTTCACCCGGCAGTCCATCGGCGCGACATAATGGGCAAAGCCCGCCGTCTCGGCGATCTTGATCCGCGGATTGCGCTTGAGCTGCGACACCGTCTTGAGATCGACCCGGTCGATGAAGTTGACGTCACCGCTGGTCAGCGCATTGGTGCGCGCCGCGACGTCGATGATGGTCAGGACCTCGACCTCGTCGAAATTGGCCTGGCCGTAGAAATTCTCGAACCGCTTGGCGGCGCCCCGCACGCCCGGATCGAAGGCCGTCTTCTTGTAGGGTCCAAGCCCGATTCCGTCCTGCCAGTTCGCCTTGCCGTCCTTCGACGGCAGGATCGGCAGATGATAGTCGGACGCGATATAGGGGAAGTCGGCATTGCCGCTGTCGAGCGTGATCACCACCACGTCCTTGCCGTCCGCCTTGACGTCGACCACCGGTGTCAGCAGCGACTTCGCCGCCGATTTCGAGTCCTTGCCGCGGTGATGGTTGATCGAGGCGACGACATCCTCGGCGGTCAGCGACTTGCCGTCATGAAACTCCGCTCCTTTGCGCAGCCGGAAGATCCACGCCTTGGCGTCCTCCGAGGCTTCGAAGCTCTCGGCGGCATCGCCGACGATCTTGCCGTCCGGCTGCACCTCGGTGAGGCTGGCGCCGATCGTCCCCCAGCCGAACACGCCGTTGAACGTGTCGGGCCAGGTAGCCGGATCGAGCGTATCGGTGGTGGCGCCGCTGCCGAAGCCGGCCCGGAACGTCCCGCCCTTTTTGGGCTCGGCCCTCGCTTCGGCGGTGAAGAGGCTTTCGGCGGTGGCAACGGTCAGGCCGGCCGCAATGGCGAGCTGGTGGAAGTCCCGTCGGGAGATCTTCCCCTTGCGCGCCATCGCGCGCGCCATCGTCAGCTTGCTCTCCTGCTCGGACATTGAATTCTCCCTGAAGTTGTGTTGTCGTGGATCTACAATATTTTAAATCCTACCCGCCTATCATGCAGCGTTTTTGACGGGTCGACACATCCGCCATGAGACCATTGATCGATGAAGCGCGGCATCTCGAAATCATAAAGCTGGTCGGCGAGGAAGCCTGGCGCGAGCTGTTGGACCAGTTTTGCCTGGATGCCGCCTGGATTGTCGAGGGCCTGGCCGCCGATCACGGCGAGGAGAGCCTGCGCCGCTTCCGCCATGCCCTGACCGGCCTCGCGGCCGATTTCGGCTTTCCCCGCCTGGCCGAGCTGTCGCTCACGGCGGATCCGGCGCAATCCGGCGTGCTCGACAGCGAGCTCGCGCTCATCCGCGCCGAGATCGCCTGCGCGACCGCCTCCTTCGGATAGGAAACAGGCCCCGGTCGGTCTGACCGGAGCCTGTCGACGGGCCGAAAGATCGAACCCGCCTAGACCGGAAGCACGTAGACGACCACGAAGGTCGCCGGATCGACGATGACGATCTCGCCGCTGGCCAGCACGAAATAGCGGTAGCCGCGGAAGGCCGGAACGATCTCGACGATATCGACCGGCACCGTATGCAGCACCACCGAATGCGGCACGGCGACGCCGACCGACACGTCGATGTCGACATTGGTGGACTTGACCTTGTGCGACGAGAAGGACTTGGCGATCTGCGACCGCTTGCCCTCCGGCACGTCGATCTTGCCCGCCTTGCCGGTCGCGCCGGTGGCGCCGCTCGACTCGCTCTTGCTCTGGCTTTGCTTCTTGGTCTTGTCGGCGCCGCCGCTCTCGTCGGACTGCTTCTGCATGTCCGAGCTCTTCTTCTTGGTGTCGGAGCTCTTCTCCATGTCGGAGCTCTTCTGCTGGCTCTGTCCGGACTGCGTGTCCTGCGGCATCTGCGTCTGCGCACCGGCACCGCTCTGGCCTTGGACGTCGGTCGAGGCCGCGCCGCCGGCCCCCGTGTCGGGGCCGCTGCCCGCACCCTGATTGGGCATGGTCTGGGTGCTGGGCTGCTCCGACTGGGCATTGGCCATCGAGCCGAAGGCCAGCAAGGCCGCGACGGCGACACCGCTCATCAGCAATCGAGTCATGATTGAAGCTCCTTGTGAACCATATGGTGGGGTAACAGTGCGCACCCCCCGAGGTTCCGGCGGAAATCCCGCTGTGGCGGCCGGGGCACAGCCATCAGGTAATTGTCGACAATGCGGCGGAGATGTGCGGCTTGTCGTGGAATTGTCCGAAAATAAGCGCGAATAATGAGAGCCAAATCAAGGGGTGGCAAAACATGAACGGGCAGGCGCATATCGGGGGTCTGAACTTCGACGACTGGCATGGCGAAGAGTTCGATCTCTCGGCGCCGGTGGCGACGCGCGAGGAGATGCTTGCCTCCTTCGCCGATGCGGTCGGCCATTTGACGCGGGCGGTGGGGCTCATCGAGGCCAAGAACGCCATCATTCTCGAGCTCGAGGCCGAGATTGCCGAGCTGCGCCACAAGCTGCGCCAGGCGACGTCGCGTCAGAACGACCTCCGGCGCATCCTGGGCAACGGCCGGCAATGGGCGACCGCCGGAGGGCAATAGGCAAGCAATAGGCGGTAGGGAACGGCACCGCTTGCTGCCTAATGCCTAATGCCGACTGCCTTTTTCCACATAAGCCTGTGCATGACCTGTGAATAACGCGCCACCACGCGTCATCTTTTGCATTTATTGCTGGGTTGTTTGCGGCAAAGCTGCTACAATCATAAATCGCCTAAGAAATGGGCCCGGCTTGTCGGGCAATGATCTTTCAGACGGGTGAGGTCTACTTCCCCCGGCGGACCAAACCCACCTGGAAGGGCCCCGCAGCAGGCTGCGGGGCCTCTTGATTCGCCGCATCGGTCAGCCAGGCATCGGGCACTATTTGCTGCCCGTTCGTTAACCTGCGGCGGATCTGCCGGCTGCCTCCGAATGCCTTGCCCCGGAGTGACCTGCGACCCCGTTTCGGCGCAGTTGATCTGGACGATTCTTATCTTGTATGGGAAGAAAGGGGCGGCGTCTTGCGAGCCGCCCCAAGTCTGGAAGCCTCACAGTCGCGAGGGAGGACGCGACCGCATATTGACCATGCGGGAAACCCTATGATTCGACCAGAGCAACCGGGATACACTTTCGACAAAATCGCTAGGGTTCATGTGGTTATCCAGGAAAACTTGAAGAATTCGATCCAACCAGGCAGGAAAGCGGTCAGTATCCATGCGCTATGAAGCTCCGGTGTCTCTTGAAGCGGCCAGCACCCTTCTGGCCGATGCCTCCGGTCAATCGTTCATTCTCGCCGGCGGCACCGATCTCTTGGTGCGCATGAAGGGCGGTTTCGTCGAGCCCGAGCTGATCGTCGACATCAAGCACATCCCCGACCTGCAGCAGATCCGCCTCGAAAAGGATGGTTTCGTGATCGGCGCCGCGGTGCCTTGCGCCGCGCTCGGCGAGAATGTCGAGCTCAAGGCGCAGTGGCCGGGCGTCGTCGAGGCCGCCAACCTTATCGGCTCCAAGCAGATCCAGGGCCGTTGCACCATCGTCGGCAATCTATGCAACGCCTCGCCGGCCGCCGACAGCGTTCCCGCTCTGGTTGCGGCCGGTGCCAAGGCGCGGGTCCGCGGCAAGGCCGGCACCCGCATCGTCGACATCGAGAAAATTCCGGTCGGCCCCGGCCGAACTTCCCTCGCCAAAGGCGAGTTCATCGAGGCGATCCTTCTCGAGAAGCGCCGGCCGCGTTCCGCCGACGCTTATCTGCGCTTCATTCCGAGGAGCGAAATGGACATTGCGGTGGTGAGCGCCGGCATCGACCTGGAGTGCGACAAGGCGGGTGCGATCACCAAGGCCCGGGTGGCGCTCGGTGCCGTCGCGCCCACCGTCAAGCTCGTCGAGGCGGCCGCCGCCGCCATTGTCGGATCAAAGCTCGAGGACAAGGCGTTGGACGCTCTGGCCGCTGCCTGTTCCGCCGCCTGCCAGCCGATCAACGACAAGCGCGGAACCATCGAATTTCGAACCAAGGTCGCAGGCGTGCTGGCGAAGCGTGCTGCGCAGATCGCCTATCGGCGCGCAGGAGAGCGATGATGCCCGGAATTCATGTCACGACCACCGTCAACGGCGATCGCCTCGACTTCGTCTGCGAATCCGACGAGGTGCTGCTCGACTGCCTGCGCGACCGGCTCGGCCTGACCGGTGCCAAGGAAGGCTGCGGCACCGGCGATTGCGGCGCCTGCAGCATCATTCTCGACGGCCGGCTGGTCTGTTCCTGCCTGGTGCTGGGCGTCGAGGCCGAGAATCGCGAGATCGATACCGTCGAGGGCCTGGCCCATGGCGACACCCTGCATCCGCTGCAGCGCAAGTTCCTCGAGCATGCGGCCCTGCAATGCGGCGTCTGCACCCCGGGCTTCCTGATGGCCGCCAAGGCCTTGCTCGACCACAACCCCTCGCCGACCGAGGAGGAAATCCGCTTCGGCCTCGCCGGCAATCTCTGCCGCTGCACCGGCTATGACAAGATCGTCCGCGCCGTCCAGGACGCCGCCAAGGAACTTCAGGGAGCCTGAGCCATGCCACTCGATCTCAAGCCCGATCTCAAACGTGATTTCGACGTCGTCGGCACCCGGCCGCTCCGCCCCGACGGGATCGACAAGGTCACCGGTAGGGCCCGTTTCGGCGCCGACGCCACCGCCCCCGGCATGCTGATCGGGCGCATTCTGCGCTCGCCCCACGCCCATGCCCGGATCCGCAAGATCGACACCCGCAAGGCCGAGCAGCTCGCCGGCGTGAAGGCGATCATCACCCGCGACGACCTGCCCGACCACAGCAATGGCGACCGTGGCGTCTATGACGTGCTCTACAATTGCATGGCCCGCGACAAGGCGCTGTACGAGGGTCACGCCGTCGCCGCCGTGGCCGCCGTCAGCGCCGCCGTGGCGCGCCAGGCGCTCAAGCTCATCAAGGTCGACTACGAGGTGCTGCCGCATGTGACCGACGTCGACGCCGCCATGCGGCCCGACGCTACGGTCATCCACGACACCATCTTCACCGAGGGCGTCGAGCCGAAGCCCGACAAGCCGTCCAACGTCGCCCGCCGCAGCGAGTTCGGCCATGGCGATGTCGAGTCAGGCTTCCGCGCCGCCGATGTGGTGATCTCCCGCTCCTACAAGACCGAGGCGACGCACCAGGGCTATATCGAGCCGCATGCCTGCCTTGCCAGCGTCTCGCCGGACGGCAGCGGCGAGCTCTGGGTCTGCACCCAGGGCCATTTCATGGTCCGCAACGTCTCCGCCCAGGTGCTCGGCATGGACATCTCGCGGCTGCGGGTCACCGCCTCGGAGATCGGCGGCGGCTTCGGCGGCAAGACCCATGTGTGGATGGAGCCGATCGCGCTCGCGCTGTCGCGCAAGGCCAATCGGCCCGTCAAGGTGGTGATGGCCCGCGATGAGGTGTTCAAGGCCACCGGCCCGACCTCGTCGACCTCGATCGACGTCAAGATCGGCGCCAAGAAGGACGGCACGATCGTCGCCGCCGAGGCGGTTCTGCGTTATCAGGGCGGCGCCTTCGTCGGCTCCTGGGCCGATCTCGGCGCGATGACGGCCTTCGCCTGCTACGACCTCGCCAACGTCCGGACGATCGGCTACGACGTCATCGTCAACCGGCCGAAGACCGCCGCCTATCGCGCTCCCTCCGCCCCGATGGCGGCCTTTGCGGTCGAGAGCACGGTCGACGAGCTGGCCCACAAGCTCGGCATCGAGCCGATCGACCTGCGCATCAAGAACGCCGCCCGCGAGGGCACCCGCGCGTCCTACGGCCCGACCTACGGCCCGATCGGCATCGGTGCCACCCTGGCGGCCGCCAAGCAGCACCCGCATATGTCGGCGCCGGTCGGCAAGCAGCAGGGCCGCGGCATGGCCTGCGGCTTCTGGTTCAATTTCGGCGGCCAGACCTGCACGTCGCTCAACATCAATCTCGACGGCACCGTCGCGCTCTCGGTCGGCACGCCGGATATCGGCGGCTCGCGCGCCTCGATGTGCCTGATGGCCGCCGAGGAGCTCGGCATCCCTTACGAGAAGGTGCGCTGCGTCGTCGCCGACACGAGCTCGCTCGGCTACAACGACGTCACCGACGGCAGCCGCGTCACCTTCTCGTCGGGCATGGCGACCATCCTGGCCGCCCGCGATGCCATCAAGAAGCTCACCGGCCGCGCCGCGCAGATGTGGGGCATCTCGGAGGATGCGGTGGTCTGGGAGAAGGGCTATGCCAAGCCGGCCGGTCCCAATGCCGGCGAGTTCCCGCCCTTGTCGCTCAAGGAGATCGCCGCCTCTGCCGCCACCACCGGCGGCCCGATCGCCGGCCATCACGAGTTCAACGCCGACGGCGCCGGGGTGAGCTTCGCCACCCATATCGTCGATGTCGAGGTCGATCGCGAGACCGGTGCGACCAGGATCCTGCGCTACACCGTCCTCCAGGACGCCGGCAAGGCAGTCCATCCGGCCTATGTCGAGGGGCAGTTCCAGGGCGGTGCCGCCCAGGGCATCGGCTGGGCGCTCAACGAGGAATATGTTTATGGCGATGACGGGCGGCTGCAGAATGCCGGCTTCCTCGACTATCGCATCCCGGTCTGCTCGGACCTGCCGATGATCGACACGGTGATTCTCGAGATCCCCAATCCCAAGCATCCCTATGGGGTGCGGGGGGTCGGCGAAACCTCGATCGTGCCGCCGCTGGCGGCGATCGCCAATGCGGTTTCGAATGCGGTCGGCGTTCGCATGACCCACATCCCGATGTCGCCGCCGCGGATCTTGAAGGCGTTGGAGGGAAGATAGTGATCGGTACGAAAACTCAGGGCACAAGAGTACGCGTAACGCTCTGGGGATCCTTGCGCTCGGCCGCCGAGGGCCGCGACACGGTCGAGGTCGAGGCTGCCACCATCCGCGAGCTGTTCTCGAGGCTCGGCAAATCCTATCCGGGGCTCAAGCCCTTCATCGACCGCGGCATCGCGGTATCGATCAACGGCCAGATCTTCCGCGATTCCTGGTCCCAATCGATCCCCAAAGGCGCCGAGGTCTACCTCCTGCCGCGCATTGCCGGGGGGTAGGGAAGCGAATAGCGAGTAGCGAATAGCGAATAGTTCGCAACGAGCACTGCCCAAGGCTATTCGCTATTCGCTTCTTCCCGCGCCGCCGATCTCTAGAAAGACCTTGCTCCCTGTGCCATCCAGCACAATCGGTCGCCTCATGATGTGCAATGGTCTCGAACGCTAGAAGGCCAGACAATCCGGGGGGCTATCATGACAGGTGTCAACTTCAATCAGGCGGCTACGCCTGTTCAGCTTCAGAGCCGATCGACGGTGACTGACCGCAAGGCACTTCTGCTCGAGCTCGGCGGAAGCTTTTTCAGCGACCCGGCCAAGCTCGATCGATTCACGCTCTATCTCGACTGCGCTGGCATCGATTGCTCTCGAATCACCCGGGAGCTCGAGGATTTCTTCCTCGAGTACCGCGTGTGCTTGTGCCCTCGCACAAGTGACCTGAACCGCCTCTTCGGATTTTACAACCGGCCGGCACGCGGTACGGCAACCCTGTTGTCTCGAGCGATCGAAATTAACGCGTTCTCCATTGTCCGCGAGGCCACGTCACTGCCAAGCGACATTCCGGACTCGCACATCGGCTGGCTGCTCGGTCAGTTCCGAAAGATCGGCAAATCGACGAATGACTCGAAAGTGCTGGTGGAATTCTTCGATGCGTACTGCGCCGGACTTAAAGCTCAACAATCGCAATTCGATGCGGTTGGTGGATCGGGGATGACAGCCCTGATGGGAGCTGCCGTGCGCGGTGACTGTTTCTTGTTGAAATGGCTGCTCGACAGGAATGCAGATCCCCACCTGATGACGGCCGATAACAGGTCAGCGTTGTGCCTTGCGATGCATCAGGGGCATGCAGACGCCTGCGAACTACTTTTGACGAAGGGCGCGAATTTCTCGTGGCTTGGTATCTGCGCAGCCATTCAACGCGGGAAGTTGGATATCATCAAGCTCATCAAGGCGCATCAACCGGAATTCGCGAAACACTCCCCTTTTATCGGCCAGGCACTGAACGTCCCCGCGGAGGTCCGGCTCGAGATGATGGAGCTTTTGAAATCTGCCGGCGCCAGCCCGGATTGGCCCTGTACTCCCGAAGGATACTTGCCGATCCAGCTCTGCGCATTGCGGTCGGATGTTCTCTCTGCGTCGATGCTGCTCCAGATCGGCGCCAAGGTTGACGCACCTGGCGGCCATGGTGACTCGCCTCTGCGAGGTGCATTCGTCAACCAGAATTCCGAGCTTGCTTCGCTCTTGTTTCGAAACGGCGCCTCAACCGCATCATTCTCGCCTGCCGAAATGCCGTTGTTGATGCAGCTGATCCGCCTCGACAACGCATAGGAAGCGAATGGCGAATAGCCCTCGGGCAGTGCTCGTAGCGACTATTCGCTACTCGCTTCTTCCGGTGCCACCGCCCGTGCGACCACCGCATCGGGTGCCGTCAGCACCCAGGCGATCTCCTCAGCTCCGAAGGTCCAGCTTGCGGTTCCGCCGAGCGCCGAGGGGGCGATGCGCTCGAGCACGGTGCGGCCGAAGCCCTTGCCGGTCGGCGGCGCCGTGACATTCGCCCCGAGCTCGCGCCATTTGAAGGTGAAGACCGGCGGCTCGTCGCCGCGATGCGACAGGTTCCATTCCACGAACACTTCGCCCCGATTGCTGCGAAAGGCGCCGTATTTGACCGCGTTGGTCGCGAGCTCATGCAGCGCGATGCCGAGATATTGGGTGGCGAGCGGCGTCAGCAGCAGGTCGGGGCCCTTGAGCGTGCAGCGCTCTCCGACCCCGAACTGGGTGAGCTGGGTGTTGACCAGGTCCCTGACCGTGGCGCCGGCAAAGCCGGCCTCCAGCAGCAGGTCGTGCGAGCGCGACATCGACATGAGCCGCGCCGCGAAAGTGGTCTGGAACTCCTCGGCATCGGTGATCTGCTTGCCGGTCTCGCGCGCCATGCCGAGGATCACCGTGTACTGGTTCTTGACTCGGTGGGCGATCTCGCGGAGCAGTGTTCTTATCCGCTCCTCGGCCTGCTTGCGGTCGGTGATGTCCTGGCTGACGCCGTGCAGCGTCGCCCCCATGTCGTAGAACGCCGTGTGCTCGGCGACCCAGATGACCGTCCCGTCCGGGCGGGTCAGCCGGTACTCGTACTCGCCCACATGCTTGCCCGAACGGACGCCCTCATAGGCGGCCTTCACCTTGGCGAGATCGTCGCGATGCACCATTCCGTAGAAACGCGCGAGCGAGGGCTCGTCATGCTCGGGATCGAGCCCGAGCAGCGCATAGAAGGACGGATGCCAGGTCACGCGGTCGGGCAGTGCCAGCTCCCACAGGCCGAGCCGTGCCGACTGGACCGCCAGCCGCATGCGCTGGCGCTCGCGCCGGAGCGCCACCTGCTCCTCGGCGAGGGCCTTGCGCTCGGTGTTGAGGCGCCAGATCGCCTGGTCGAGCAGGTCGACCACGAAGATGATGAGGCTGGACACCCCGACGAAGCCGAGGAGTGCTGCGGTATCCCACGGGGTGAGCGTGAAGCTTCGCAGCGGGCCGAGAAACAGGTACCAGGCGGCGATGGCCCCGATCACCATCGCCAGGATCCCGGGCCACCGGCCGCCGACGAACGCACTCAGCAGCACGGCAGGGTAGAGGGTCAGGAAGGGCGGAAGGTCGGGCAGCATCAGCCTGACGCCGATCGCCGCCGCCGTCAGAAGGAGGGCCAGGCCGAAACCATAGAGCGGACGTTCGCGCAGCGCTGGCAGGTGGCGGTCGATCCACATCCCTCATCCCACATGCGGATAGAGCCTCGCCGCAATCTGCGGGCTGGCCCGCGACAATGCAACAGGGCGGATCGAATGACCGGGAATGGCGTTACGACTGCAACATTATCAGCGCGTGTGGAGGCCAGCATGTCCATCTATCGCCTCGTCTCGCACCCTGACGGGTTGTGGCTCGAAGGCTTCAACGATGACGACGAGGAATGGGAGATCGTCGACGGCCCGTTCGATAGCCGTCATGAGGGATCCTGTGCGTTGCGCCGCTTCCGGGAGCGCCAGGAGCATCGCGACATTCGTGCAGCTTAGTGCGTTTTTCGGCTCTTCTTGGTGCTTCTAGGGGTCGTTTTGGCTGCTTTTTTTGCACCGTTGAGCGGCGGAGTCGGGGCGTCGACTCCGGCTTCGAGCGCGAGACGAAGGGCGCGGAGCCGCTCGGTTTTCCGCTTCATCGCATCGGAAGCGGCGCGATATTCCGCCATCGCGACCCGACCTTCCTCGGCAACCTTTTGTAATCGCTCGAATTTCGCTTCGGCACGCTCACGCTGCTCGACTGTCTTGCTCGGCAAAGCATCACTCCTGCACAAACGAAGGGGCGGCCCTTGAAGCCGCCCCGCAAAGTTACTGAGGACGCCTGGTTTGTCGGGAAGGTTTTCCGGACCCGACTGCCTCTTTGCGAGCAATCCCTGGCGCGATCAGATATGCATAAACGAGAAACTTCCAACTTGGTTCCAAGATGAAAAGTAGAAATTCACGTGCTGTATTCGTTGGCCTATGGTCAGCATTGCTGTTGATCAGCTTCAGCGATGCTCATGCTCAACAACGAGGCGAGGTCTCGGCGGGCGATCTGGTCATTTCAGATGCTTGGATGCCGCAGCCGCTCCAAGGTGCGAGAGCGGGCGCGATCTACCTGAAGATCAGGAACAATGGCAACGCGCCCGATCAGCTTCTCGGGGCAGAATCGCCAGTCGCACAGCGAATGATGCTGCACGAGTCCAAGGACAGCGGCGGTGTCATGAAGATGCTGTCACGGAGCAGCGTAGAAATACCGCCGCACGATGGTGTCGAACTGAAACCCATGGGGATCCATCTGATGGCGACGGGCTTGAAGTCTGCCCCAAAAAAGGCTGCGACCTTCCCCATTCTTCTGAAATTCACGCGGGCTGGCACCGTGACGGTGGATGTCATCGTTCAGTCTTCCGATTCTCTTAAACCATCATCTGATTAGTAGAAGATGCAGGAGGCTGCAACCGGTAGGGTATAGAACAAGAAGTACGATGATTGAAAAAATCGCCACCTTTGGTTGGACTCATCAAAAGCCAAGTTGTGGAATAGTCGCGCTCCTGCAAATTGTCGCAATTTGGCTCGAATTCCGACGACTGTTCTGGCATTTTCTTGCTGGTTCGGGTTGAGCAAGGTCGTCTCCCCCGGCAGACCGGGCCCAATCCGGAGGGAGCTCCGCGGGGCAACCCGCGGGGCAACCCGGCCTCCCGCTATCCCACATGGGCGCGGCAGGTCCAGTGCCAGCCGCGACATGATTGCCATCAATCTCCGTTGACTCGACGGTGTCGACATCTCGACTCTGACTCCGAAACCGATCGACGGCCGAAGCCCGTAAGCAAACACTGTCCACGAATAGGGAAGTGCGATGGACCTGTCGAATTTTGCCCGCTACCCGAGCCTTCGCGACAAGACCGTTTTCGTCACCGGCGGTGGCTCCGGGATCGGAGCGGCGATCGTCGAGAATTTCGTCGACCAGGGGTCGCGCGTCGCCTTCGTCGATATCGAGGAAGCCTGGAGTCGCAAGCTATGCGACGCCCTCGAGGCGCAGCATGGCACGGCGCCGCACTATTTCCATTGCGATATCAAGGACATTGCCGCATTGCAGTCGACGATCGACAAGGTCGGCCGCGAGCTTGGCGACATTGCCGTGCTGGTCAACAATGCAGCCAACGACATGCGGCATGATTGGTCCACCGTGACCCCCGACTATTGGGACGACCGGATGGCGATCAATCTGCGGCCGATGTTCTTCACCACCCAATCGGTCATACCCCAGATGAAGCGCCTGGGTGGGGGCTCGATCGTCAATTTCGGCTCGGTGAGCTGGAAGCTGGCCCAGGGCGGGATGCCCGCCTACACCAGCGCAAAGGCGGCCGTGCACGGCCTCACCCGCGGCCTCGCGCGCGACTTCGGCAAGGACGGCATCCGCGTCAACACCGTGGTGCCGGGCTGGGTGATGACCGAACGACAGCTGAAATTGTGGGTCACGCCGGAGTCCGAAAAGCAGATCGATCAAGGCCAGTGCCTCAAGGGCAGGGTGCAGCCCACCGATCTCGCCCGAATGGTGCTGTTCCTCGCCTCGGACGATTCCCGCATGTGCTCGGCCCAGGAGTTCACTGTCGACGGCGGCTGGGTTTGACGCACGCAACTGTTGCCCCTGCGTCACGCATTGGGAGGAGATCTCGCCGGACGCGACTCAGCTGTTGAAACCTGCGCGGCTCAACATTGCTTATCAGGTCAAGTCTAACCCTTACTACCAGGGCAGGACGTACCTCACGGCGAGGACTGTTGAGCATGACAAAGGACCCTCCACGACTGACGACATTGAGGATTTCTCTGTTGCTGGCAGCATTTGTTGCATCGGCGCCCGCGACGGCCCTGGCGCACGATCCCTATACTGGGATTTTCAATTTCAATGGCGTGAATTGTTGTACCGGCCATGACTGCCTCCGGGCGGCCGATCCCAAAGATTTCGAGCCGATCAACAATGGTTACAAGGTCCGCAGCACCGGCGAGGTGGTGCCGATGTCCACGACCGGATTTTCACCGGACGCGAACTGGCATATCTGCCGCAAGTCGGATACGAAAAAGACCATCCGTTGTCTCCTGGTGCCGGCAGGTGGTGCCTAGGCGCACCCGAGAGCAAGATGGTCTAGCTGCAGGGAAATTTGGCGAGGAGAACCTCCTCGACCACGCTGCGGAGCGGCGTCGACCAGCGGGTCGCCTTGTCGGGGTCGACCATGACCTCCGGAAGGGTGATCCGGTATTTGGCAACCTCGGACAGCGCCACCTGGAACATGTAGGTCACATTCATCGGAATACAGATCTTGTGCTCGGCCGACATCCGCTCGGCGATCGCCCAGATGACGCCCTTGCACGTGCCTTGGCTGTGCGGATCCTGGTTCTCGCAGGTCGCGGCCAGCCACCCGGCCGTGGATGAGAATCCCATCATTCTCTGGTCGAACAAGGCGTTGTGCGTCGCATTCCGCATGTCTTGTGCGGCCGCAGTCGCCGAGACCAATACGCCTGCCATGACGGAAAGCGCGATGAGCGAACATGCTCGCCCGCCACTTCTCTGTGCTCCCATGGATCGACCATTGCGCCGTTTTTTTCCATCCCTCAGAATAGCTTAGCTGAGGCGCGACGCAACTCGCCTCACTGGGGCTGAGCTGGCGCCGCTGGAACCGGATCGGATTTTCCGCCGGCGACCCGCTGAGTCGATGCGGCCGCTTTCCGCGCTGCCGGGAGGAAAGTCGTCTCGATGAGGCTCTGGATCACCGATTGCGCATCGTTCCCGAGCCGCGCCGTCAAGACGCTCGCCATATCGTTGAAAGCGACACGGCAATCGCCCTCTGCTGCTCGGATCAACAGATCGGCCCAGGTTGCCGTGGTGTCCTTGCCGACATTGCGTGCCGCATAGGCGGCGCCGCAATCGCGAAATCGTGCGACCGCCGGACTGCCCTGGCGCGCCCACCAACGCGTGCGTTCCTCCTGCGAGTCCGTGGCTGTCGGACGGGAGATTGCAGCCGTCTGTTGACCCGCAGTCGTTTCCTGAACCACGGCTGGACGTTCTGCCGCGATGGCGGGTTTCGGCTCGGGCGCCTGTCCGGGCGGCTGCGCCTGATCGGCGGTTTGCTGCGCCGGAGCGACGTCCGGCTTGTCCTGGTGGTCCAGATCGGGCTTCCGCAGCTCGATGACCGGATCGCGCCGCGATGGCGTCGGCGGCGCAGTCTGGTCTTTCTCGTTTGCCGCTGCGGCCGCGGGCTTGCGGAGCGGATGGTCCGGGGCAGGGGCTTTATGCTGCGTCGCAGTTTCTGCCGGCGGCGGCGCCGCTTCCTTGGGAGCCGCGTTCCTTTCCTTGACCGCCGAGGAACGCCGCACCGGTGGCTTCGCTTTGGCCTCGGCCACTTGGCGGGACTTTGTTTTCTCCGGCCGCCGCTTGCTCTTGCGGCGATCCGGGCGCGAGGATTTCTTGACTGAAGCGACCTTGACAGGCGGATCGGGACGGCTGACCCGCGGACGCGGCGCCGGCATCGGCCTGGCCAACGGAGGTTGCTGGATATTGACCGTCGGGTTCGGGAGGACCGGCCCCGGCTCATCGGCATTGGCGTGGAGCGCCGCCATGCAGCCGAACAACATGACGGCTGGCAACAGAGATCTGCGCATGACACCTTCTCGTCTGATTGGCTGGATCAGGAAGGCCGTCAGTAGAAAAATGCCCGCACGGAGCTGTTTCGGGATCGCCGATTTTTCCCGAAATCCTGCCGAAGAGAATGCCTCGGCAAGACATCGCAAGGTCCCCAACCGGGATGTCAATGATCTAACGAGCATACTGACTCACCGATCGGCTGATTCGGGTCGGCGAGTCAACTTAGACGCTAGTTTTCCGCTTGATATCCCAGCTTTTTTCAGCGAGGCGCCTTGAAGAGGGTGGTGATGCCAAGCCCGGCTGCCCGACGCCGGACGAGATCGGCGATCAATGCCTTGTCGGCATTCGGGAAGTCGACGGCCAATTTGTCGACCACCGCCGCAACATTCAGGATCCGTGACCCGTCGCGGTAAGGCTCGACCGCGTCGGAGACCGCGCGACGCAGATCCTCGTCCATGCCCCTCTCCTCATGACGTAAAAGAGAGTTTGGCTTCTGACGAAGTTTGTCAATTTCATATGATAAGACTTTGCGGGTGTATGGGATTCAACAGGCTAAGACGCCGGCTGCGCGCCGTCATAGCCTTCGATGATCAGCAGATCCGCCGTGGAAGCGTCGCGGCGAAGTTTCAACACCTTCTGATATTCGGGTGAATGCCAGCAGGCGAGCGCCACCTCGTAAGAGGGGAATTCGATCACCACATTGCGGGATCGGCTGCTGCCCTCGGGAGTCTCCGATCGCCCGGCGCGCACCAGGAACCGCGCCCCGAACTTGGCGAAGGCCGGACCATTCGCGGCAACATACTTTTGATAGGCCTCCGGGTCATGGACATCGACACGAACCACCCAATAGCCCTTCGGCATTCTGTCGAACTCCTGTTCCTTGAGGGAGGCGCGGCATCAATCGAATCTCATGGTCGGTGGGGCGGCTCCGAGTCCCCTCTTGCGATGCCGCCCCGCCTACGGACGCGATTGTACTCGAACAGAAGCGCCCCGTCCGTTCCCCGCTGCGCCCCGCCGGCGATGAGCGCCGCCGCTCATGGCTGGTACTGATGAATTTCGGACACAAGCTGGTCAGGATCGCGACCAGCAAGATCACAACCACGTGAAAACGCTCGTGGGCGATCTGAGAAATGCCCGTGCTATTTCACTCGTCAAAGGAGAATGATGATGCCGAAAGCCAAGAAACCGGAGTCCAAGCGGGAAAAGCCTGAAACGAAAAACGAGGATGACGCGGACCGCCTCGAGCGCGACAAGGATTCCTGGGACAAGGTCGACGAGGCGGAGGTGGAATCCTTCCCGGCGAGCGACCCGCCCGCCTACTGAGGCGCAATCCCGGATTACAAATGAGTAAGCTCCCGGTCATGGAACGGGAAGTGATCCACCACTAGCGTTCCGCGGTCGAACTGCGCAGTGCTAGGATTTCTCGAAGGCACCGGATCGAGCCACGTCTCAGGCGAAACGGCGCTATCGACTTCAGTCGGAATAAGCAACATGCGGGTCCTCATCATCGAAGACGACGTGGACACGGCGTCTTACATCAGCAAGGGGTTGACCGAGGAAGGTCACGCAGTCGATCACTTCGCGGATGGCCGGGACGGCCTGCTTCAGGCGAGCGCCGAAGACTATGATGTCATTATCGTCGACCGCATGCTCCCCGGCCTCGACGGGCTCAATCTCGTCAGAACTTTGCGCGGCGTCGGCAAGCAGATACCGGTGCTGTTTCTGACGTCGCTCGGCGGCGTCGACGATCGCGTCAACGGCCTCGAGGCCGGTGGCGACGACTATGTCACCAAGCCCTTTGCATTCTCCGAGCTTCTGGCGCGGCTGCACGCTCTCGCCCGTCGTCCGCCGCTCAAGGGAGAAGAGACCATATTGCGCGTCGCCGATCTCGAAATGGATCTCGTTCGCCGTACCGTGCGGCGCGCCGGCCAGTCGATCGACTTGCAGCCTCGCGAGTTCAGGCTGCTGGAGTTTCTCATGCGCAACCAGGGGCGCATCGTCACCCGGACGATGCTGCTCGAGCGCGTCTGGGATTTTCATTTCGATCCCAAGACCAGCGTCGTCGAGACGCACATTTCGCGCCTGCGCGCCAAGATCGACAGGCCCTTCGCCAACGATTTGATCCACACCACAAGGGGCGCCGGCTATAGCATCCACAATGGTGGCTGACGTCTTCCGGCGAACGGCGGTCAGGCTGGCACTAGGCTTCGCCCTGCTGATCGCAGCCACCGTCATCGCCGTCTTCGCCATTATTTATTGGCAGCTCAACAGCGAGCTCGAGCAGCGAGTTCGCCTGCGGGTTCTCGAGAATCTCGATGCATTGAGCGCCATCGATTCCCATGAAGGCTTCACGGAGCTCGCCGAGGTGGTCAGCGCCGAGGCCAATTCGCCGCGCGCAATCGAGAACATTTTCTTGCTCATCGACAAGGACGGGCAGTTCATTGCCGGCAACGTGGAAGGGATCCCGGTTTTCCAGGGATGGCGCGCCCTGAGGGCGACCGACTACAAGCGGCTGATCGGACCGAACGAGGATCGCGATCGCTACTTCGCGGTTTGGCGACCCCTTTCCAAAGGCACGCTTCTGGTGGGTGGCAATGACCGCGACATGCGGCATGTCAGTGCCACCCTGCTTGGCGGCCTGATCTGGGGATTGGCGGCAACCGCGCTGCTGTCGATCGCCATCGGGGGCATGCTGGCCTATCGGGCCCAGAAGCAGATCGACGCTGTGTCCACCACGCTTGCGGCCGTTGCCGAAGGCAAGCTCGACCGGCGCGTGCCGCTGCTCAAGGGCAATGCCGATCTCAACCACATCGGCTCGCAGATCAATGCCACGCTCGATCAGCTGCAGCGCTCGATCGCGCGGTCGAACCAGATCTCGACCGACATCGCCCACGATCTCAAGCGTCCGCTTGGACGCCTGCAGCAACGACTCGACACTGCGCTGCGCTCGGCGGCGACCGAGGCGCAATTGCAGGCAGCGATCGAGGCATCGCTAGGCGAGATCGGCATCATCGTCGAGACATTCGATGCCTTGCTGCGCATTGCCGAGATCGAGGCGGGCGCGCGACGTCTGCGATTCACCATGGTTGACCTGCAACAGGTCCTCATGGATGTGGCAGAAGTGTATCAGGCGGTGGCAGACGATGCCGGCGACACCTTCATCAGTCAGTTGGCCGTGACCAACGGCGCAATCGTTCTCGGCGACCGCGAATTGCTCGTCCAGCTCTTCGCCAACCTGATCGAGAACGCGATCCGTCATTGCCCGAAGGGCACGACGATTGTTCTGACGTTGCGAAGCGAGCGGATGTCGATCCTCGCGGAGGTGCGCGATACCGGACCGGGAATCCCTGTCGACGAGCGCGACAGAGTGTTTCATCGGCTCTATCGATTGGACAAGTCGCGCTCCACTCCGGGCAGCGGATTGGGGCTCAGTCTGGTCGCGGCGATTGCCGAACTGCACGGCGCTCGAATCCAGCTCGACGACGATTCCCCGGGTTTGCGGGTTTCTCTGCGGTTTCAATGCGGCGGTGGTCTTACCAACTTGTAAGCAGGCGGCCAATCGGCGGCAATGCGCGACAGACGACGATGGAGATGTTCGAGACGCCTCAACGGGGCTCTCACGATCAAAGCACAGGAGTTATCAATGTCGTTCAAACGAATTGCTCCCCTCGTCCTGCTCGCCGGTGTGCTGGCGAGTCCCGCTGCCTTTGCCGCACCGATGACGAAATCGGGCGAAATCAAGTCGATCAATCCGGTCAAGCACGAGATTCATCTGGCGTCGGGTGAAACCTTCAGCCTGCCGAAGACCTACAATTTCAAGAAGCTGAAAGTCGGCGAGAAGGTGACCGTGTCCTACGAGAAGAAGGGCAATCGGATGATGGCTTCCGAAGTCACCACCGGAATGTGACTTCGACGAACGTCGTGCGTTGGGCCGTGGCGAAACACGGCCCATCGCGTTTGAACCTGGTCAGCGGCTTCCAGAACTGGCCTGTCGCTGCTCCAAAGCGCGCAGCAACAGCTCGACACGCTCCGGAGTTGGCCCGGCGTAATCGTCATATAACGCTCTGAGCCTGACGCCGACAGAGCACGTCACGATCGACAGCATGGCATCCCCGTCTGATAGGGATTTTCGACGACCTCCCGTCGCCTGAACGCATGGCCTGGCCGATGGTTCAGTGCTAAGTCCATGCTGCCCGCTCTGCTGGAGACGAACGATGACCACGCGAACCGCGTCATGTGCCTGCGGCCGTCTGCACCTGACTTGCCAAGGCGAACCTGTCCGGATCTCGGTTTGCCACTGCGATGCCTGCCAGAGGCGCACCGGCAGTGCCTTCGGCTTTCAGGCGCGCTTCCCGCGAAGCCAGGTGACTGCGATCACCGGTGATGAGTCACGATTCGTGCGGATCGGCGACAGCGGCAAGCCGATCACATCGCATTTTTGTCCTAATTGCGGTTCGACGGTTTATTGGGAGCTCGGCATTGCGCCCGATCTCATCGCGGTTGCGGTAGGCGCTTTCGCCGATCCGGGTTTTCCGGCGCCGCGCCATTCCGTCTATGAGGCGAAGAGGCATTCCTGGACGGTCTTTGCTCATGACCGGGAGATGGAGCATCTCCCATGACGTCGCGCCGGCCCGGACCCGACTGGTCGCTCAGCGACAGTCTCGATAGACCCCGCCATAACTCTTGTACTTTCCGGTGCGGGGATTGAAGGAATTGTACTTGGCACGACAATGATCCAGCCACTCGGAGCTTGATTTGGATGGTGAGCCGCGACTGGGCTTTTTGAGCGCCCGGCGACGGTCGGCCCTGTCGGGAATGGCGATCTGCGGACTTAGCGCCGGGTCCGGAATCTGCGAGGTGGCGCTTGTGGTGTCTTCGGCGCTTGAAAGCGTTTTGTCCTGCTCGCCCTTCACCGCTGGCAGAAGGGTCGTTTCGGTTATCAGTTGCAGCTGGACCTCGATCTCCTTGGCATTGCTGTGCTGGCCGAGCAGGCGGATCATTCCATCGAAGGTTGGTCGGCAATTTCCCTCGATCGCGGCGATCAGCTGCTCGTTCCAATTCTCGTTCTGAACGGTTTTAGACCCCTGCTGCCCATAGGCGGCGACGCAATCGCGCAACTTGGAGACCGCCAACCGTTTTTCTGCCTGCCATCGATCGTCGGTGTTTTGGCTCCAGGCGGGCACCGCAGTCAGAAACAAAAGAGCGGCCAGCAAGATGATGCAGCCACGACGCGCGAGTTCACTTGGCCCGATGTTCGTACTCAACGTTCACTCGACCCCCTAAAGATCTATTTGATAAAGCAAATGAGTTCAAATGATGTTGGGAAATGGTGTATCAGAGGGACTTGGTACAGCTAAAATGAGTTGCGAGTTGTCGAAAGGAAAACATCGGATTTGAGCTCATGGTTTCCGCACCGTTTCTCGCGATTACCTGCTCGTCGGAAAACATTCTTCCCGAGAACATTGATCCCTCCAGATCGCCTGTTGCAGCGACGAGAACGCCGATCTTGGAATATTTCCAAGGTTTCTGCGGAGTTTTCCATTGCCTTCGGGGCGTGCAATGGCTATTTCCGACTAACCGAGTCAGAATTAGCGCCGAATATGATCATCTGCCAGTGCAACGTCATCGCCTGCAACGAGATCCGAAAGGCCGTCGGCCATATTCGGGCCGCCGACCCGTTCTCGGTCGTGACGCCGTCGGGCGTCTTTCGTTGTTGCGGCAAACGCCCCCGATGCGGCAGTTGCATGCCGCTGGTCACAGGCATCATCCAGCAGGAGATTGGTGCCGCGCCGATCAGCGATGGTCCAACAGGCTAGTCGGTGTGGTCTTCGACCGAGTCGGCTGAATCGGCGTTCAGCTGCCCGAAATTAGGCTCGCCGATGCTGTCGACCAACCTGAGCTGGGTCTCGATGAAGTTGATATGCCCCTCTTCGTCTTCCAGGAGATCCTGGAAGAGTTCCATCGACACGTAATCCTTGACATCGCGGCAATAGGCACGCGCCTCGGTATAGAGGTTTCGGGCATCATGCTCGGCCGCAAGATCGGCCTTCAGGATCTCGACGATGTTCGTGCCGATGCGCAAAGGGTCGAGCACCTGAAGATTTGGATGACCCTCGAGAAAAACGATGCGCGCGATCAGCCGGTCCGCATGGCGCATCTCTTCGATCGACTCCTGTCGTTCCTTTTTCGCGAGCTTGGTGAAGCCCCAATCTTCCGCGAGCCGAAAATGCACCCAATATTGGCTGACTGCGGTCAACTCGCTTCGCAAGGCACGATTCAGATAGTCGATGACGCGAGGATCACCCTTCATAGTTCCACCTCCAGATATGGATACTCCCGAGGCCCTTATCGCAGTGAGAGGGATTTTTCGTCAATCAAAACGGGGCATCGGGCTCTGAAGGAAACCCTGTCCAGCGAAGACGGGGAGGCAGAGGTGATCCGCTGCTGTCCGATCACCGGAGCACCTCTGCCGTGCCGCTCTGAGAGGGGGCGGGGATAGGGAGCGGCGACGACTGAAGCCTATTCGGAGTGGCATTCCTGCGCTGTGGCCATTCTCACAAATCCCGTCCGCGGGTCAGTTGCAGACCCCGATCGGATGTTCTTCAAAACAGGGTCGGTCGACCAACTCACGGTTGTCGATATTTTTCAGACACAATGGGAACTATTTTTCGCGCGATAATGATGCTGTTGAAACAATTTCGAGGCGTTCGAAGTTCTTTGTCGTCGATCAAGGAGGATTTCCAATGGATAGCCAAAGCAACCGCAGTGAACTGATTGCGGAGATGTTCAAGGCCTATGTAACGAACAATGAATTGGAGCCGACACAGCTTCAAGACGTGGTCGCCGCGATGACCCGCGCGATCTCCCAACCGCTCGGCGCGGCGCTCGGGCCTGGGACATCACCTCAACCCCAACGGCCGCCTGCCGTACCCATCGAAGACTCGGTCACCCCGGATCACATCGTGTGCCTCGAGGACGGAAAGCAGTTCAAGTCCCTCAAGCGCCATCTCGGCATTCACGGGTTCACGCCGGATGAATATCGGGCGCGCTGGGGATTGCCGCAAGATTATCCAATGACGGCTTCCAAATATTCGAAGCGCCGATCCCGACTCGCCAAACAGATCGGACTTGGACGGAAGCGGTCGGTCAGAAAGGCGGCCAGGTAAGGGCTCGTCCATCACGCGCCAGCCTTCGATCTCGCGTCAAATTTTATTTCCAGACGAAAGGCGCTGCTAATCTCGATCCTGTACGCTCCGTAACCTTCCATCCTGGTCGTGGCGGAGCGCGCTCTCATGGTCCGTAATCGAACTATCTATGCGGCTGCCTTTCTCGCCGGTGCATTGCTGCTCGGCGCGAAATCCGAAGCCTGCACAGGTATTCGCCTAGTCGCCGCCGACGGTTCGGTCGTGCATGCGCGCACGCTCGAGTTTGCCATCGACCTGAAATCGGCAGTGACCATGATTCCGCGCGGCTTTGCCCGAATCGGAACGACGCCGGACGGAAAGGAAGGTCTGAAGTGGAACGCCAAATACGCCAGTGTCGGAATGAATGGGCTGAACATGCCTGTTCTGTTCGACGGGCTCAATGAGGCGGGGCTGGCCGCGGGCCTGTTCTATTTCCCGACGTCAGCCGGCTACATGCCCTATACGCCGGCCGACGCCGCCCAGACGATCGCCCCCTGGGAGGTGGGATCGTGGATCCTCGAGAATTTTGCGACGGTCGAGGAAGTGAAGGCGAATATCGGCAAGATTGTCGTGCCGGCCGTCATCTATGGCGGTTGGGGCTTCGCTCCCGAAGCGCATTTCGTCGTGCATGACGCCAAGGGCAGCAGCATCGTCATCGAGTATGTGGGTGGCAAGCTCAATGTTCATGACAATCCGCTTGGCGTGATCACCAACTCGCCCAGCTTCGATTGGCACATGACCAACCTGCGCAACTACTTGAATTTCTCGATGACCAATGCGCCGCCGGTTCAGCTCGGTCCAGTGAAGCTGCTGCCGACGGGTCAGGGGTCCGGCATGCTCGGTCTGCCTGGTGATTTCACGCCGCCGTCGCGGTTCGTCCGCGCGGTGGCTTTCAGCCAGTCTGTGCTCAAGTCGCCGACCGGACCGGCAGCTGTGCTCGAGGCGTTTCATGTGCTCAATCAGTTCGACATTCCCAAGGGCGCGGCGCGCGAGCATGACAAGGACGAGCACGGAAACGTGGTGGCCGACTACACGCTATGGACCGCCGCGAGCGACCTCAAAGCGCGGCGATACTACTTCAGGACATACGAAAACAGCCAGATCCGCGCTGTCGATTTGATGAAGATGCCTGTCGACGGCAAAGACATCGTCACCCTCTCGATCGGCGGGGAGGAGGAGATCAAGTCGCTGACTCCCTAGCGATCACCGGCGGTCCGCGAACAAATGTCCGAGCTGGGCTCCGACTTCGTAATAAGCTTCGCGAGCGGTGCGCAAGGAGCGATCTTCGAGTTCGGAGATCGGCAACGGCAGATCCTCCTCGGCGATCGTGCCGGACGCGAAGTTCGCCAGGACCTGCCCGAAAACAGTACCGGGCGCAATTCCCCGACCATTGTAGCCTGAGATACCGATGATCCCGTCCTCGAGGCGATGAAACCGGGGCAGGTGATCCGGCGTCATGCCGATCAGACCATACCATTCGTGCTCGAATTTCACTTGGCCGACCAGCTCGGGAAAGATGCGCGCGAGGGCCCGATAGGCCCAGCTCCTGTGAATGCCGGAGCCGGTATTCCGAAGCGCCCCGAAGCTTGCAAAAATCAATCGACCAGCCGCATCGAGCCGGATCATCTCGAGCAGCATTCGCGTGTCCCAGGCCCCTTCGCCACCGGGCAGAACCGCCTTGCGGAAACGCTCTGGCAGAGGTTGCGTGGCAAGATTGAAGAACGCGATCTTGACTTGCTCGTCGGCGAGCTTGCGCCATGGACCGACCGAATAGCAGTCGGTCGCGACGATGACCCGAGGCGCGGTGACAGATCCGCCGGCTGTGCTTGCACGCCATGCCTGGCCCATGCGCTCGATATGCGTGACGGGGCTGCTGGTAAAGAGCTCCGCACCCTTGCGAACCGCCGCGGCTGCCAGCCCGCGCACATACGAGAGAGGCTGTATGGTGCCGGCCTCCGGGTCGAACAGGGCGCCCGTATAGTCTCCACCGCCGACACGCCGCCTGGTTTCCTCTGCGCTCAACAGCTCGACGGGCTGGCCGCGCGCCCGCCTTTGCCGATGCCTTTCGCGGATCTCATCGAGGCCCTTGGCACCGACAGCAAGATGCAGGGTCCCCTTCTCTTTAAGATCACAGGGGATACCCTCATCGGCGATGACCTTCCTGACCGCTATTGGAGCTCCCAAGAGGAGCGCAAGGAGGCGCTCCCCATAAGCCAGACCCATGGTGCCTACGATCTGATCCGGCAGGATCCACAGACCGCCATTCAGCAGCCCCGAGTTACGTCCGGCAGCTCCGAACCCGACCTCGACCGCTTCGAGAAGGATCACCCGATGCCCACTCGCAGCCAGCTGCCGAGCCGCCGAGCATCCCGCGAAACCTGCGCCGACAACCAGAAAATCGGCTGTATGGTTGCCTTCAATCTTGCCGCTTCGCGGTGCCGGCGATGCCGTCACCTCCCAAAGACCATGGCTACGAGAATCACCACGCATGTCAGCTTTGCCCCATTGTCACGCTTTCGAGCTCATAGCGGCAGCAGAGTACCGATACCTGCAGCGCAGGCAGCTTCGAAAACAGCAATCGCCGCCGCAGCGTCCACATGACCGGTGCCGGCGAAGATCAATGCGTTCCGCTCGTCGACTGTCGCCCGTCCGGGAAGGCGCTTGCCGATCACATCCGCCAAGTCCCCGGCATAGGGTCCGTCGAAATTGAGTTTCTCCGAACCGTTGGGCCCGCTCTGCGCCATGTTGTCGGTTACGACCCGATCGAAACGCCCCAGTGTTTCCTTGCGCCAGCCGAATCCGAGATCGACCATCGACACGAAGGTTCCTGGCGATACGTCCGCGGCATCGAGAAAGCGGCCGCTCGGCGAGGCATGCGGGACCGAGCTGACAACGATGTCGTGGTTGCGAACGGCGTCTCGAGGATCGGTGACTGCACGAGCCGCGAGTCCCCTCGCAGAGGCGGCTTCCGCAAAATCGGCAGCAGTCTGAGGGTTTCGGCTATAGGCGGTGATGCGCTGCAGCGGGAAGACGGCAGCGAGCGCTTCCAGATTGGCGCGCGCCTGCGTGCCGCATGCCACGAACCCAGCGGTCTTCGCGTCCTTGCGGGCCATATGCCGTGCAGCCGCCGCCGTCACCGAAGCGGTGCGCGATGCCGATATCCAAGTGGCGTCCATGACGGCGACCGGCAAGCCGGTGTCGCCCTCATTGAGGATGACCATAGGCCAGAAATCGGGCAGGCCGCGCTCGGCATTGCCGGGGAAGTAGCCGAACCATTTCACAGCCCCATAGCCGGGATGGGTGGTGATGCCGGCTTTGGCGCGAAAGCTGCTGCCATCGGGTCTGAATATGGCGAGCTTGGGCTGCGTCCAGGCCGTGCCCTCCGCTTCTGCGAGGAATACCGCCTCGACGACTTCGTTCATCCGTGCCGGAGTGATGCCGCAGGCTGCGACTGCCGCCCGCGACAGGTAGAGCATCTCCTTGCCGACCTTCGGCCAGTGGCTGGTGCTGGCGATCATGGGGGTTGCTTCTCCGCCAATTGAGAGCTGGAAGGTACTCGGAGGATCTCTGCAGGCCAAGTTCCAGTTTGGCATCGCGCGGCGGAAAAACGCGATGCCTACGCTCTTGCCTTCCGAGGCTCGGAGCGTTCCCCGCCCTCGGCTGGAACAGCGTATCTTTGCCTGCTTCTAAGCGAAAGGCGGTTCGCCAGGAGAGCGCATTGGTTGCGAATGTCGGGAACCGCGGTGATCTCCCAGAAGGCAGCCCGGGTGATCGGGCCGACGGCGAAGATGCGGGAGGATGCGATGCCCTCTCGGTCGACGACGGCGCATTCGCGCGTAACTTCCAGTCCAAGACAGAGTGGATCGGCCCGCCCCAGACCGCTGGCGAGCAGATTGCGGATCAGCGGGTTGCTCGATGCGAACGGATCCGTGCCGATCCCCATGCATTGGACGGCGTGGTTCACCGTCAACGCCTCCACCCGGCGGCGGCCGCGCGTCCAGAACGCGATCTGCAGACCGTCGCGAGCTTGCTCTGCCGACAGCAACTTCCCCGGGACGACCCGCACCTGGCCGGAGGCCACCGCGAATTGGAATTCGGCGGCGACATGCGGCGCCATGCGATGCCGATGGATGTCCCACCATGGCCTCGCATGGTGCAGAAATTGCCTCCGCGCCTTCAGGCTCATCATCTGCCAGATCCATTGCGTGTAGGGTCGGATGCCGTCCATCACGATCCGCCAGTCCGCACCATCATGCGCGGCCCTGCGCGCTTCCTTGCGCAGCCAGGCAAGAATCTTTGCCGGCGAGTTATTGAATGGCAGATCCGACAAACTGTAGCACTTGGCCCTTTCCAGCACATTGGGATCCTAAGCTTAGAATTCCACGTGGACAAGTTGTCG
>JADMIO010826367.1_pt1 | contig 59305 bp, 42 predicted proteins | sample 8958161 | NCBI WGS metagenome assembly JADMIO01 (sample SAMN16585339, study PRJNA669376) | soil metagenome | isolation source: Crop rotation soil | place: USA: Cullars Rotation, Alabama | collected 2011 | reverse complement strand
CGCGACAACTTGTCCACGTGGAATTCTAAGCTTAGGATCCCAATGTGCTGGAAAGTGCCGCTGAGGGCAGCCGAGTTGGTGGGCAGGGTAATGGTTTGGGTACTGCCCGCGTTGACCGTGGGCGGCGTATTGGCAGGATTGACCGTAATGGTAACGCTTGAGGTGGCTGTCAGGCCATTATTGTCCTTTACGGTCAACATAAAAACGTAGGTGCCCTGGATAAGGCCGGTCACATTGGTGCCGGCAGTACCGGCCGATACGATATTGGCCGTATTGGGGCCACTGGTTTGCGACCATGCCCAGGTGCTGATGGTGGCCCCATTGGTGCCCGCGCCCGTACCGGCAAGGGTAACCGAAGTGGTGGGCAGGGTAATGGTTTGGGTACTGCCGGCATTGGCCGTAGGCGGCAAATTGCCGGTAGCCCGGGTATTCATCAGGAACCATTCGTATAAGTTGGGGCTGGCAGTATAGTTAATGTAAGAGCTGCCCCCGGCAGTGGTTACACTGCTGTCTACCGCCCGGGTGATATGCCCGGTATCGTAGGCATTGGTCCACGCGCCGCCATGGCCGCCGGATACATAATAGGTGACTCTCATTGCAGGAGGACTATAGCAGCCGTAATAGAAGGTCAGGCGCATGTGTTCGGTACTGCCCCAGGGCACAGTACCATCGTCTTTACAATGGAAGGCCCAGATAGGCAGTTTGGCTGCTCCCGCGCTCGCGCAGGCGTTCCAGGCCATCTGGTCGTCGGTACCGCACACAGGCGCCAGCGCCGCAATCTGGGCGCTGTTGGCATAACTCTCGAAGGCATAATCCCAGGTACCCCCGCCGCCAAGGCTGAGGCCGGTAACATATATGCGGTTGGTATCGATTTGAAGGTTGGCTTTGGCGTATTTAATCAGTTCTTTCGCATACCAGGTAGGCCACTGGCCCAATGAACCATCGAGCTGGGGAGAGAGTACTACAAAAGACGAAGTCTGCCCATTAACAGTAAATTTCATGGTAGTCCCGGCAGCGGCGCAATACCTTGCAATACCGTTGGCAGTAATGCTCTGTATCTGCGTGGTACCATTACCGCGCTCACCGATACCGTGCATGAATATAATAAGGGGATGCTTTTGCGTGCCGTAATCGGGCGGTGTAAACTGGAGGAACCCGATAATACCCGTAGGGCTACCGGCATAAGGAATGGTTTTCGCAACCTGCTGGGTAAAGGCCATGGATCCCGTGCATATCAATACGAAAATGCACAGTACCAACCTTTTACAGGCGTACAGTTTGGTTTTCATCTGGTACGGATTTACAACGTAAAATGGATCATAGGGTGCTCTCTCGGGGGAATGCTTCGCGCCACTCCTTACCAGTAATCTAGCCTCACGCGTCATTACGAGCTGTTTTAGTAACGAAGAAATTTAAAATAAATTACATGGATAATTCGGGAGGCAAGATGTGTGGAGCTTTTATGGGGTGGAAGTCAGCGGAATGCAGCAAAATAAAGACCAAAAGAAATTAAATAGTTCAAGTGTGGAAAAGTTGAGGGTAAAATACTTGTATTAGTAAAAAGAATTGAGTATACTATTCTGAGGTGTAAGTTTTTGGCGTATGAAGAAATTCCTTTCGCCCGGATTTAATTTTCAGCAAAGCCTTTACCATGGCTATCATAAGCGAGGGTACATGCAGTACAGCCCGCAGGGTGGCGCCGTTATAGAAACGGCCCGGCACCGATACAATCAACACCAGGGCATAACCAGCCATCAGTATCATCCACCACAGCGGGGCAGGCCCCATAAACCGGGTGTCCAGCAGCCACTGCAGCAGCAGCAGGCCCGCCAGCAGGCAAAACAACATAATAAACAGCAGCCGCGGCAGCAGCAGGTTCTGGTAGAATTTGTTGTAATACACCACGCCGCGGGGGCAGCCGGCCATATCGGGGTGGAAGAAACGCTTTACATGGTTTACCTGCGCTTCAAGCCAGCGCACCCGTTGTTTTTCAAACACGCCGCTGCTGGCCACTTTTTCGTCGTATACATAGGCGTCTTCGATGAATTGCATGCGCACCCCCCTTATCATGAGCTGGGTATCGATTTCGCGATCTTCACCGGGGTTGTTTAATATGTGCTCAAGACTGAAAATGTCTTTCAGCAGCCCGAATTCAAAGGCCATCCCCGAGCCGATGGGCGCGGCCGAGATATTCAATACAGCGGGCCCGCGCCTGAACAGGTTGATGTTGATCTCTTCGCTGATGGCATCGAGCACAGCCACGGGTGTATGCTGGTTTTTGGCGGTGCGGTGGCACTGAACGGCTTTGGCTCCGTTGGCAAATGCCGCGTTTACTTTTTCCAGGCAATTGGCCTCCATGACGTTATCGGCATCGAGTATCATGGCAATATCAAAATCGCCGGCGGAAAGCGCGCCAAAGGCGGCATTCACCGAACGCGATTTCATATTGGCGTCCACTTCCAGCACCTGCACGGGTATCTGCCGCAGGGCGGCCACGGTTTCAGGCTTCAGTTTATCGGCCACCACCAGCAACTGGAAATAGTCTTTCGGATAGTTGTGGGCGGCTGCTTCCTGCGCGGTATGAACAATAATATTGTCTTCTTTATAAGAGGGAATGATAACGGCAATGCGTTTTTTGACTGGCAGTGGCGTTGGGTATACGGGCAGCCGGCCAAAGCGACCCGCCAGGGCAATGACCAGCAGGTAGGCAGTGCCCACCGACAGGTTGATAAATAAGAACCAGAAAATGATGTATACTACTACCATGCTGTATGAACGTTGTCAGTCCAATTTAATTTAAACCGGGGAATACTCCGGGGAACGAAGGTTCCAGGTAATCCCTTTCCAGAAATTTTTCAGGTGTTCCCAACGGCCCTTGCCGATGTAGACCAGCAGGGATTTGGGCGCCACGAATAAGGCAAAGAACGTATAAAATACCCAACGCTGGTACCAGGCCGAGTTGCGCCGGATATAAAGGATGCGGTTGCGGGTATGGTAATAGACTTTCATGGGGTTTTGTTTGCCCACCGACATCGATTCTTTGTGGTAGATGGTGGCATCGGCGGTATACCATATTTTATAACCGGCTTTGCGGATACGGGCCGACCAGTCCCACTCCTCGTAATACAGGAAAAAAACCTCGGGAAACATGCCCGTTTTTTCTATTACTTCCCTTTTTACCAGCATGGCGCAGCCGTGCGCCCCGAAAGTAGGGCCCGATACATTATACTGGCCATTGTCGGCCTCCTTGTCGCCCACGGTAGACGTGCGGCCGGTAAAGGGGTTCATGGGGTTGAACCCGGCGTATTGTATGGTATCGGGACTGAAAAAGTATTTGATTTTGGGACTGGTAACGCCCACGGCGGGGTCGTTTTGGAAAGGCTCCAGCAAGCGGTGCAGGAGGTCGGGGGTTATTTCGGTGTCGTTGTTAACGATAAATATGTATTCGCCTTTTGCCTGGCGGATGCCCCAATTGTTGCCGCCTGCAAAACCCAGGTTTTTACCCGCCAGCAGCAACTTTGTTTTGGGATACTGCCCGGCCGAAATGACAGGCGTCGGATCTATGTCCGACGCCATATCGCAAACCAGTATTTCAAAATTGTTGTAAAGCAGCTTACGGGTAGATTCCAGGAACTCGCAGGTTACCGGGGTCTGGTTGTAATTTAAGGTAACAATAGATATTAACGGTTCAGCACCGGTTAACATTCGGTATCTCGTTTTAGGACGCTAATGTCGGTTAATTTTTGCGAATGGGGCTGATATCGTCGCCACCAGTTTCGTCGCCATTATACGTTAGATTTCTGGATCAGGGCGGTGGGGGTATTGGCCATTATCCATAAATCGTACATGAAATTGTTGCGGTTGGCGTAGTCGATGTCCAGGCCAATTCTTTCTTCCACCGACATATCATCCTGCCCTCTTTTCTTGATTTGCCACAAGCCGGTGATGCCTGCGGGCGCCATAAAACGGGCGGCCCACTCATCGGTCGTCAGGGTTTGCGCTTCATACAAAGGCAGGGGGCGGTTGCCCACCAGCGACATATCGGCCAGCAGCACATTGATGAGCTGGGGCAGCTCGTCGAGGCTGGTATTCCGCAAAAAAGCACCCACTTTGGTAACACGGGGGTCGTTGCTTACTTTGAAAAACACGGGGCCTTCGGTAGCGCTGGCGCTGTATTGGTTGAGGTGATTGAGCTGGTCTACTTTCTTATCGGCATCCACTACCATGGTGCGGAACTTGTAGAAATTGAATATCCGGTAACCACGGCCCGCCCTTTTGGCGATGTAAAACACGGGGCCTTTCGACTCCAGCTTTACGGCAATGGCGATTAATATAAACAACGGGCTCAGCAACAGCAGGGCCACCGAAGAAACGAAAATGTCGAACAGGCGCTTGGCCGGGCTGTATTTGGCCGAAAACGGATGCGTGGGCTTCTGTATCTTTTGCTGCAGTTCTTTCTGGTTGCCGAAATCCTTAATGCGCGACAGGAAATTAATTTTATTCAGCAGCCGGGCGTCGCATTGATGAAGTTCAATGATATCGTCAATAAAAGACAGGCGGCGGAGATCGGCTATTTTGTCTTTGGCAATGCCGGATACTTCCACGATGAAGGGGATGGTCGATAAAGTAGCGGAAGAACTGAGAAAACGGTGAATGGCCTGCATGGCGGAGGCGCCTGCGGCGGCGTCTACAATCACCACGTTGGGGAAAGTATTTCTTTTTTCTATTACTTTGGAGAGGATGGCAATGGCTTTTTCGGCATTTTCGGCAGCATAGCCGCCTTCAAAAAGATCGACCAGGCTATCGATAAGCTGGCTGTTTTTGCCAATATAAAAGAATTCCGCCTTCTTAACGGCCTCGCTTGCTGGGCTTACCGGGAAAGAATTTACGGTGTAATGCTTATATGTTTTCCCTATTGACTTGTTTTTGGGTAAATATGCAAGTTCCATTCAGGTAGATTTCGATTAAAGAAGTTGTTTCAATTATAGGGTCTGATTAGATACGGTTATTTTATATGGCGCTCAATACGTACGGTTATACGGCTCTTAAAACAGATTCTGCCTGTGTGCCCTGGTGGGCGGTGATACGGTCAATGGCCTTTTGCAATTCAATTGGGTTAAATGGCTGCTGGAAATATTCCGTAATACCAAACTCCTGGCATTTTTGCTGTGTTTCCTTTTTATCGAGCGCTGAGAGCACGATAATAGGAATATGCCCATAAAGACCGCTGGTAGTTAAATGCTCGATGAGCTCCCAGTTTTGCATATCAGGCAGGCTGGGATCAACAATGATAACATCCGGCAGGTTTCTTTTAGAGAGCCAGTACAACGCAGAACATCCATCCGACGCAGTGGTAACCCGGTGTTTTTGACCGAGGACAGTTTGTAACAAAAAGCGGATTGCCTTGCTTTCGTCAATTGCTAAAATGTGTTGTTTCATGATGCTTTGATAAATTAAGTTTGAAAAAAACTCAATTTTTCAGTAGGCTGCAATTGGATGGGTACGGTATAACAATAGGGTATGGGAGGTATAGTGGAATGTTGGGATTTCTTTTTGTTCGGGAATTCCAGGACCTTGATGGATTATGCTGACGAAGATAAAATCAGGTTGTCGGCATTCGTAAGGATGGTTGGGGACTTTTTTCTTTTAACCTGATCTTCAAAGGATTTTGAAAAAGGCAAGAAGATTTGTTGCGTAAAAGTAATATTTAAAATCAATAAACCAAACAGGTATTCATTAATTTTTTATTACCTGAGCAAATGTAATGCCGCGAATGGGATTCCACAATACCACAAAAGGGGTAATTTTTATCAGGCCATCTTCTGACGGAGGGCTTTATCCCATAAAACGGTCTGTTTTCCGGTCAGGTAACGCCGGAAGCCCAGGAAGACAGATACGTTCATAAACAGGAAGTAATATGGCACGTATAGTAATTTTACTTTAATATTCCGGTTGGCGAAAAACCAGCCTGTCAGCGCCAGGCCATAAAAAAACACCTGTGCGGCAAAAATCACGGTAAACCACCATCCGGCTCCCGCCATGACCAGCGCGGCATTGAGGGGCAGCAGCAGCAAAAGAAACAGGGGGCATACCGACCAGCGGAAAACCCGGTGCGAGATGTATTGAAAAGACAGGGTTTTGTATTTAAATATGTTAAGCAGCGCTTTGAGCCACACCATCGACTGGAAGCCACCGGCACAGATGCGTATCTTTCTTTTCTGCTCATCTTTAATGGAGGCGGAGGCCGTTTCGGTCGCATAGGCCTCGGGGGCATATCGCACTACGTAGCCCCGCATACAGATGCGCAGCGACATCATAAAGTCTTCTATAATGGCCCCTTTTTCTACCGGCTCATACAGGTCTTTGCGCACCGAAAAGAGCTCACCTGCCGCGCCCACGACCGAATAGAGAAGGGAGTCCTGTTTTTTCAGGAAAGATTCGTATTTCCAGTACAGCCCTTCTCCCGCCGAAGCCGCCCCGCCGGCTGCCGGCTGGTATATTTTCTTTTCGCCGGCCACCGCTCCCACATTGGGATCGGCATAATGCTTTACAATTTCGCGGATACAGGCGGTGTTTAGTATGGTATTGGCGTCGCAAAAAATAACATAGGGCTCCTGCACCACGTCCATGGTCCGGTTCACCGCCGCCGCCTTGCCATTGCGCTCGGGTTGGTGAAGCAGTTTGATGCGGGGATATTTGGCCACAATAGCGGGCGTTTCGTCGTCAGATCCATCGGTTACAAAATAAATATGCAGTTTATCTTCGGGGTAATCGAGCGCCAGGGTATTCTTTATTTTATCCTCCATATAATCGGCCTCATTGTAGGCCGCCACCACCAGGGCCACGGACGGCAGGAAACCGGGGGGAACGGGCGCGGGCCTTTTGGCCCTTATTTTGTTGACCACCCAGATAAGCAGGCCGTAACCCACGTAAGTATAAATAACAACGGCCAGCGCCAGCCAGAACAGTATTTTTATTGCAAATAACATGGGATTCTATTTTTTCCAGCTTCAAAACGCTGAAACAGACCCGTAAATATAGGAGGTAATGTATATGTTTTCTAATTTTATCCACATCGGGTTGCCCGGTTCTTGGGCTCCGGCCCGCGCGGGCAGCGGATTCGGGGGCGCCTGCAAGTGATGCTTTTTTAAGTCAAATTAATTGCCGTAATTGGAAAATAGTATTACTTTTGGCCCGTCCCGCACCGGGTATGATACCTCTATTTATCATCCGCAGTTAAAATGCCCCGTGCACACCTCATTATTCTTAGAGAAGCCGTCCGGTTTTACATCTCCAATTTCCCTTACAATCTCAATTTATCCTCAGAAATTTTACCGTTTTGATATTGACAGCCCTCCGGGTCATCAACAGCCATAAGAAACAGTTCTCGTTATTGTGCTTATATAAAGAAAGATAAAGGGATATATCCCGGTTTTTTTTATTTAATTTACCGCCGCCAAAATGGCGGTAAATGATTGACAGTTAATTCTGAAACTATAAAACTAGATTTACATGGATTTCATGTTTCTTATCAACGCGCTACTGCGTAAAAAATGGGTGATCATCGTGTGCACCATTGCGGGCGTGTCGGCCGGGTTCCTGTTTGCCCTTACCCGGAGTAAATTGTACTTATCTACTGCTCAATATTCCACCGGTTTTACCATGAAGACGCAGGTAAAGCTGGGCGACGACGTTGGTAACTCATTTTTTGAAGTGGATACGCGTTTTAAGAACGTATTGGAAACGTTTAAATCGCCGGTAGTGATTGCACAACTTTCCTACGATTTGATGCTGCACGACCTCGAGGAAAAAAGCCCTTTTAAAGTCCTGACTCCGCAGCAAAAGCAAAAGCCCGCCTATACCAATGCCGCCGCCAATTTTGAAAAGATAAAACAGTTGCTGCGTACCATGAAGCTGGAAAGAGGTATTCTGAAAGCATACAATACCGAAGAAAATAAGGCGTACGAGCTTATCAAACTGTACGAATACGACAATGAGTCACTGCTCGACCACCTGATCGTGGACCGCGAGGAAGGCACCGATTACCTCAACATACTTTTCCGCTCCGAAAACCCCGAGGAATCGGCTTATGTAGTAAATACCATCGGGGATGAATTCATTGGTTTTTACAATTCCATCAGCACCAAGCGTACAGTAGAATCGGCCGGCAGGCTCGACACACTGGCCCAGGCCAAGAAACGGGAAATTGAAGAAAAAAACGCCAAATTGCAAAAGTACAAGGCCGGCTTCCTGGCGCCCGATATTGCCGACCGCAGCAAGGGTGCGCTCGCTATCCTGGCCGAGGTAACCACCCGCCGCTCCATCGAAGAAAGTAAACTCAACCAGCTCAGGGGACAACTGGAATCGATCAATACACAATTATCAAACCTGGGCGCCGCCACCCCCGTTACCAACTCAACCGGCAGCAACAACGCCGAGTATGTAAGCCTGCTGAATAAAAACCGGGAGCTGTCGGCCGAACTGGCCCGCAAAGGCGGCAATGACCCCGAGATACAGAAACAAATAAACGACAACCAGAAACGCATCCAGCAGATCCAACCCAGCGCCCCCGGCAGCGGTACGGACAGGAACGAAATCAAGCGGAAAAGAGACGACCTGCTGGTTCAGAAGATCAATACGGAAAACGATATCTCCGCCCAGTTGAAAACGGTGGCCTCGCTCAACAACGAAGCCAACACCTACAGCGAAATGGCCAAAAACGGCGCAGGTGCGGACGTAATGGTAAAGTCAATGGAGGCTGAAATAGAACTCGACAACAAACAATACGAGATGATGCTGGGCAAGCTGCAAAATGCCAACGACGTAAGCGTGGCGCCCGATATCAACTTCAAACAAACCCTGCTGGGTCAGCCGGGTGTTAAACCCGAATCCACGAACAGGAAAGTGATCATCGGCCTCAGCGCCTTTGGCGCACTTATCATTTCGGCACTGTCGATCATTACCCTCGACTTCATCGACCATTCGCTGCGGGCCCCGTCTATTTTTAATAAGAATGTGCAGATACCCCTGCTGACCGTAATCAATAAGATAAACCTGAAGACAAAAACACTGGCCGATTATTTCAATTTTTCGCAGGAGGGCCGGGATGAGCAGGACAACCAGTTTGTGGAGAATCTCCGGAAGCTGCGCTACGAAATAGAAACCAGCGGCAGGAAGGTGATCCTGTTTACCAGCACCCAGCCGGGCGAAGGCAAGACAGTGATCATGGAAGCGCTGGCGCACAGCTTCAGCCTCAGCAAAAAGAAGGTGCTGCTTATCGATACCAATTTTTCCAATAATACCCTTACCCAGGTTTTTGATGCCAAGCCCGTGCTCGAACAGTTTAGTTTCGACAATGAAAGGAATGCCATGGAGAAGTTTATGAGTGCGGTGAGCATGACAAAAATACCCCACATCGATATCATTGGCTGCAAGGACGGCAATTATTCACCGGCGGAAATCCTGCCTAAGAATAACCTGCTCGATAACCTGCAGCAGCTGGCCCGCGATTACGATTATGTATTGCTGGAAGGCGCCGCGCTGAATTTTCATGCCGACAGCAAAGAGCTTTCAAAATACGCCGATGCCATTATATCGGTATTCTCGGCCCACACCACTATCAAGGAAGCCGATAAGGATTCTATTAAATTCCTGCGGTCCACCCAGGGTAAATTACTGGGCGCCGTACTTAACAAAATAGATAAAGACAATATCGACCTGTAGCCACGGGTCAGTGTTTATGAAGGACTATCCCCCTATATTACCATATATCCCCCCAACCATAAACCTTAAAATGAGTGACCATGTGGAAGGACCCTTTTAACGGAAAATTTATCCTCGGTTCCAGCCGGCTTGCGTGGATTGATTACGCACGGGGTATCTGTATCATACTGGTATGCTACCGGCATTGTTTTGAGGGGCTGAAGAACGCAGGTTTTCCGTTGTACAATTATCCACTCCTTCAAATTTTAAATATTTGTTTTTATAGTTTCAGGATGCCCTTGTTTTTTATCATATCGGGAATGTTTGTTTCGGGCAGTCTTGTAAAAAGGGGGCTGGGCACTTATGTGAACACCCGGTTTAAGGTTATTTTATACCCCCTGCTGGTCTGGGGCGCCATCCAGATTACGATTCAGTTTGTGCTCAAAGATTATGTGAATGCGCAGCGGGAGCCCATCGATTACCTCAACCTGGTTATCTATCCCCGGCGCATCGAGCAGTTCTGGTACCTGAATGCCCTTTTCTTTGTAGGCGCCCTCTATGCCCTGCTGAAAACGACGTTCCGCATCAACTACTGGCATCAATTGCTGCTGGGCGTTGTTCTTTATACCATTGCGTCGGTGATCCATTTTACCGAAACCAACGGCTACCTGTTTACCGACGTTTTCAACTATTATATCTATTTCGCCATCGGCGATATTCTGTCTAATTATTTCCTGGGCAGGAAAAACAAGAAGACGATGCTGACGGCCCCTTCGTGGCTGGTGGCATCGCTGATCGTTTTCCTGTCCTCTCAATACCTGTATACGATACTGAACATGCGGCATCCCACCGATTTCACGTCGTATGTATCGGATAAGCTGCCGGTGCTGTCGTTCTTTATTTCGCTCTGCGGCTGCGCGTTTGTAGTGCAGATGGCTTTCCTGCTGCAGCGTACCGGCGCTATGAAGTGGCTGCGCGTAATTGGTTACCATTCGCTGTATATATACCTGCTGCATGTAATGATCATTGCATCGGTCAGGATTTTTGTGGTACATGTATTGCATACCAATAACGTCATTGCCGTGCTTATTCCCGCTATGATAGCAGGCGTCATCCTGCCGGTTTTATTGTACAACCTGGCAGTACGACTGGGCGCCTGGTGGCTGTTTTCACTGAAGAAGCCCGAAGACGAGATAAAGCATTATTCGGAAATGACCATTCCATTACCATTAAAACACCATGCATAGCAGCCGGCTTATGGAACATACGTTTATCCGGAACAAAGATATTGTCATGTTTAGCTTTCAGCCCTGGGATACTGAAATTGGCAGCAATTTCAAAGACATGGCGCTGGAGTTCGCCCGGTACAACCGTGTTCTTTTTGTTAACCGCGCCCTCGACAGGAGCAATTACCTCAAGCACCGGTCGGACCCCAAGGTAAAAACAAGGCTGGACAGTATCCGCAAAGGCATCGGCGAGCTGGAGCAGGTGAAACCCAATCTGTGGGTGCATAACCCCAGGGTCATCGTGGAGTCGATCAACGGCATCCCGGTAAAGTGGCTGCACGACATATTGAATAAAATAAACGGGCGGCGGCTGGCTGGTGAGATCAATAAGATCATAGCACAGTTGCAACTGAAGGATGTCATCCTCATCAACGACAACGATTTTATCCGCGGGTTTTACCTGGCGGAACTGATACCCGCCGTTAAACAGCATATTTTTTACCTGCGCGATTATATGCTGGGCGTTTCTTTTTATTACAAGCACGGGCCCCGGCATGAAAAAGGCATCCTGCAAAAAGCCAGCCTGGTAGCGGCCAATTCGTCGTACCTGGCCGATTATGCAAGGCAGTACAACCCCAACAGCGTGGACATCGGGCAAGGCTGCGACCTGTCGCAGTACCTGGTTACCAACCCGCCCCTGCCGGAAGACCTGGCCAATATACCCGGGCCCATCATTGGCTATACCGGCAGCATCAGCGCCTGGCGCATTGATGCAGATGTGATCAGGCATATTGCGGAGCACCTGCCGCAATACAGCATTGTGCTGGTAGGCCCGGTAGACAAGGAATTCCGGACAGAAGAACTGGAACAGTTTCCCAATATTCATTTCCTGGGCGCCAAACAGCCGGACGATCTGGCCCGGTATGTGTACCATTTCGACATTTGCATCAACCCGCAGATGCTAAACGATGTTACCCGGGGCAACTATCCCCGTAAGGTAGATGAATACCTGGCCATGGGCAAGCCGGTGGTGGCTACCGCCACGGAAGCCATGAAGATGTTTGAGCCCTATACATTCCTGTGCCGCACGGCGGAAGAATATGTAGATAAAATACGCGATATTGTCGGGCATCCGGAACAGACCAACAGCCCGGAAGTGCAGGAAGCGCGGAAACAATTTGCCTTATCGCATACCTGGGAAAACAGTATCGGGATGCTGGGGAATGCTTTTTTTAACACGACCGACAAAAAACAACATGAGCAATAAACGCAATCATATTTCAGGACTGGAATTTTTCACGACCCTGTGGATCGTGTTCTTCCTTTTTATGATGTTTATTTATTTTTTATTGCTGTAATAAGATATGCCTACCCCTGCTAACACAAATATTATTTCGCGCTGGCTGAAGTATAATTTTTACACCAAAAAATTCAATACAACGGCGGGCCTCATCCTTATGGGACTGGCGGGGGTAGCCATTGCATACGGGGGCGCCGTGGCAGGGCCCGGCATGCCGATGATGATTGCATGCGCCTTTGCGGGCATCCTGTTTTGCATCATCTGTTTTCGCTATCCCCTGGTGGGGTTCTATTCTTCCATGATATTTTCTTCGTTGCTTACCATGCCCGACCGGATAACGCCGGTGGCGCCACCGGTACCGCTGGGCATGTGCGTGGAAGCCCTTCAATACCTTACCCTGCTGTCCATCATCGCCAAACAGTACCGGTTGCGCACCGATGTGGGCCCTTTCTGGCGAAACCCGCTTACCATCATGTTCCTGGTGCTGCTGGCCTATTATATAAGCGATGTTTTCAATCCCGTTTACCACAGCAAACTGGGCTGGTTTAATTATGTAAGAAAGCAGTTCAGTTATTTTGCCTTTTACTACATGGCCTATATCCTGCTGGATTCGTACGAAAAGATAAGGCAGTTCCTCAAAATATGGCTGATAATGGCGCTGGTCATTGCCCTCTACGGAATCAAACAGCAATGGTTTGGGTTGACCGCCTTTGAGTTGCAATGGTACCAGCGCAACCCCGACCTGTATGCCTTGTCGTTCCAGTCGGGCTTCCTGCGCAAGCCATCCCTGCTGAGCGACCCCGCCTCCTTTGGCGTGCTTTGCGCTACCATGCTGCTCTTTACGCTGGTCATGGCCGCCCGCACCCCCATCCGGAAACGAAGGTACCAGTACCTGGTAGCCTCGCTCCTGTTTTTCCTGGGGTCCAGTTATTCGGGCACCCGTTCGTGCAACCTGATGATTGTGGTGGGCGTAATGGCCTATGGCCTTTTTACCATGAATGAAAAAAGGACTTATACCATCATGATTGGTTTTGTACTGGCAGGGGTCTTTATTTTATTCGGCCCCTTCAGAAACAACCCGGTGGTGTACCGTATCAGCTCCACTTTCCAGGGCAATAAGGATGCTTCGGCCATGGTGCGTTCGGTAAACCGGCACCGCGTACAGCCCTACCTGCAGGTGCACCCCATGGGCGGGGGCATCTTTACCTGTGGGTTCGAGGGAGCCATGTACAACAAAGGCCATTACCTGTGGGATTTCCAGCCCGACAGCGGTTTTATGAAGACACTGGCGGAACAGGGCTATATAGGACTTGCACTACTGCTGATCTTTTACTATATTTTCCTGCGCATGGGCATCAAAGGTTTTTACCATTCGGTCAACCCGCGCATCAAAACATTGTACGCGGCCCTTACCATCAGCCTTTTTACCCTGATAGTGGGGCAGTATTCGCAGGTGGCGATTGCCACTTACCCGATGGTTCTTTTTTATTATACAGCATTAATTATTTTATATAAACTGAAAAATTATGATACACCCGACCCTGAAGCAACAGATAGCACAAAAATCGCTGCGTAAGCTGTTGCTCCTTATTGGATCGGCTGCCTGTCTTTTGCAGGCACAGGCACAGGCCCCGGTAAAAGGTAGTCCGGGCCGGCCCGTTAATTCTTCGTCTACTTATTCCACCCTGCAGGATACGGGTAAGGTAGTAGACATTCGGGAAAAGCTGGTACAGCTGGCCCTGCAAAACCCTAATTTCGAAATCGCCGACCGCAATGTGGCTATTGCCAACGACCAGTTGAAAAAAACAAAAGCCGGCTGGCTCAGCCTGATTACCGCACAGGGTAACCTGAATGAGTTTTCCATTCATCCTCCCACGGTCAACGGCCAGGCCGTCAACCTTTACCCCCGTTACAATGTGGGTGTAAACATACCGTTCGACCTGTTTGGCACCAAGACCAACGATATCAAGATAGCCAAACAGCAGATAGGCATTGCACAGGCGCAAAAAAACGAGCGCTTCCGTGAAATAAAAGCAGAAGTACTGACCAAATACGAAGATTACCTGCTTTTTAAAACAAAGCTGGAGTTTCAAAGCCAGGTAGTACAGGATGCTGAATCGGTGTACCTGCAGGCGGAAAAGGACTTTTCGGAAGGCATCATCAAACAGGAGGATTACAACAAGGCATTCAAGGCACGCTCCGAAGAAAAAGCAAAGATGGCCGAGATAGTGCACAGCTATAATGTAACCAAGATCGAAATGGAAAAGCTTATCGGCGTGCCCATCGAGTCTGTTATAAATAATTAATTAAGCAACCAGGGGCATGCCATACTTTAAAAGTATGGCATACCTGTATAAACCCTGCAAATGAAGAAATACGCCCCCCTGCTGGCAGGCCTCACATTTGTAGCCGTAACCGTAGCCGCGCTGGAATACCTGGCCATGAAGAAAACCGGTGGTCATTTCTGCTACCCGCTGGACGACCCGTTTATTCATATGGCGCTGGCAAAGAATGTGCTGCTGCATGGCAACTGGGGCATCAATGCCAGCGGGTTTACCTCCACTTCTTCTTCACCCCTGTTTACCATCCTGCTCACGCTGCTGTTTAAGTTTTCCAACAGCATATTTATGCCGCTGGTGCTGAGCTGTGCGGGTACCGTCATAGCCCTCGTGGCCATGCAACGGGAGCTGGGCCGGCATTCGGCGCTGTCTACCGTCAACCAGGGGTTGCTTATCATCATCACTTTGCTGGTGGGTACCATGCCCGCCATGACCCTGCTGGGCATGGAGCATACGCTGCAGATAGCGTTTGTATTGCTGTTTGTACATTCGGCCGCCTCGGTGCTGACCGGCGATAATCAAAAAGATGTCCTGCAAACGGCCGGCTGGGCGGCGCTGATGGTATTTACCCGCTACGAAACTTCTTTTCTCGTGGGCGGCGCCTTCCTGTTTCTCGTTCTTCAAAGAAAATTCAAACCGGCCCTGCTGATTGCAGTGGCAGGCGCGCTGCCGATAATTTTGTTTGGCCTGTATTCCGTGAGCAAGGGCGGGTATTTTATTCCCAACTCCGTTATGATCAAGGGCAACCAGAACCTGGTGTACCTGCTCAATGGCGGCAGTACGATTGTTGAGAAAACAGGGGCCTTTGCGGGCTTATTTGTCATTGCCCTGCTGTTTGCCTGGCAAAAGATACAGGCAGGCAATAAAGACCGCGATTTCTGGATACTCTGCCTGTTTTTATTTGGCTGCCTGATGCACGCCATGACGGTTACCATGAGCTGGTTTTACCGATATGAGGCCTACCTGGTGGTACTGGGCTCGCTGCATGTTGGCAAACTGCTGCTGCTCTGGCTACAGGAAAAAGGCTGGCGGGGCCTGAAGCAAAACATAGCCACCGCACTGGTGGCAGCCGTGCTTTTATACAGCCTGCCCGTAAGAGGTCTGAACGCGCTCCGCAATTCGGTGCGCGGCATTTACAATATTTATGAGCAGCAATACCAGATGGGCCTTTTCCTGCAAAAGTTTTATTACGGCCAAACGGTGGCGGCCAATGATATCGGGGCCATCAGTTATTATGCCGGCCTGCATACCATCGATCTCTGGGGCCTGGGCAACAATGAGGTCATGAAAGCAAGAATGCACAAAACCTGGAACAATGAGTTTCTCCAGCAGCTCACCAAAGAAACCAATACCCGCATCGCCGTTATGTATGATTCGTGGTTTGACAAGGATTTATCAAAACCCTGGTTCAAAGTCGCCACCTGGGATCTTCCTTATGCCTACAGCGTGGGCGATGCAAAAGTGAGCTTTTACGGCATGACGGAGGCGGAGGCGGCAACGCTGGCGGCCAACCTGCATGCATTTGAAGCACAACTGCCGGGAGATGTAAAAACAACTTATTTCAGGTAGTGAGTGGCGGGCATCGTGAGACGAGAAACGTAAGACGTGAATCGTTTGCTTCGCCGGCTTGTCACATACGTTTCACGTCTCACGTTTCTCGTCTCACGCCTTTTCTCACTTCTCTCCCGGAAGCGGCCCGAACAGGTGATAGAACAGGATAAAATCTACCAGCAGGAGCACCACCAGCACCGGCAGCAACGGCTCCAGTTTTATATGGGCGTACTGGTACAGCAGCAATGAGCCGCATACCAGCGCGGCGCACACCGCCAGCTGCAAGCCCCGGCTGAATGAATGAAACCAGGCGCCTTTTGTATGGTACCAGTTGCAGAATACAGGGATCAACATCCAGCTCAGTAAAAACGCAAATATCCATACGCCCCATACCGGCACCAGCTTTGTATAGTCCTGCCGCAGCATCATGCGCAGGATATTGGCATGTACCAGCACCCCGTACATATCAGGATAACTGCGACCCGAGAGACGATCGTTGAGCGGCGTAAATAATTTGTCTTCATCGATGGTATAATGCCTTACGCCGCTGTCGGCTGTTCCGGGTTCTGCTCCAAGATAGCCAAACAGTACAATGTGGTCCTTTAGCAGGTTGCTGTCGGCCGTTCCCGCGGTCAGCGAAGTGTAGTCCAGCGTAAGGAAGCTGCTCCCGCCACCCGTGTACCTGATATCAAGCGGGGTATTGCGGCTGCTGTCGAGCTGCGCCACCAGGCGGGCATCGTATTTTTTAATAACGGCGGTGGTGAAAGCGGCGCGGCCGTTGTACCAGGGATAGAAATACCGTACGGTGGCATGTTCCTTGTCAATGCCCGCAAGGTTTGCATACCCGCTGTCTTCCTGAAGCAGGCCGTTGCCGGCCGGTATGCCGCTTTCGCTGGTTTCAAATTTTCCGCGGCTGGAAATAATATAATTGGAATGCCGGTCAAACACGGCCTTCAGGTAGTTGTTGCCCGTATCGGCTTTGGAAGAAAACATTATATCGAAACCGATGACCCGGGGATGGTAGTTTTGTATGCGGTCTACCATCTGCGCAATTTCGTAACGGCTGCGGTGCCCTACGTTGACCAGTACAATATCGTTGGGATAGTTGCGGGCTGTCTTGTCAAGACCGGAATAGCAGAGATCGGTTACCGTAAAATCGTTCCAGGCTCGTCGAAAGGGGTCCATAAAACCGGCATACAGGAAGCCCAAATAAAACAACCCTATCAACGCAAATACAAACCCGTTGATAAGCAGGTACCTCATCCATGTTGGTTTCTTTATTTGCATGCCTTACAATTAATAATCGTGAGGCGTGAACCGTGAAATGGCGTACGACATGCGTGAATGTCACGTTTACGCCTCACGTCTCACGTGCCCCATCTTCAGGGTATTTTGAACCAGCAGTTTGGTTTCGCGGAAGCCCACCACATAAATATCCCGCAGGCGGAAAGGCTGGTATTTCCGTAAATACCAATAGCCCACCACTACGCCTATGATGGTGGGAAAAATGGTGGTTATGGCCAGGCCATATATGTTGCCGAAAATGGCAATACCCGCAAAGTCGCCCGCCACGTTTGCCACCAGCATGATCACTATCTTGTAAAAATTGATATTAGGTTTATGGATCGCATCCAGCCCCACCGCCAGGAAACGATCGGCGGGAAAAAGCAGGGCAAAGGTGAGAAACAGGCGCAGGATATTGGCCGCTTCGGTACCCGCCATATTTTTATGCCCTACGATGTACACCGCTACATCTGCCAGCAGCACCCCGCCCAGGCAAATGGGAATAAGGGCCAGCGTGAGCATACCGGCATATTTCTTCATCGTATAAATCAACTCTTCCCTCCTGCCCTGGGTATAAAAAGCAGACAGCGTGGGCATGGCCGTAGCCACAAAGCTGCGCAGGGGTATCTCGATGATCTCCATGAGTTTCAGCCCTAAATTATATACCGCCACCAGGGCCGTTCCTTCATCCCCTTTGAACATAAGCGCGATCACAATAATATCGGACGCCCTGAGCAGGTAAGAACTGATATTGCCCATCACGCTGTATTTTCCATAATTGTACAGGTCCATGAAGGCCTGCTTGGAGCGTTTGCGCCAGGACGATACATAGGTCCATCCTTTTATCAATACGAAAAGGCTGGTCAGGCCCAGCGACAGGAGATAGGAAAATATCACCGTACCCAGCGTAAGCCGGTGCAGCAGGATAAATATAAACAGCGATAGTACAAACGATACCTGTGTAACGGCGCGCATATAAAACAACCGGTCGAAACGCCCTTCTGCCTGCAATACACAGTTGGCCACAAAAGTAGGCATCGTAAGCAGGTAGCTGATGCCAAACCATTGGAGAAAAAAATGAAGCCCGTCCACATGCACTATTTTTACGAGCAGCAGGGCGGGAATATTCAGCAGCAGCAGGCCCAGCGTAATGAGCGAACCCAGTACCCAGGTAGAGCCCACCACTTCCATGGCCCTGTCTTTATCGGCCCCCGCATAAAATTTGATGGTGGCCGTGGTAAGAAAACCGGTACGAAACATATCTACCAGCGAAAACATGGTCTGGAAAAATACCCAGTTGCCCACCGCCACCCTGTCCGGCAAAAAACTATACAGCATCGCCATGGACAAAATGGTAAATGCCGACATCACCACATTACCGGCCAGCGAGAAAAAATGCCTGTTGTTCAGTTTGGAAAGGAGTCTGTTAATCCGCATAATCAAGTGTCAAAACGAAGCCCGCAAAGGGTTATTATGGTTATGACTGTGAAGTAAGGCATTATTTTTCATATTTATCTGCCTGTGTCGGCCCCATTTACGGCCCTGAAACGAAAAAGGAGGGGAAACACGCCCGGTGGCGGTTTCCCCTCCTGTACATTTAATCATTTGTTCTTATTTCAGTTCCAGCACGACCACCGACAAGGCCGGCAATTCCACCACCAGGTCATTTCCTTCCTTTTTGGCGCCTTTGAAAGGCATGGGTTTTATATTATCCGGTTTTTCAAATGTGTTGATGTCGTTAAACCGGGCCGAGGTAAGGATTTGCCCGCTGACCGTTTTCCAGGAAATGCCTTCCAGGGCGGTACGGAGGGTAATCTTTTTGCCCGCATCTAGATTGACCAGCGAGAGATGGACCGCGCCGGTGGAATCCTGCGAGGCCGACACATTCACGGCGGGTATCTTCTGGTTATCCACCGTATAATCGGGGCTGCTCAGTTGCAGCGGCAGCCACTTAGCATCCTGGTGCACCTTGTACAAATCAAATACATGGTAGGTAGGCGTAAGCAGCATCTTGTTGCCTTGCGTAAGAATCAGCGCCTGCAGCACATTGATGGTCTGCGCCAGGTTGGCCACCCGCACGCGGTCGCTGTGGTTGTTGAAGATGTTGAGCGTGGTGCCGGCCACCAGCGCATCGCGCAGGCTGTTTTGCTGGTACAGGAAGGCAGGATTGGTGCCGGGTTCATTGTTGGTCCAGATGCCCCATTCGTCTACCACCAGGCTTACTTTCTTTTCAGGATCATATTTGTCCATGATGGTGGAATGCTTTTGCACCAGCTCTTCCATGTGCAGGCAGTTCTTCATGGTGCCGAAGTATTCTTTTTCATCAAATTGCGTGGCAGAGCCCTTATCGCGCCATGTTTTGGGAACGGTGTAATAGTGCAGTGAAATGCCCCACATACCGGTGCCTACCTTTTTCATCATCACATCCGTCCAGTTGTAATCATCTGAATTGGCGCCCCCGGCTATTTTCTTCAGCCGTGCATTGGGATAGTTTTTTGCAAAAGTGGCATAGCGGCGATATTGGTCGGCATAGAACTCAGGCGTCATATTTCCGCCGCAGCCCCAGCTTTCATTGCCCACACCCCATAAGGTTACGTTCCAGGGGGTATTACGGCCATTTTGTTTGCGCATATCCGACAAGGGGCTTTGCCCGTCGAAGTTCAGGTACTCCACCCATTTGCTCATTTCTTCCACGGTGCCGCTGCCTACATTGGCGGTAATATAAGGCTCGCAACCCAGCAGGCTGCACAGGTCCAAAAACTCATGTGTGCCGAAGCTGTTGTCTTCTTTTACATTCCCCCAGTTGGTATTGATCATGGAGGGACGCTGTTTGCGGGGACCGATGCCATCGCGCCAGTGGTATTCATCGGCAAAACAGCCGCCGGGCCAGCGGAGGTTGGGAATCTTTATTTTCTTCAGCGCTTCCACCACATCCAGTCGTATGCGATCTTTTCGATTGATGGTAGACGTATCGCTTACCCAAAAGCCATCGTAGATACAGCGGCCTAGGTGTTCGGAGAAATGGCCGTAGATATGACGGCTGATGGTGACGGTAGGATCGTACCCGTTTACGACCAGTTTTCCGGATGACTGCCCGTATCCCGTAGCCAGCAGGCAGAGGGTGAACAGGCTGACAAGCATTTTTTTCATCGATGTTTATTTTAAGTGTTAGCAATTTTTACATATCCTTATTGGGCCGCAGGCAATCGCTTCACGGGCAGCAGCTTTTGCGGAAAAGCGGCGCTGCCCTGCAGGCCGGTTACCGTAAGCGGCGAAACCCCGATGCTTTCCAGCGCATGGGCAAAATAAGCGGGGCGGTTATCACCCCAGGTTACCGTACAATTGGTTACCGCAACAGCGCCTGCCGTATCAAAAAAGAAAGCAGATGTATGCCCTTTTATCATCCCCTCCCCTTCGCAGGGCCGGCGATCAAATACACCGCCCGGTATGGCGGTTGTTTTGTCGAGATGGATCGTTACGTTATCGAAAGAAACACCCGCTATTTTAGCGGCCGATTCGCCGCTTACATAAATGCCATTTTCGCTGCTGCAATGAATGTTGCTGAAATAAATATTCCGGATATTTCCCACCCGGCCTTCGGCCTGCCCTTTGGGAAAGCGCCAGCCGGCATCTTTGTTATTGCCTTTGGCGCGACGGAAAGCGGTGATATAAATGGGTTCCGCCTTGCCCCACCATACGTCCGAAAACAGGTGGCTGTCTACTACCATATCGGAGAATGAAACATCGCTGACCATTCCCTCGTCGCGGTGCTGTATGCCGATGCCACGGTTACTTTTTTTGATGATGCAGTTGGTGAATACCACCCGGCGGATGGTATCCATGTTTTCCGAGCCTATCTTAACCGCGCAGGAACGGCTGGTCATCGTGCAATTACTTACGGTGATATCTTCACAAGCGCCGAATTCTGCGAACTCACGCCGGTTTTTCAGGCAGATGCAATCATCGCCCGATTCGATATAGCAATTGCTGATGCGTACATTTTTACTGTGGTCGAGATCGATACCGTCGCTGTTGCGCACTTTAAGGCTGTTGAGCAGCGTGATGCCCGAAATGACCACATCATCGCAACCCACGAGGTGAACGGTCCAGTAGGCCGAATTGCGTATGGTAAGATCGCGGATGCGGATATCTCTTCCGCCTACGATGGTCAGTACATGGGGACGGGGATCGGTAATGGAAAAAGGTTTCAGCACATACGAATCTACCAGCTCTGCGCCCATAAAGGAGATGCCATTGCCGTCAATGGTGCCGCCGCCGCAGAGGGTAACATGCTCAAGGTTTTGTCCGCCTATCCATACGGTGCCTTCGCCGGTGTTGTCGCGGAAAGCGCTTTTGTGGTATACCCGCTCATCGGGGTTGGCCAGCAGGGTCGCGCCGGTTTCTACATAGAGTTCCATGCCCGGTTTGAGATCAAAGGGCCCGGTCAGGAAGATGGCCGGGCCGGGCACAACTACCTGGCCGCCACCTGCCGCCGCACAGGCATCGATGGCTTTTTGTATGGCTACGGCGTCATCTGTTTTTCCATCGCCCACGGCGCCAAATTCTTTGATGTTGTACACGTGCAGGGGCCTGCGGGTAAACCCGGTCAGGAATATCATGCACAACAAGGCGCTTATGCTGCATGTATATATCGTCGCTATAAAAGGTCTTTGCATATTTATCGGTTTTGCCAGTTTGATAATCCGCCGGGCCTGTTGCTTACACCAGCGCCCCAGTCAGCAGGTTCGTCCTGCAGCCAGACATCAAGTTGTCCACCCTGCTGCAGCATGCTGTGGCGGATAAAATTTTTATCCCATGATTTGCCATTCCAGGTCACCCTATAAATATACGCAGCCGTGGCCGTGGTTTTATGACATACCATTTTCCATTGTTTTTTGTTGGACAACTGTATGGTAGCGGAATCAAACAAGGGCGTGCAAAGCAGGTATTCGCCCGACACGGGATTGGCGGGATAAAACCCCAATGCGCCTAATACATACCAGGCGCTCATCTGCCCGGCATCATCGTTGCCGCTCAGGCCGCCGGGACCATCGCTGTATTCCTCGGCCAATATCTTTCTTACCTGCTTTTGTGTTTTCCAGGGGGCGGCGGTATAGTTGTACATAAAAGGAATCTGGTGGCCGGGCTCATTGCCATGCCAGTATTCGTTTTTGGCAAACAGGCTGTCCAGCGCTTTTTCCAATGCGGCGCTTCCACCCATCAGCCGCGCCAGGCCGGGTACATCCTGCGGCACGTAGAAAGTATATTGACGGGGCGTTCCCTCTGTAATATAGGGCTCGCGATGGTCGGGCAGGAAGGGCTGGTACCAGCTTCCATTGGCATAACGGCCGCGCACCATACCAGATGCGGTATCAAATACATTTTTATAATTCAGCGCTCTTTGTTGCAATTGCCTCCGGTCGGTTTCCTTTTTCAAAGCGCCGGCCATGACGGACAAAGCATAATCGTCCCATGCGTATTCCAGCGTACGGCTTACCTGTTCCTTTTTATGAAATGCTTCGGGCACGCTGTCTTCCATCGGTATATAACCGTATTGCAGGTACGAAGGCAGGGCGCGGCGGCCCATCCCGTTTTTATAATCGGCCTCACCCGCCACCCCGAAAGCGTTTTTGCGCATCAGCCGGTAAGCGGCGGCTACGTCATAGCCGCGGATGCCTTTGGCATAGGCTGAGGCGATAAAGGCCGTACTGTGGTCGCCAATCATGGCGGCGGTATAGCTGTTCCAGCAGGGAAAGATGGGCAGCCAGCCACCCTGTTGTCCTTTCAGCACCAGCGATTGCACAAAGCGGTTGACCAGCGCCGGTTGCAGTATTTCCATCAGGGGCAACTGGGCCCGGTAGATATCCCACATCGAAAAATCGTCGTAATACTGCCCGCCGGGCATTTGCTGCAATGACTTATTGCCCGCAAAGGCCGGGTACACGCCATCCACATCGCTCATCAGGCGCGGGTGCTGCATGGCGTGGTACATAGCCGTATAGAATACGCGTTTGTCTTTTTCATTGGCCGTATGCACCGTAATTTGCGAGAGGGCTTTTTGCCAGGCCTGTTTGGCAAGGCTGCACACCTGGTCAAAGCTTTGGCCGCCCGTTTCCTGCTGCAGGTTTTTCTTTGCACCGGCAAGGCTGCTAAAGGAAGTGCCGATGCGGATGCGCAGGCGTTCTCCTTTCTTCAGGGCAAAGCCCAGGAAAGCACCGATGTCTTTTTTATCCTGTATGCTGTCGTTATGAAAAATGGTGGCGCCGCTGTATACGCCGTGGCTGGCCGGTAATTTTTCCAGCTTCATATAAAACCAGCCGCCGAAACCGGTGGGATTGCCCCAGCCCTGGTAAATACGGTAAGCGGGATTATATCCCCATACTTCGCCGGTAGCGGCATTTATTTTTATCATGCCCTTGCCCCGGTCGCTGTTGGGGCTCACGAGCAGGTACAGGCTATCGTCCTGCTGAACGGTAAACTGCATAAGCCCGCAGCGAAGCGTGGCAGTCAGTTCGGCCGTAATATGCGCTCCCGGTAAATTTATTTTATAGTAGGCGGGGCCGGTAGTTTCATCGCTGTGCGAAAAATGAATGGCATAGTCATTCAGCCGCGTGGCCAGCTTACCGCTTACCGGCATGATGGTAAAACTGCCATAGTCCTGCGTACAGGAACCGCTGATCCAATGGGTACCGCGAAAGCCGTTGAACAGGTTGTCTTTATAAAAATAGGGCGGAACGCATTTGTTTTCCGTTGGCCGGGTTTGAGGTGTCCATTGCGTCATGCCAAAGGGTAGGCCCACGGCGGGGATGGTATTGGCATTCTGCTCGGTGCCTTCGCCATGCTTTCCCGCGGCGGCGGTGGTGGCGGAGGCCGTGCCCGACCAGGGCTGCACGTACTCCCACAGGGCCTGGGCCGGCAGGATATGAACTAGCAGCAGGGAAGCAAGCAATGATAAAATATATTTCCGGTTCATTACATTATATAAGCAACCGCTTTACCGATAATATAGATACAAGCGCCTTAGTAATTGTCAAAATAACACTTAATAACAGTAATTACCAACAAATCTATACGATTTCTGGTGGCCGGCCATTCCGGTCCTTCCACCAAACAAGAAATCCCGGGTATTATCCCGGGATTTCTTTGAATTGCTATCGCCGTCCGGCAAGCCTGCTTAATAGCCGGGATTTTGCTGGAGCGTTGCGTTGGTCGAAAGGGCTGTGGTGGGTATCGGGAAAATGCGGTGATTGGGATCGGCATCTGTTTTGAAGCCATAAGCATCCTCAAACTTCCCAAAGCGGATCATATCGTTGCGGTGCCAGGATTCCGAGCTGAACTCGCGGGTTCTTTCGTTGTAGATGGAATCCACCGTAATCGTTGTCCATGCCGCAGACGTGGTACGATTGGCCCTGAGCTGGTTGGCCAGTGAAAGCGCCGTTTGTCCCAGGGTAGCCGTTCCGCCCCGCAGGATGGCTTCCGCCTTCATCAGGATGATATCCGAGTAGCGGAAAACGGGTATATCATTGTTCTGGTTTCGGCTTACGGTATTGGTGTAGTCGGGATAGAACTTGATATTGCGGTAACCCATGTTCCAGGCTATTTCATCATTGCCAAAATCAAACAGGGCGGGATTGGCGCCGGTAGCCGCAGAACGGAACTGCATGCCGGGCGTCAGGTTGAGCTGGTAAGTATACACAGCGGCCGGCGAAGCGCCCGAGTAAGAAGCATCGTATCCCTTGTTGGTGGTTTGCACCATGAGGGGCTGTCCATCGGGCCAGTATTGAAGACCTCCCAGGAATTGCCCTTTTCTTACATCATTGGCATCGTAGTAATAGGCATAAAACTCCGGCAACACGGTTTGCGGGCCGCTGGGCTGCGAATTGAGCAGGCCTGTACCGGGATAGGCTTTATTCATAATGGGGTCGGCCACCGTTCCGGCGGTAGAGCCCGAATATTTAAACTGTATGCCCTGGTTGCGGTTCAGGCAATAACGCGCCGGAAAGTTATAACCATTGGTCGTAGAGGCATCGTAGGGAATGGCGAAAATGAACTCCTTCTGCGAAGGGCCGTTGGTAGGATAAAACATTTGCAGGTAGGTGGTCATCGGCTCAAGAGAATAAAGGCCCGAATTAATAACGCTGTCGCACGCAATAATACAATCATTGTATCGCTGCGTGCCGGTATAATAAGCGGCATTCAGGTACATCTTTGCCAGCAGCGCCCAGGCGGTATATGCATTGGGGCGACCGTATTGCGCCTGTCCCGAAACCCTGTTGAGATAAGGAAGCGCCGCTTTGACCTCACTTTCCACAAATGAAAACACCTGCGCCCTGGGGGTATTGGTATGCAGTACGGTGTTGCCGTATACGGTATCCAGCGGTACATTGGCGTACAAATCCATCATCATGTAATACACCATTGCACGCACTGTCTTCAGTTCCGCCAGGGTAGTTTGTTTGGCCGCACTCTCGGGCGCTGCCTTCAGGATATACAATGTCTGGTTAGTGGTACCGATAACGTTTTGCAGGTAACTCCATACGGAATTGACCCAGCCATTGTCTTTGTTCCAGTTGTGTTTGTGCAGTTGTTCGTACTTATCGCCGTCGTACCAGTTGCCACCATAAGCAGGCAGCATGGATTCGTTGCTGCTCAGGGTCTGTATAAAATTATAGTCGGGAAAGAAACCGTTTCTCAATGCTACATATACGGGGCCGGTGGCGGAGCTGAATTGTGCCGCCGTTTGCGGGTATACATCGGAAGTTAACTCGGAAGTAATGGCTACGTCTACTTTATGGCACGACGACAATGCACCCAGTGCCAGTAGCGGTATACTTATATATTTCAGTATTTGTTTCATCTGCTTTCTGTTTATTTTTTAATGGCTAGAACGATACGTTTACACCAAATAATATCGTACGGGTCTTGGGATAGAAGTTATTGTAATCCACACCCGGTGCGGCACCCCCCTGGTTGATTTCAGGATCGATGCCTTTATAACCGGTAATAACAAAAAGGTTATTGGCCGACACATAAAACCGGAGTGATTTAATATACTGGCTGATATTCTTCACGCTGTAACCCAATGTGGCATTATCCAGCCGTACGTAGCTGCCGTTTTCAATAAACCGGGTGGAATAATAACCATTCTTTGCATCGGTGGATTTATCGCCGGCCGCATCTGCCAGTATGTTATTGGTGGTAGCCGTATTGACACTGAACAAATCGGCGCGGGTGGCATCGAATATCTTATTGCCGAATACGCCGCGGAAGAATACATTCAGATCGAACGCTTTGTAGCGGAAGGTATTTGTCCAGCCCATTAACAAAGTGGGCTGCGCATTGCCGGCCAGGTGATAATCTTTACCGATAACGGGTGCAGTAGTAAGCGTTTTGTCGCCTGCCACAAACTGTGAGTTGCCGCTGGCATCTTTACCCGCATACTGTAGTGTAAAGAACTGGCCCAGCGGGTTACCGGCTTTCAATAACTGCAGTGTGCTGCCGGTTTGTCCCTTTCCTTCAGGATCGGCATAACCAATAGAATCCTGCTTGTTGGTAATGGGATTGAGCAGGCTGGTGATTTTGTTCACATTATGCGCCAGGTTCAAACTGGTAGTCCAGCTGAAATCGCCTGCGCTCACAGGAGTAGCATTCAGGCTCAGCTCAATACCCTTATTATTAATACCGCCGCCGTTAGCCCATATCTTTCCGCCGGGTACCAGCGCTGCGCTGACAGAATAATTGAATATCATCCCGGTGGTGGTTTTATTGTACCAGTCCACCGAAGCGCTCAGTTTACCTTTCAAGACAGTAAAGTCAAGCCCTATATTGGTGGTGGCGGTACGCTCCCATTTCAAATCGGGGTTGCCACCCTGTATGGGGCCGTACGATCCTACCTGTGCGCCATTATTATAATAGGTGCCTGTAATACCATAGATCAGCTGGGCGGTATAAGCGCCAAACCCGGAAGAGTTGCCGGTAACGCCGTAGCTGCCACGCAGTTTCAAATCGCTCACCACGTTCTGTGATTTCATAAAGTCTTCTTCACCCACGCGCCAGGCCACGCCCACCGATGGGAAGTAACCCCATTCGTTGTTGGCGCCGAATACCGAGCTGCCGTCCCTTCTCAGAGAAGCCTGCAACAAATACTTTTCTTTGTAGTTATAGTTCAACCGGGCAAAGTCGGAAATAAACCGTGTTTCCTGGTACACACCGTCATTACCCGCATTGATGCGGTAAGTGGAGATGGCATAAGGTACGCCCAGGGCCAGGTTGTTGTAGCCGATATTATCGGCCGGGAAATTGGTGCTGGTAGTCTGGAAGCCGTCGCCAATGATATTACCCTGCCAGGAGTAGCCCAGCACGGCATTGATGGAGTGACCGCCAAACTTCCTGTTCCAGGTTAAAAAGGTTTCCAGCGTTTTATTGGTATTCTGGTAAGAACTTCTCAGCGCAGAGCCATTGGTGCCAAACAGGCTGCCAATAAGCGTGTGCGCAATGCCAATACCGGGGTCAGGATTGTTATAAAAGTTGGAAGTGGGATAATTGGAATAATAGCTGTCGTAAAACTCACCATGCAGCGAGTTCAGTTGCTGGTACGACAGGTTGAGGTTATACGTAAGGCCAAAAGGCAGTTTAACCTCGGTGGTGAAACTACCCACCAGGGTATTGTATTTGGTCTTGTCCTGCGCATGGTTCATCATCGCTACCGGGTTGAAATAACCGGTGGTGTTGAAGTTTTCAAAATAGCTGCCGTCGGCATTGTACACCGGCGATACGGGCAGGTGCTTGGTCATCTGTATCAGCACAATGTTCTGAAGCGGCACATTGGTTGCGTTGCTGTTGGAATTAGATACATTCAGGCCAAACTTCACCTTGTCGTTTAACGCGTATTGCTCTAATGACAAGCGGGCGATAACACGTTTGAGGCTGCTGCCCGTCAGGATACCCTGTTTATCAAGGTAGTTGATGCTGGCAATATAGTTGCTGTGTTCGTTGCCCCCGCTGAAAGAAATATTGTGGTTCTGCGAGAAAGCCGAAGAGCGTTCGATGGCCGATTGCCAGTCGGTGCTGGCATTCTTGTCGTCACTGGGTGAAAACGAAATACTGTTGTTGCGCAGGTAAGACCTCAGCTGGGTGGTGTCCATCAGCTTGAGCTTGCTGCTTACTTTTTCCACGCCGGCATAACCGCTGTAGGTGACTGTGGTTTGCCCCTTCTTTCCTCTCTTGGTGGTGATCATGATGACGCCGCTTGCAGCACGGTTACCATAAATGGCGGTGGCGGCAGCATCTTTCAATACATCGATGGACGCAATGTCATCGGGAGCGATGATCGAAATATCCGCGCCGGGCACCCCGTCTATCACATAGAAGGGTCCACCGGGACTGTTGACTGTGGAAGCGCCACGAAGGATGACGGCGGCCGTTTTATTGGGATCGCCGCTGGCCGAAATATTAAGGCCGGGCACCTTACCCTGCAATAACTGTCCCACATCGCTGATGGCCCCTTTATTCAGGTCTTCAGGTTTGATGGTGGTAACCGAACTCGACAGGGTCTTGCGGGTGCTTTTTCCATACCCTACCACCACCACATCGCCCAGGATGGAGGTCGATTCAATCAATACAACGTTATAAAAAGATTCGCCTGTAACCGTCACTTCTCTTGTTTCAACTGCTATACCGCTGAAAACGAGTACAGCGCCTTCGGGTGCAGTAATGCTAAAAGAACCATCGGAGCCGGTTGTCTTTGATTTGCCGGTACCTTTAATGGTAACGGTAATGCCGACAGCGGGGTTTCCTTTTGAATCTTTTACGACACCTTTTACTTCTTTGTCAAAAAACGCCGCAAAGGGCAAGCGGCCGGCAGGCAAATCGTTGGCTGCGGCAAGCTGGTGTACCACAACCGTTAATGCAAAAAGCCACAGGGTTCTGAAAACGACCCCGGGCAATGTAGAGCATGCTTTACTCATAAGTGGAAATTTTAGTTTGGTTGATATCAATTGCATTTATTATTATGGGTTATACAAATTTTTTACTTAGTCATTTCCGGGCAAAGCATGGCCTGCCCCTTTTTCAAGGAAGGTGAATAATCATACGAAAGGCTGGGATAGACCGGGGGCCGCCTGTGGATGCACGACAGGCGCCTGCTAAAATGAAGCCTACACCATAACAGGGTTCATCATGTTGCTTAAAATTTCAACGCAGCAGGTAAATATTTTGCTGCAAGGTCTTCGTAATACGGGCGGAGTTTTTTCCAGTCTGGCGGATGCGGGTTCTTGGAATATAAATCGTACGGATTGAACAGCTGTACCCAGGCAAACATGGCACGGTCATGATTGTCCATCAGGTGATCATACGCGTTTTCACGGTGCTGCGAATAAAAAGAATGGTAACGCAGCATATACAAAGCCTGTTCGGGCAAATAGTCTTTCACCATGTGGTATACATACTCATCATGGCCCCACGACATATACACGTTGTTCAGGCCGCATTCTTCCGAGTACACGCCGTATTTGGTATTGTAGCGTTCGTCGCTTATATCGGGATTAGCGTTGAAAAATTCGGGGAAAACAATTTTATCGGAGAAGGCGCAGCCTACCGGGAAGGTATCGCCTACCACCGCCCATTGGGGCTCGCCAAAAAGACACAGTACTTTGCCCATGTCGTGTATCAGGCCGGCCAGCACCATCCAGTCCGGGTGACCGTCGGCCCTGATGGCTTCGGAGGTTTGCAGTAAATGCTGGAGCTGGTCGAGATCCGTATCGGGGTCTGAATCGTCTACCAGCTGGTTTAAAAACTGGAAGGCGTCCCAAACAGGCATTTCACGTTTGTTGAATTGCAGGAAATCAGCACGCTTCTGCATCACAAAATCATAACTCTGGTACTGGTGATTGAGGCGGTAAAATTCACGTACTGTATCCCTGACCGGTGTTTCGTAATTCCGGTATTCTTCGGTTGTCTTGCCTTTGACTATCGATGCGGGGTCCGGATAACGTTGCAATATATCCTCTTCCCATTCATCCAGGTTATTAAGGGGATTGTGTTCCTGGGAAGTGATTTTGTCCGGAGTTGACATACAGCAAGCGTTTTTTAAATAGACGATTAAGTGTTAATTCTACAGCTAATGTGAGGCTTTTTAATGTTTTTTCATACACATAGCATGGTATTTATTTACGAAACCGTTTTCGATAATTGGTTAAATTTGCGTAGATTACCAATGGTAAAGCCGTACTTAACGTTCAATAGACACAATGGCAACTGTTAACCTTAAAAAGCTGGCCGGAGAACTCAATTTATCTGTTTCAACAGTATCGAAAGCATTAATGAACAGCCATGAAATAAGCGCTGAAACAAAGGAACGCGTGCTCCTGCTGGCCAAACAGCTGAATTATGTTCCCAACCCCTACGCCAGCAGCCTGCGGCGCAAAACGAGCAAGACCATTGCCGTAGTTATCCCCGAGGTGGCCGACAGTTTTTTTTCCATCGCCATCAATGGCATCGAAGCCGTGGCGCAGGACAAGGGCTACCATGTACTGATTTACCTGACACACGAAAGCTGCGGGAAAGAAAAGGCCATCCTGAACGATTTTCAAAGCGGGCGGGTAGACGGCGTACTGATGTCTGTGACCTCCGAAACAGTCGACACCACCCCTATCCACGAGCTTTCCGCCAAAGGCATTCCCGTTATTTTCTTTGATCGCGTTTGCGAAGAGATAGAAACGGCCAAAATTACCACCGATGATTTTGAAAGCAGCTACAATGCCGCCCGGCATCTTATCGAATGCGGCTGCCGGAAAATCGCCTTCCTGTCTTTTTCAAAGAGCCTGGCCATCAGCAGCAAAAGACTGGAAGGTTATAAACAGGCGTTGATTGACAACGGAATAGCATTCAACGAAGATGATTTGATTTTTTGTACCAACGACGATGCTTCTAATTACACCCTGCTCACCACCGCCCTGGGGCAGAAAAAGCGCCCCGATGGTATTATCGCATCGGTCGAAAAGCTGACCACCACCGTCTACCTGGCGTGCAAAGAATTAAAATTGTCCATCCCCGGGGATGTAAAAGTGGTAAGCTTTTCCAACCTGCAATCGGCCCTGATACTCAATCCTTCCCTTACCACCATCACCCAGCCCGCCTTTGATATGGGCAAGACAGCCGCGACCATTTTATTCAAGGCATTGGAAAAACCGGGCTTTAGCCTTAAAAAGGAAAATTATACCATCCCTTCCGTGCTCATCGTGCGCGACTCCACCGGGGGTTGAAACGCCTCACGTTTCACGCCTCACGTCTCACGTTTAATAAAACGTTTTCGTAAAAATATATGCGCCCCGGAAAAATAGAACGGGAATACTCCCTAGTTTTAGCAGATGAAAAAATACTGCTTGCTTTTTCTATGCGGCCTGCTTGCCGTCTTTCCCCCTACATATGCACAAGCCGATACCAAAGCCGCCCGGTTGCTTATTGAACGGGTATTGCCGGGCAGGGCTTCGGCCTTCATAGTGGAAAGCCTGCCCGGTGCGCCGGGAAAAGACGTATTTGAAATAGATAAGCGGGGAGATAAGATCGTACTGCGCGGCAATACCGGTGTTGCCATCGGTTCCGCCCTGAATTATTACCTGAACGAATATTGTCATTGCCAGGTTACCTGGAATGGTGTCAACCTGCACCTGCCCGCATCACTTCCCCTGCCGGCATCGGCCATCCGTAAAACATCGCCCTACGATTACCGCTATTACCTGAATTATTGCACGTTCAATTATAGCATGAGCTGGTGGGACTGGCCGCGCTGGGAAAAAGAAATAGACTGGATGGCGCTGCACGGCATCAATATGCCCCTGGCCATTACCGGTGAAGAGTATACGTGGTATGCCGTGTATAAAGAAATGGGATTTTCAGACCAGGACCTGCAGGCTTTTTTTTGCGGACCTTCTTATTTCTCGTGGTTCTGGATGGGCAATCTCGACGCCTGGGGCGGTCCCTTGCCCATGAGCTGGATAGAAAGCCATAAAGTATTGCAGCAAAAAATAGTGCAACGCCAACGGGCCCTTGGCATGAAACCCGTACTGCCGGCCTTTACCGGCCATGTGCCGCCGGCTTTTAAAACGCATTTCCCAAAAGCAACCCTCAAGACCACCAACTGGACCAACGGTTTTGCAGATACGTATATCCTCGATGCCAAAGACCCCCTGTTTGCCATGATCGGCAAAAAATTTCTCGAAGTCCAGCAGCGCATATACGGTACCGATCACCTGTATTCGGCCGATACGTTCAATGAAAACGAACCGCCTTCCGATGACCCGGCCTTCCTCTCGGAATTGAGCGAAAAAGTATACGCAGGCATGAAAAGCGCCGACCCCGCCGCCACCTGGGTGATGCAGGGATGGCTTTTTTACAACGACCGCAAGTTCTGGAAAGCGCCGCAGATAAAGGCTTTGCTCGATGCCGTTCCCAACGATCACATGATACTGCTCGACCTGGCCACCGAGATAGAACCGGTCTGGAAAAGAACCGAAGCCTTTTACGGCAAGCCCTGGATATGGAATATGCTGCACAATTTTGGCGGTAATATCAGCATGTTCGGCCGGATGGAAACCGTGGCCCATGCACCCGCTGAAGCACTGCACGATAAAAACGCCGGGCAACTGAAAGGCATCGGGCTTACCATGGAAGCCATCGAACAAAACCCTGTTTTATATGAGCTGATGACCGATCATACCTGGCGCGATTCGCCCATCGATCTTACGCAATGGCTGCCCGCATACCTGCGCAACCGCTACGGCGTCGACGACGAACATGCCCGGCAGGCATGGCAAATACTGGCCCGCACCGCCTACGGCGGCGGCGCCATCCGCGATGGCGCCGAATCGATCCTTACCGGCCGCCCTACTTTTGATTCCGCCACCGCGTGGACAAGAACCCGGCTTAATTATGCGCCGGAAAGCCTCCTGCCCGCTTGGGATGATTTTATCAAAAGCACCGGCCGGTGCGGGAGCAGTGATGGCTTTCAATACGACCTGGTGGATGTAACACGGCAGGTATTGGCCAATTATGCATTGCCGCTGCAACAGCAGGCGGCAGTAGCCTTCCGCCAAAAAGATACCGCTGGTTTTAAACGTTCCGCTAAAGCATTTCTTGAATTGATAACAGATATGGACCGCCTGCTGGGCGCCCGCAAAGATTTCCTGCTGGGCCCCTGGCTGGCCAGCGCCCGCAAATGGGGCACGACCGAAAAGGAAAAAGCCCTGTATGAACGCAATGCGCGCGACCTGATCACGCTCTGGGGCGATGCCAATAGTCCCCTGCACGAGTACTCCTGCCGCCAGTGGAGCGGGTTGCTCAACGATTTTTATAAACCCCGCTGGGAGCAGTTTTTCGCCGCCGCCGGCCGGGCATTGCAAACAGGACGGCCCCTTGATATAAAGGCGTTTGACAAAAGCATCAGCGAGTGGGAATGGAAATGGGTGAATACGCAAAAAAACTTCCCGGTACAGGCATCGGGCAAGCCCGTGGAACTGTCTATATTATTGTACAGGAAATACAGGAAAATCATTGAAAATGCCTACAGCCGGTAAAATAAACCTCCCAACAAACGCCCGCTTCCGGCAGGTAAACACCGGTGATGAAAAATTAGCCATTAAAAAAACTCCGGTTAAAGTCCGCTCTAACTCCGGTATAAGTCCGGTCTAACTCCGGTCTCTCCATAGGGACCCTTGTGGGACTCCCTTGGGACTCCCTTGGGACTCCCCTTGCTCCCTTCCATACAGGTAAAGGAAATCGACTTTTTAACGGAAAAATCAGGCAAGCGACCGCACTATGCCCATTTCCAGCCCCCGTAGTTCCGCCAGCCCGCGCAGGCGGCCGATACCGGAATAGCCGGGATTGGTTTTCTTTTGCAGGTCGTCGAGCATCTGGTGGCCGTGGTCGGGTCGCATGGCGATGGATTCCTGGCGCTGGCGCATCACGCCCACCAGTTCTTTTACCACGGCATACATATCTACATCCCCTTCGAGGTGGTTGTCTTCATAAAAATCGCCCCATTCATTGCGGCGGGTACTGCGCAGGTGCACAAAATTGATGCGGCTGGCAAATTGCTTTACCATCGCAGGCAAATCGTTGTCACGCCGCACGCCAAATGAACCGGTACAGAAACAAAGCCCGTTGGCCGGTGAGCTCACCGCGTCAAACAGCGCCTGCACATCGGATGCCGTGCTCACGATTCTTGGCAGGCCCAGGATGGCGTAAGGAGGATCATCGGGGTGGATGACCATCTTCACACCGGCTTCTTCCGCTACAGGGATCACCTGTTGCAGGAAATAAATAAGGTGCCTGCGCAGGCCGGCCGCATCGATGCCCTGGTAGGCATCCAGCGCCGACTGAAACTGTTGCAGCGTAAAACTTTCCTCGCTGCCCGGCAGGCCGGCAATGATATTGCGTTGGAGCAGCAGCTTATCGTCGGCGTTCATGCTGTCGAAACGTTCTTTGGCACGCGACAGTTCTTCGGCGGTATAATCTTTCTCGGCATCCTTCCTTTGCAGCATGCATACGTCGAAGGCAATAAAAGCGGCTTTCTCAAAACGGAGCGCCTTGCTGCCATCGGCTACGGTATATGCCAGGTCGGTGCGCGTCCAGTCGAGCACCGGCATAAAATTATAGGTAACTATTTTTACGCCTTCGGCGCCCAGGTTGCGGAGGGATTCCTTGTACGCGTCAATGTATTGCTGATAGCCGGTCGCCTGTGTTTTGATGGCTTCATGTACCGGCACGCTCTCTACCACATCCCACGATAATCCTGCCGCGGCCACGATGTCTTTGCGCTTTCTTATTTCTTCTTTTGTCCATACCTGCCCGTTAGGTATATGGTGCAGGGCCGTTACCACGCCCGTACATCCCGCCTGCCGGATATCGGCCAGGCTTACCGGGTCGGAAGGTCCAAACCAGCGCATGGTTTGCTGCATCAGGGGCTGCTTTGTCTTTAAGGAAGACGACATCTGTCAATACGGATTTAATGTTATTATAAATAGTAAAGGTATGCCATAGCTTAACCAGACAGTTATAAGCTATGGCATACCTTTGTTAATAGAAATTTATACAAACCGGACACCTTCGTGTTCGAGCCGCTTATATTTTGTCTTGTCAAAAGTATAATAGAAAGCGCCTTTTTTGGAAGATTCTTTCTCTTTTTCTTTCAATTTGTTCAAAATACCGAGCGATAACACTTTCCGGGTAAAATTGCGCTTGTCGAGCGGTGTTTCATATACGGCTTCATACAGGTTTTGAAGCTGCGGCAAGGTAAATTTATCCGGCAGCAGGGCAAACCCGATGGGGTGATTGGCCACTTTTTGCTGCAGGCGCTCCCGTGCCAGCTTTACCATCTGTTTATGGTCAAAAACAAGGCCGGGCACCTTATTCAGTTCAAACCAGCGCGCATTGTGCGTCTTCATCAACTCTTCCGAATAGTCGTCGATCTTGATCAACGCGAAATAAGCGATGGATATAACGCGCCCTGCCGGATCACGACCCACATGGCCAAAACAAAACAGTTGTTCCATATAAATATCGGTGAGACCGGTGAGCTGGTCGAGTATTCGCCCTGCAGCCTCGTCCACGCCTTCATCTTTGTTGACAAAGCCACCCATCAGCGACCATTTATCTTTCTGCGGCTCGAAGCCCCGTTTGATAAACAGGCCTTTCAGGTGCTTTCCGTCAAATCCAAAGATGATACAATCCACTGCCACCAGCAGCCTGTCGTGATTTTTATACTGAATAATGCTCATAGAATAGAAGGGCTTTTAATCGTTATCCTTATACACGCCTACCAGAAACGAACATATAGTATGGTAATGATAATCAGTGTCACCGCAATCAGAACAATATTATTCGGTTCCAGTTTAAACATGCTTTTATCCAGTGCAAATGCCTTTGGATTGATTTTCGGTCCCGCAAGGCTGACTATTACCATAGCAAGCACAGAAAAGAAGAAAGACCAGCCCATGGTGATAAGGAAGGGGATTTCATAGTCCCCGGCATCATTTTTAAAGGCGGTGTATAACCAGGTTTCATGACCAAAATGCGCAGGCGCAAGGTTATTAAAAATAAACGTCACCACGAGGCCCGAAATCAGGCCCACAATGGCCGCAGCGCCCGTGGTACGCTTCCAGAACATACCAAGCAGGAACATGGCAAATATACCCGGGCTGATAAAGCCGGTATATTTCTGGATGAAAGTAAAGCCACCTTCGCCACTGATACCCAATAAATCCTGCCAGGTAAAGGCAATGGATAATGCCATGGCAACCACAATTGTAATGCGGCCCAGCCATACCATTTGCTTTTCGGTAGCATCTTTTTTGATGTACTTTTTATAGATATCCAGGGTAAAGATGGTTGAAATACTATTGGCCTTTCCTGCCAGTGAGGCAACGATGGCAGCTGTAAGTGCGGCGAGCGACAATCCTTTCAATCCGTCGGGCAAAAAGCCCAGGATAGAAGAATAAGCATTATCGGAGTTGAATTTTCCGCCCGCTGTCATTTCAGCATGCAGGGAACCGTTTTTGTATAAAACGTACGCTGCGATACCCGGCAGCATTACAATGATGGGCATCATCAGCTTCAATAAACCTGCAAATAAAATCCCCGTACGCGCTGTCTTCAAATTGGCGCCCAGGGCCCTTTGTGTAATATACTGGTTACATCCCCAGTAGTTCAGGTTTACGATCCACTGTCCCGCAAAATACATGGCGATACCGGGTAGAATAAGGTATTTATTCACCTCGTGCTGCGGCGTACTTGCGTCCGGCTTTTTGAGGATCATATGAAAGTGATCAGGCGCTTCCTGCAGCAATTTGTTGAACCCTGCCAGTACATTCTTGCCCAGCCCGAATTTTTCACTCACCATTGTCAGCGCGAGATAGGTAGTAGCCAGGCCTCCAATGATAAGGACCGTCACCTGTATTACATCGGTATAACCAATCACCTTCATACCGCCCAGCGTGATCATAATGGCAAATACCGCCAGGCAAATCATGATCAGGTGCAGATGCTGCCCGCCCCCTGCCAGGTTATTGATGGCCAATGCGCCCAGGTACATGATGGAGGTCAGGTTGACCACAATGTACAGGAACAGCCAGAAGATGGCCATTATTAAACTCACCGATTCATTATACCGCGTTTTCAGGAATTGCGGCATCGTGAAAATCTTGTTCTTCAGGTATACCGGCATAAACCAAATCGCTATGATGATAAGCGCAATGGCTGCCAGCCATTCGTAGGCGGCTACCGCCGTACCCACAAAAAAACCGTTGCCGCTCATGGCAATAAACTGCTCCGACGAAATGTTGGAAGCAATCAGGGAGGCGCCGATGGCCCACCAGGTCAGGGAACCTTCTGCCAGGAAAAAGTCATGCGTATCGGTAACGGCTTTCTTTTTTCTCTGGTAAATCCAGTACCCGTAACCGGCTACGATGATAAAATAAGTGATGAAAATGACAATGTCTGAAGTTGCTAACTTACTATTCATATGCAATCAGTCGTTTGACGGGGTGAAGTATATGGTTTTGATTAATTTCCGGTAATAATAATTAATAATTGCTAAATATACAGGTTAAAACCCTTCGAATTACCTGTAATACGCCTCATTCCAGCGCAATTCGTTTTTAAAACGATGCAAATCGGTGCCTTTCCCTATCAGCGCATATTCGATTCCCGCCATATCGGCAAAATCCTCCATGTGTTCGGCTGTCAGGTTTTGGCTATAGCAGGTATGGTGCGCCCCGCCGGCCAGTATCCAGGCGGCACAGCCGGTTTTCATGTCGGGATAGGGTTTCCATAATACCCGGGCCACGGGCAGTTTGGGGAGGCCCTGGATGGGCGCTACGGCCACCACTTCGTTTACCAGCAGGCGGAAGCGGTTACCCATGTCAACTATCGACGCATTGAGGGCCGGGCCGGCCGATGAATTGAACACCAGCCGCACGGGGTCGGCCTTACCGCCAATGCCCAGGGGATGGATCTCGCAGGAGGCCTTGCCTTCGGCAATCGATTCGCAGATTTCCAGCATATGCGATCCCAGCACCAGTTGGTTGTTGGGGTCAAAATGATAGGTATAATCTTCCATGAAAGAGTTACCGCCTTTCAGCCCGCTGCCCATGACCTTCATGGCGCGCACGAGGGCCGAAGTCTTCCAGTCGCCTTCTCCCCCAAAGCCATACCCTTTTGCCATCAGGCGCTGGGAGGCTATGCCGGGCAATTGCACCATGCCGTGCAGGTCTTCAAACGTATCGGTATATCCTTTAAAATTACCGTCTTCCAGGAAAGCCTGCAGCCCCAGCTCGATGCGCGCAGCGTCGCGGAGCGAAGCATATTGCTTCCCGTCTTTCAGCAGCGACGGCGCCATTGTATATGTATCGGCATATTCTTTTACCAGCTTATCTACTTCGGCATCGCTTATTTCGCCAATCACTTTTACCAGGTCGCCGATGCCATAAGTATTGACGGAGTACCCGAATTTTATTTCCGCTTCCACTTTATCGCCATCCGTCACCGCCACGTTGCGCATGTTGTCGCCAAAGCGCACAAACTTAGCGCCCTGCCAGTCGTTCCAGCCGGCTGCCGCCCTTGACCAGGCGTTTATTTGTTCCAGCACAGCGCTGTCCTGCCAGTGGCCCACCACCACTTTGCGCTCCAGGCGCATGCGGCTCATGATGAAACCAAACTCACGGTCGCCGTGCGCACTCTGGTTGAGGTTCATAAAATCCATATCGATGGTGCTCCAGGGTATGTCGCGGTTGAACTGGGTATGCAGGTGCAGCATGGGCTTTTGGAGGGTCTTCAGCCCGTGTATCCACATTTTGGCGGGCGAGAAGGTATGCATCCAGGCAATGATGCCGATACAGTTTTCGGCCACATTGGCCTCGCGGCAAACGCTGTAGATTTCTTCCGCCGTTTTTACGGTGGGCTTAAATACCACCCGCACCGGGATGGCGGGAGCGGCATCGAGAAACGCGGCTATTTCACGCGAATGATCGGCCACCTGTTTCAATGTTTCTTCACCATACAAATGCTGGCTGCCGGTTACAAACCAAAGCTCCAGTTGTTTCAGCTTTATCATCTCTTGTGTTTTTATAGTACTGTTTTTAGAATTCGATGCTTTATTTTGCCGAGATGCGCAACAGCAGCGCGCCGTGCGAAGGCAGCGCCTGCCCGTAGCTTTTTTTGAATACGCCCAGGTCCTTTTTCTCCCAGAGATCCCTTACCACCGCTTTTCCGCGGATGCCCAGCAATGAAAAATCGATGGACCGTACACCACTGTTGCTCCCGGTATTGAACACAGCCACATATTGATCTTTGCTGCCGTCCACATCGCTCTTCCATATAATCAGGCTGTCTGTCTTTACCAGCTGCCGCGGGTTCAGGCCGTGCTGGTTGACCGCCAATACTTCTTCGTTGGTGAATAATGCAAGATCGGCGGGCCTGTTCTCGGGAAGATTTCCACCCAGCATCAGCGGGGAACGATAGATGCACCAGAAGGTCATATGCGTGCGCAATTCATCGTCGCTGAAGCGGCTGTAACGTTCGGGGCCCACGGGGCCGCGTTTGGACAGCTTGCCTATCTGCAGCATATCGCAATCGGGCCAATGCCCCGGGCCGCCCTTTCCTTCCCATTGATGGGCAAAGCCCATCATCTGCAGTATCTCTTTCCAGTTGTCCCAGAAATCATCCGCCATACGCCACATATTGCCGTGAGTGGCCACATGGTCTGCCTGGGCCAATGGCGTAGCGCCGGGCGATAAGCTAAAGGCCACTGCCCTGCCGCATTGATCGATGGCTTTGCGGTAGCCTTCCACTTCCGCTACGCTGTAGGGACGGGAGAGATCGTCTACCTTAATAAAATCGACGCCCCAGGATGCATATAAATTAAGAATTGAGTTCAGGTATTGCTGTGCACCAGGTTTGGCCATGTTCAAACCGTACATATGGTTCATCCAGGGGCATTTGGAACTGGTATCGGCCACCATATCGGCCGTAATGCCGGGAGCGCCCATAATGGGGCTTTTAGCCCAAACCGCCTGCCGGGGTATCCCGCGCATCACGTGGATGCCGAATTTCAATCCCAGCGAATGGATGTAATCGCCCAGCGGTTTGAATCCTTTTCCGCCAAAAGCGGAAGGAAATTTATTGGCGTGTGGTAAGAGCCTCCCCCACTGGTCCATACTCAGCCAGGGGATATAGGAACCATCCCACATACGGTCCTGGAAGGGGTTGCCGATGGTGCTGCCGGGGGGATTGTCGTACGCCCACAGGAAATCGACAACCACGTATTGCCAGCCGTATTGTTTGAGACGGGTGGCGATATAATCCGCATTTGCCTTTACCTCGTCTTCGTGCACGGCCGAGCCAAAACAGTTATAGCTGTTCCAGCCCATGGGCGGCGTGGCGGCAACGGGGTCTCCTCCTGTCTGGGCATGGCCCGCCAATACCATCACCATGAATGCCAAAAGAAAAGTTCCGTATCGCATGCTATCGTTTGATTTACTTTTTACTGCCCGTAGTAGCTATCCGGCCCGTGCTTACGCTCAAAATGTTTTTTAATCAGCGCATCTTTCAGTTTGGGTACGCCGGGGCGGATTTGTTCGGTAAGCCAGGCCATCTGCGCCACGGCTTCGAGCACGGCGCTGTTGTACACAGCTTTCTCGGCTGTCTTGCCCCAGGTAAAAGGCGCATGGTTGCCCACCAGCATCATTTCCACTTCTTCATAGCGCAGGCCTTTATCGCGCAGGCAGTTCATGATCTGGAAACCCGTTTCGTATTCGTAATTGCCTTGTATCATTTCATCGCTCATGGGCGGTGCGCAGGGAATATCGGCCGTGGTATGATCGGCATGGGTGGTGCCGTAATTAGGTATATCGCGCTGGCTCTGGGCCCAGGCGGTGGCATAGGTGGAATGCGTGTGTACGATGGCGCCAATGTTCTCCCAATGCTTGTATAAAACAGCATGTGTGCGGGTATCGGAAGAAGGACGCAGTTTGCCTTTGACCGTTTCACCCTCGAAGTCAACGATCACCATCTTGGATGGCGACAGGTCTTCATACGGCACCCCGCTGGGCTTGATGGCAAACACCCCGAGCTCCCGGTCCACGGCGCTTACGTTTCCAAAAGTAAACAGTACCAGGCCCAGTTTGGGCAATTGCATATTGGCATCGTAAGCCGCTTTCTGGATGTGTTCGTATTTGCTCATATAGTTAATAGCTTATTTCCAAAAATCTTCCCAGCCGCGCATACTGTTCATAACGTTTTGCATAAACGGCGCTGGCGGCTTTTTCGGGATAGTAGCTGGCGCCAAAACCCTGGCCCATGGCGTTCATGGCGTCTTCTACTTTAGGGTAAATGCCGGCGGCGGTGGCGGCAAACATGGCGGCGCCCAGCGCACAGGTCTGGTCGGATTCATGAATGCGGATGGGCATATTCATCACGTTGGCCATTACCTGCATAATATAGGGCGATTTTTTTGCTACGCCGCCGAGGCCTATCAATCCTTTTACGGGTACGCCCTGTTCATTAAACCGGTCTACAATGGCTTTGGCCCCAAAGCAGGTGGCTTCCGCCAGCGCCTTGAAGATACGTGGCGCGTCGGTACCCAGGTTAAGACCGGTAAGCGCGCCTTTGAGGAGTTGGTTGGCATCGGGAGTTCTTCTGCCATTGAGCCAGTCGATGGCCAGTTCGTCTTTTTCTTCCAGCGGCAGGGCGGCGGCCTGTGCAGACAACGCGGCAATGATTTTATCATTGAGTTCCTGCTTCAGTTGTTGGGCCAGCGCCGCATCGATGAGCGTGGAAGAAGACAATAAGTTGTTCAACGGCCAGGAAAGGATGTTCCTGAACCAGGCATAGGTATCGCCAAAGGCCGACTGCCCGGCTTCCATGCCCATCATGCCCGGTATAACGGAACCGGGTACCTGTCCGCAGATACCTTTTACCAGGGTGCCCTGCACGTCGGCAATAGGGGCCACCAGCATATCGCAGGTAGAAGTGCCCATTACCTTGCTCAGGTGATAAGGCTCTATCTGGCCGCCCACGGCGCCCATGTGGGCATCGAAAGCGCCCACGCCCACTACCACACCGGCAGGCAGGCCCAGCCGTTTGGTCCATTCGGCGGATAAATAACCCGCCGGTTTATCGGATGTATACGTGTCTTTGAATAAACGTTGGGTAAATCCTTTGAGCAGCGGATCGAGCGAGCTGAAGAAATCATCGGGTGGCAAGCCGCCGTATTCCACCGCCCAGAGCGCTTTATGCCCCGCGGCACATACGCCGCGCCGCATGGCATGTACGTCGGTACCGCCGGTTAGCAGGAAGGGAATCCAGTCGCAATGCTCTACCCATGAATAGCAGGCCTTTCGTACGGCTTCATCTTCGCGCAGTACATGCAGCAATTTGGCCCAGAACCATTCCGACGAATAAATACCACCTACAAACTGCAGGTAGTTGACATCAAATTTAGTGGCATGCTCATTTATCTCCGCGGCCTCACGGGTGCCGGTATGATCCTTCCACAACACAAACATGGCGTTGGGATTGTTTTCAAACCCGGGCAGCAGGGCCAGCGGTGTGCCGGTAGCGTCTACCGCCACGGGCGAAGAGCCGGTGGTATCAACGGCAATGCCTTTGACTGCGGCAGCAGCAGCGGGGCCTGCTTTTTTTAAGCATTCTTTAATGGTGTATTCGAGCCCCTCCACGTAATCGAGCGGATGCTGGCGAAACTGGTTTTTTACCGGCTGGCAAAATTCACCGTTCTTCCAGCGGGGATAATAAAAAACGGAGGAGGCTATCTCTGCGCCGTTGGCGGCGTTGGCGATGATGGAACGCACGGAATCTGTTCCGTAATCCACACCAATAACAAAAACGTCTGGGTTGCTCATTTCTTTATGACAAGCTATTTTGGGGCTCCAAGATACAATTATTTTGGAATAAGTGTTATTGCAACATTTATTTTTAATAAAAGTAAGGCGCCCGGTTGACGGCCATCAAATATCAACTAAAATAGGCCCTCTAGGCGCTTGTCATGGTAATTTTCGATAAATCCCCATATGTTGTTATAGGCGGCGAATTCGGCAGGTTCGTGCATGGTGGTAATGACCACCGACTGCATGCCCGCGTTGGCAGCGGCTTCCACGCCTTTGGGAGCGTCTTCAAACACCATGCATTCAGCCGGCTTTACCTGTAATATAGCAGCCAGTTTGAGGTACGTTTCGGGATCGGGTTTACTGATTTTAACATCGTCGGCGCTTACAATGGCGCTGAAATACCGGCGTATGGACAGGTTGTCCAGTACAAAATCAATATTGAAGGTGATGGCCGCCGAACCAATGGCCATCAGGGTACCCTGCTGTTGGGCCCGCTCCAGGAAATGGTCCAGTCCCGGTATCAGGCGCAGCTCCGGCAGGTAAGCCTGCTGGTAGCGGCGCTCTTTTTCCATCGACAGCCTGTCCATCTCCGCCCCGGTAAAACGACCTTCGCCAAATACCCTTATAAGAAGCTCGCTGTTTTTGCCATACATTTCCTTCTTTACTTCTTCTTTGCTCAGGCCGGCGCCCAAATCATTGTTGAGTATATCGGCCCATGCCTTTTGGTGATAACCCATATCATCTATCATCGTGCCGTTGAGATCAAACAGGAATGCCCGGGGTACTGCCATACGTATTGTTCTTTAGAGAGCGCAAAGATATTTTATTAGCTGCGGGCTACGAGCCCCGGGCTGCGAGCCCTTTGCCGCGATGTAAGGCTCGTAGCTCAAAGCTCGTAGCTCGCAGCTTTCCTCTACCAGTTCAGCCGGAGCAACGATACGCCCTGCCTGGGCAGGGAGAAAGAAAGGGGCAACCGGCCGCCGCTAACGGCTTGCCATTGCGGCGCGCCCAACTGCTTCAGGCCACCTGCCGCTTCCAGTTGTTTGTATTGTTCCGGCGTGGGACTCGCAGGACTTCCCATTTTCTTCCATACTTCGTACGAATTGCTGTTGTCTTTATCTATCCGGTAATGCGTTACCTGCACTTTTTGAGCTGGAATGGATGTCATTTCCAGTTGAATAGTTGCTGGCGGCGCTTCCACATCGTCGTCGTGGTAATTCCATACCATCACAGCGGCTTGTTTTTTGCCGGCCACCGCCAGTGCATCTATATCCGCCTGCGTGTCGTGCACGCCTTTGGTGCGCAGCGTATAGAGTGGTATGCGGGAAGGATTGTTTACCGGCACGCGCTGGCCCTGCATGAGGCCAAACATCCGAAATACATTGAGTACGGGTTTGTCGACCCCGTTGGTGGCCAGGTCGCGGAAACCGTCAAACCATGCCTGGTTTTCAAATTCAAACGACCAGCTCACCGCGCCTTCCATATTCACGCCCAGCGAATCGGCCAGCTCATATATCCGGGCATACGAAGCGGCGGTATAGACGGAATACATCGTTCCGTTGCGATAGGCGTTTTGCGGGCTCAGCGCCATAGAGCAGGCCGCGCAGCCTTCGGGATCGCATTCGCCGATGATGATGGGCAGTTTTTTGAAGGCCGAAGCTGCCACCGTATAAAATCCCTGGTAGATATCGTTAAACTGGGTGGCCATGTTCATACGTACATGCCCGTCCGTTACCTTGGGACTTCCCTTGGCATGAAAGCTGATATAGTCTAGCGGCGCTCCTGTTTGCCCGGTTGCATGGTTTTTGCCCGAAGCGCAATGCTCCAGGAAATGCTGCAGGAAGGTATTGGCCTTGTCCCACCCGGGTCCCGTGGAAGTGGGGCCGCCGATGCGGGCGGCAGGTAAGGCCCTTTTTACCGCGTTGGCGGCATAATCGTATAAAGTAAAATATTCTTCTTCGGTGCCTTTCCAGTAGCCGATATTGGGTTCGTTCCATACCTCCCACCACCAGCTGCGCACCTGCTTTTCGCCATAGCGCTGCACGCAATGCTTTACCCACTGGTATACCAGCTCTCCCCATTTGTTGTAATCTTTTGGCGGGTAGGCCCAGCCGGTATAGATTTTATTATAATCCACGCCCGGTTTCCAGTAATGCCGGTAGGGCTCAGGATGGGTGGACATGGCTTCGGGCATAAACCCTATTTCGGCAATGGGTTTCATGCCTCTTTGTATGTAAGTATCGAAGATGCTGTCGGTGATATGCCAGTTGTAAACGGGATTTCCTTTTTCATCTTCCGTATAGGCATTCGTGGAGCCCCATTTTAAGGCGGCTTCGCCATCACCCGTCGTGAGCAGGTTGTGCGTGCGCACATATACCGGCACCGGGCTCAGCGCAGCTATTTCAGACAATAGCTTTCGCCCGTCTTTCATGTAGGTATAATTGGGCTCGTCGTACCCGAAATACGCCCAGAGGGGTTGAAAGGAGGCCTTGCGGCCGGCGATGTCAACGCCAATGCGGGTAGTACCTGTTGTTTGTGCCTGTGCTGAAGGCAAAAAGGGTAATGACAGCAGTGCTGTCATTACCCAATACAATGGTTTTTTATTAGTGGATGGCATAACGGGCGATTTTACCGGTTATTAATTACCACGAAATCTTATACTTCGTTACCGTGTGGTATTTTTCGCCCGGCTTCAGGATGGTATTCGGGAATTTAGGCTCGTTGGGTGAATTGGGAAAATGCTGTGTTTCCAGGCACATACCAGTATGCTGGTTGAACGGCTTGCCGCTGTTGTCTTTAATGCTGCCATTGAGGAAATTGCCGGAATAGAATTGAATGCCGGGCTCTGTGGTGAATACTTCCAGCTTGCGGCCGCTAACGGAATCCGTCAGGGTTGCTGCCTGGTGCAGGCTGCCGTCTTTGCTGTTGAGCACAAAATTGTGGTCGTAACCGCCGGGTACCGAATCTATCCTTTCGCCAATAAGGTGCGGGCTGGTGAAATCGAAGGGAGTGCCTTTGACCGCTTTCAGTTCGCCGGTGGGGATCAGGCTGGTGTCTACCGGTGTATAATAATCCGCATCCAGTTGCAGCTTATGGCCCAGGATGGTGTTGGCATGGTCGCCGGTCAGGTTAAAATAGCTGTGCTGGGTAAGGTTGATGGGCGTGGCTTTATCGGTAGTAGCGTCGTAGGTAATTTCCAGTTCATTGTCCGGGGTCAGGGTATAAACCACGTTTACCTGGAGATTGCCGGGATATCCTTCTTCGCCGTCTTTGCTCAGGTAGCTGAGCGCGAGGCTGGCCACGGAGTCGTTGGGCGTAGCCGCCGTCCAGACTACTTTATCAAATCCCTTGTTGCCGCCGTGCAGGCTGTTTTTGCCGTTATTAGTGGCAAGGGTATAGGTGCTGTCGCCGATTTTGAATTTGCCATTGGCAATGCGGTTGCCATACCGGCCAATCAGGGCGCCGAAATAAGGCGGTTTGGCCAGGTAGCCGCTAAGGCTATCAAAGCCCAGCACGATGCTGGATTGCTTACCGTTCTTGTCAGGGGTGATCCAGGAAGTGATCACGCCGCCATAGGTGGATATTTTTACCTGTACGCCATTTTTGTTGGTAAGCGTGTAGAGGTCAACGGGCTTACCATCGGCTTCGCCAAAGGGCTGTTTACTGATACCGGCGGCAGGCGCGGTATTGGTAGATGTGTTGGTGCAACTCATAAACGTGGTGATTAATACGGTTATTCCAGATAAGAAACCGGCAATCGTTTTCATTTTTATTTGTTTTTATGAAGGATGAAGCTGGTTTTGGACAGGCAAAATACTATTTTTATTTGGCGCAATCGCATACAACCAGTTTTAGTGTTAAGGCAACCCGGGAAGCCCCGGGAGAAATAAAAATACTAAAGAAGTGTATAAAAGACAATTAAATATTTCTTAACGCGCCTGCGGGCGCTGATTTGGTAAGCAGCGCCTTCCAAACCGGCCAAAGCATTCGTGTACTTCAATTCATGACGCGCTGCGTCACATTTCTTACAACGATATCATCGCCTTAATAACCCCATTGGCGGGGTCGAGCCAGCTGGCAAATTCGTTTTTAACGGCATCAAAGCCCACCCGGTGGGTGATATAATTGGCGGGGCTCACCCGGCCGTTTTTCATGCTGTCCATGACCAGCTGAAAGTCTTCGCGGGTGGCATTGCGGCTGCTCATTAAAGTGGCTTCGCGTTTGTGGAATTCGGGGTGGCTGAAACTGATATCCCCTTTTTGCAGTCCCACCAGCACGTAGCGCGCGCCGTGGGCCATGTATTGAAAGGCGTTGTTGATGGCTTTCAGGCTGCCGGTGGCATCGATGACCACGGTGGGCATATCGCCTTTTGTAATGTCTTTTAATTGTTCGGTTACATTATCTGCCCGGGCGTCGATGGTATGTTCTACTTTCAGTTTGTCTTTGCAAAACGACAGGCGCCCGGCATTGATGTCCATAGCAATGACCTGGGCGCCGGCAATGCGCGCCAGCTCCATGATGCCAAGACCGATGGGGCCGGCCCCTATCACCAATACAAACTCACCCGGCATAACACCCGCTCGGCGCACGCCGTGCGCGCCGATGGCCAGCGGTTCTACCAGCGCCAACTCATCATAGCTCAGCCCGTTGCCATGCAGCAGCGAATAAGCAGGCACGGACAAATATTCCGCCATACCGCCGTCGATGTGTACGCCGCATACTTTGATGGAGGCGCAGCAATTGGGTTTGCCCGAGCGGCAGGCAATGCACTGGCCGCAATTGAAATAGGGAATGATGGTCACGGCTTCGTCTTTATCGAAACCGGTGGCGCCGTTGAGGTCTGCAATATCCGCCGCCAGTTCATGGCCCAGTACGCGGGGATAATTGAAATAAGGCTGCGTGCCCTCGTAGGCATGCAGGTCGGTACCGCACACGCCAATCTGTTTTACCTGCAACACAACATGTCCTTTCTCCGCAACGGGGCTGTTTCGTTGTTCATAATCCAGCTTCCCGGGTTCTATGCAAACTAACGTGTTCATTATTTGGTGCTGTTCCTGTAAATAAAGTCGGCTATCTCTGCCGGGTTCTCGATTGTTACATGGTGACCGTTGGCTTCCTGCTTGCCGATGGTCATAGGGTGCATGGTGATGGGGCCGCCCAGTTTTATATAATTATTGGCGATGACCAAGGCATTTTCTTCCATGGGTATCATGCCGTCGTGCAGGCCAAAGCTAAAGTACAAGGGCAGTTTGGCCGTGGCCAGCGGGCCCAGGTTGTCTTTGGGGCTGTCGCCGTATTGCAGGCCCTGCGCATCCGTAAATGCGTATCCCGCCAGGAATTGTTTCCATTGGTCGGCCGAGCCGCCGGTACCGCTGCCTTTGGAGCCGGGCCAGTTTTTAACATCGGCTACGGGATTTTCACAATAGATGCAACTCACTTTATCGGGGTGCAGCTTGGCCCAGGCAAATTCGCAAAGGGTGCCTCTTACCGCGCCTGTAAGCGCCGGCTTAGCAGAAAAATGTTTTTCTTTTACCAGGTAATTATAAAACTTCTCCCAACGATCCATCAGGGAGGGCTGACCGTAAAGTTGCTTGCTGTCTACATCGAGAAAAGCAATATAAAAGCCCCGCGTAACCAGCAGGCTGTCGATATCGATGTGGAAGTCGGGCGAAAACGAACGCCACAACCAGGGATTGCCCGGCAGGGGCTTCTCCGGCACAACGATATACGCCGAAATGGTATCTATCTTAAAATTGACGCGCTTAAAGCCATGCCAGGTAGTTGCGTCTTTTTTTTGCGCAGTAGCGGCAAAGGAAGCACCCAGCAACAGGAGCAAAAAGCAGTTTCTTATGATACGATTCATATGCATATAAGTTTATTTCGCCAATGATTCTACAGCCCGGTCCAGGTGAACATAACCACCATCCACGTGTATGAGCTGGCCGGTGGTATGGCTGGACCTTTCCGAAAGCAGGAAAGCCGTCATATTGGCGATCTCTTCCGAAGTAGTCATCCTGTTTTCGAGCGGTATCTTTTTTACAATGGACGCCAGTTTCTCTTTACCATCCGGCAGGCCGTTGATCCATTTCTCGTACAGCGGTGTCCAGCATTCAGCCACGATGAGCGCATTTACACGGATGCCGTATTTCAGTAATTCAACCGCCCATTCGCGTGTGAGGGCATTGCGGCCACCATTGGCAGCGGCATAGGCAGAAGTACCACCCTGCCCGGTTTCGGCGGTTTTCGAGCTGATATTGACAATAGCGCCTTTGGAGGCTTTGAGGGCCGGCAATGCATGCTGCGCCATTAAATAATAGTGTACCACGTTTTTGTGCAGCGAAGCGATAAAGGCTTCATAGCTGCCATTCTCCAGGCCTACGCCGTCATTTACACCGGCATTGTTGACAAGACCGTCTATGCGGCCGTACTTAGCCAGCACAGCATCTACAGCTTTCTTAGAAGCGTCGGGGCTGGTAAGTTCGGCCTCCACGGCAAAACCCTGCCCGCCGGCCGCTTCCAATGCCTTCAACGTTTTTATATTATCGTCCTGGTTTCTTCCCACTACTACGGGTATCCCTCCTTCGGCAGCCAATACTTTTACGATGCCTTCGCCGATGCCTTTGGCGCCGCCGGTAACGATGATCACTTTATTTTTCAATTGCAGGTCCATGACAAACACATTTATTAGAGTTGATAAAAGCTGGCGGCATTGCCGCCAAAGAAAAGCGCCTGTTCGGCAGCAGAGAACGACGCGAAATAATTTTTGACGATACCCATCATCCGGTCGTACCCGCCCGCCACCTGGCATACCGGCCAGTCGGAGCCAAACACGATGCGTTTGGCGCCAAAAGCTTCCACGACCGTATCCATATAGGGATGAAAATCGGTTTCCTTCCAGTTGGTCCAGTCGGCTTCCGTGACCATTCCCGATATTTTACAATATACATTATCCAGCGTGCCGATGGCTTTTATATCTTCCTTCCAGCCATCGATGGCGCCGGCTTTGATGCCGGGCTTGGCAATGTGGTCGATAATAAATAATTGGTTGGGGAAAGCGGCAGCCAGCTCCCTGCTGTATTTGAGCTGATCCGGGAAAATGAGGATATCGTAGGTAAACCCGAATTTCTTCAACGCGGCGATGCCTCTTTTAAAATCCGGTGTCAACATCAGCGCCCGGTCCTGCTCGCCCTGCAATACATGGCGGAAGCCCTTTAGCTTGCTGTAGGCGCTGTAGGCAGATAAGCGCTCCTCCACATTGGGTGCGCGTAAATCCGTCCAGCCCACCACGCCTTTTATAAAACTATATTGTGTGGCATTGCTTACCTGGAATATGGTTTCGTCTTCCGATTGGTCCGACTGCACCACCACGCAACCTTCCAGCCCATGCTTTTCGAGCAGGGGTTGCAGGTCGTGCGGCATAAAGTCGCGCTGGATAACGGCCATGTCATCGGTTATCCAACTGTCCCTGACGGGGTCGAACTTCCAGAAATGCTGGTGTGCATCAATGCCGGGCATAGGCAACCACGTTTTGTTTGGAAACGCCCAGTCCGTCGATGCCCAGCTCTACCACATCACCCGGTTTCAGGTAGATGGCGCTGGGCTTCATGCCCATGCCCACACCGGCGGGCGTACCGGTAGAAATGACATCGCCCGGTAACAGGGTCATAAACTTGCTTACATATGATACGACGAAAGCCACGTTGAAGATAAAATTGGCGGTGGTGCCGTCCTGCATTTTTTTGCCATTGACGGTCAGCCATAAGCGCAGGTTGTTCTCGTCTTTGATTTCATCGCGGGTGGCCATCCAGGGCCCCATGGGCGCAAAAGTATCGCAGCCCTTGCCTTTATCCCAGGTGCCGCTGCGTTCCAATTGGAATGCGCGTTCCGACACATCGTTGTGCAGGCAATAACCGGCCACATAATCGAGCGCTTCCGATTCTTCCACATAGCTGGCTTTTTTGCCAATCACCACGGCCAGCTCTACTTCCCAGTCTGTTTTTACGGAATCTTTGGGGATCATGATATCGTCAAAAGGTCCGGCCAGCGCGGTCGTCGACTTCAGGAATATCACGGGTTCCGGGGGTGGCGTGGCGCCGGTTTCCTTTGCATGGTCGGCATAATTGAGGCCAATGCACACAATTTTGGAAGGGCGTGCTATGGGCGAGCCCAGGCGTACGTCTTTGGGTATTTCGGGCAGTTCCGCTTTTTTATGCTTCACTTCCGTGTCGAGGTAGGAAAGGCCTTCGGTATCAAAAAATATCTCATCATAATCCGGGATATAGCCGGATACATCGTAGTACTTGTCGTCGAGAATGATGCCGGGTCTTTCTTCACCGGGATCTCCAAAGCGGATCAGTTTCATCTGTTGTGTTTTATACTAAAATCGATAATTGTTTAAACCTATATCTACAATGTCGTTTAATATACATTGTTTTAAATATGCCACCCCTTCAGGGTTCTGTTTTCATCATTGCAATTTTCTATAATAATACCACCCCGTTGGGGTTAAAATTCATCCAGACTAAAAACCCCTCGGGTATTAAAGCCCGAAGGGCTGTCATTATTATAGAAAAATGATCTAATAATCATTTTATTCAACCCCGAAGGGGTGACATAGTTTTTTTAGTTATTCAATCTAATAAATCCCCCGTCAATCGGGTAATCGCTGCCGGTGATGAAAGAGGCTTCATCGGAGCAGAGATACAGGATCAGGTGGGCTATTTCTTCCGGCGTGCCCATGCGCCCGATGGGCTGGCTTGCCGACAATTTCTGAAACATCTCATCCTCCCTGCCGGGATAGGTCTTTGCCAGGAAGCCGTCTACAAACGGCGTATGTACCCGCGCGGGCGAAATACAGTTGCAGCGGATGTTGTCTTTTATATAATCCCGGGCCACCGAGAGTGTCATGGCATATACCGCGCCCTTGCTCATGGAATAGGCAAAGCGATCGGAAAGCCCTACCACCGCCGCGATGGACGACATATTCAATATCACGCCACCCCCACCGGCCTTCATTAAGGGCACGGCGGCATGGAGGCAGTTGTATACGCCTTTTACATTGATGTTGAATACCCGCTCAAAATCTTCGGACGAAGTATTATCAGCCCGGCCTATATGCGAGATACCGGCATTGTTGACCAGTATTTGTATGCTGCTTATTTGCTGGAAAATAGCGGTTACCTGCTGCTGGTTGCTTACATCGCAGGCATGTACGTGGGCCTTGCCCCCTTCGGCTTCTATTTCGGCAGCTACCTGCCGGCCGGCGGCTTCACTGAGATCGAGGATGTGTACGGTGGCGCCCTGCCGGGCAAATGCGAGGGCTACGGCACGGCCGATACCACTTCCTCCTCCTGTCACCGCGGCCGATTTACCTTTTAAACTGAACATGAACGATTAACTGTTTTTTATCTGGTCGGTTAAAGAAAAGATTTTTTCCATCAGTACCCATTTCTCACCCGGTTTGGCAAAGGGCAGTCCCTGCTGGTATTTCCACATCAGCCGCTCCCACTCGTCTACTTTGGGGTTGCCCGCATCCATTGCGGCCTTTTTTGCAAAACTAAAGGAATCCGATGTTTCCATGATCATAAACAACCGGTTGCCGGCGCGGAATATTTCCATGCCGGTAATCCCCGCATCGGTAATGCTTTTCTGTATTTCCGGCCATATGGCGCGGTGGTAGGCTTCATATTCCGCTATCAGCGCGGCATCGTCTTTCAAATCACAGGCCAGGCAGTATCGCTTCATTTGGTAAAGTTGTTGTTGAAATAATCCGGTGCCCCCGTATGCCGTAGTATAAAACAACCGCAAAGCTAATCAGCGGCACTGCATAGGCAAATTGAATATTGGATTGATCGGTAATATAACCAAAAACAGGCGCCAGTGCGGCACCGCCAACAATGGACATAATAAGCAGGCTGCTGCCAAACTCGGTATCGCCCCCTAAATCCTTAATGCCCAACGCAAAAATGGTCGGAAACATGATAGACATGAAGAACGCAATGCCCACGATGGCATATACGGTCACCATGCCATGTCCGAAGATGACGAGCATACAAAGCAACAAATTGATAAAAGCATATGTAGCCAGCAACCTGGCAGGCTGAATATAACGCATTAAAAAAGTACCCACAAATCTTCCAATCATGAACGCAAGACCGGCCGCTCCCTGGAAAACGCCCGCTTTATCCTTATCAATACCAACGGCCGTCATGGAATACAAAATAAAGAAACTGAACACGCATACCTGGGCGCCTACATAAAAAAATTGCGCGACAACAGCCCAGGCTAAATGCCGGTGCCTCAATGCGTGAAAAACACCTTTGCCTTCATTTGCTTTATGTTGATTGACCACCGGTAGTTTCGTAAAGAAGAAAAACAGGGCTACCACCAGCAAAATGCAGCCTAATATAAAATAGGGCAGCTTTACCGTGTGCGCTTCGGAAGCCAGGGCCACTTTCCTCGCAGCATCCGTCATCGCATTCAATTGTTCATTCGGAATGTCTTTCGTCATGATAACCTTCACGCCGATAAGAGGGGCCATTGCCGCCGCCAGCCCGTTGAACGATTGCGCGAAATTCAACCGTTGCGTCGACTTTTCCGGGCTTCCCAACAAAGAAGCATAGGGATTGGCCGCCGTTTCCAATATCGCGAGTCCGCAGGCGATGATAAACAAAGCAGCCAGGAAAAAAGCATATAGTTGCGTATTGGCGGCAGGGATAAACAAAAATGTACCTAAAGCAAATAATAAAAGGCCGGTAATAATCCCGGCTTTGTAGCCATACCTGCGCATGATAAACCCGGCGGGCAGGGCCATGACAAAATAGCCCACATATACCGCTGAATCTATCAGCGAAGCCTGGAGAGCGGAAAGGCTGAACGCCTTTTTCAGGTGAGGGATCAGAATAGGGTTAAGGTTGTTCAAAAACCCCCACAGGAAAAACAAAGACGTGATAAGAATAAAGGGAAATAAGTACTTATTTGATTTACTCATCAGGCAAGAATTGGGTATTGTTAATTTTTAAAGATAATAATCTTCTTATAAGCCGGGTTGGCAAGATTATCAACTTTCTTGGCAGCGGTCTTTACCCATAGTGTCTTTTCGGCTGTATCGTAGTACCAGCCTGCATCCCTGGCCGCCAATGCTTTATCATTTATTAAAGAAAGAGGCTGCCCATTGTCCGTTATCCGGGTCGGCGGCGCAGCTAAGCGTACTTTTAACATATAATTCCGGGGCGCCGCCACAAACCGTCCCACGGGCTTATCTATCTCCACCGTGGTGGTCGCGGCATCGTCGGCCACGCGCACGGCGGTCACCGCATAATCGCCTTTTTCGTATTGGAGGCTAATACCATCGTCGTCGTAGAGGTCGAAACCTGATTTGCCCTGCGGATACAGATCGAGGGTGATTTCATCCACCGGCTTTTCGCCTGTCCAGGCCATACCCGGCTGCATGGGTATGATACCGCCACCCTTTACAAACAGGGGCATGATATCCAGCGGGGTTACCACGTGGACATATTGTTTGCCGGTGTAGCGCTGGCCCGTCCAGTAATCGTACCAGTCGCCTTCGGGTAGGTACACCGTCCGTGTCTGTGCGCCCTTGGTGGTGACCGGGCATACCATCAGGCTGCTGCCCAGCAGGTACTGGTCGCCGATATCGTATACGTTTTCATCATTTTGGTATTCCAGCACCAGCGCCCGCATCAGCGGCATGCCGGTTTGGTGCATGTTGTAGGATGCTGCATACAGGTATGGCATCAGGCGGTAGCGCAATGAATCGTATTTCTTAAAGATGCGCAGGGCTTCGTCGCCATAGCGCCAGGGTTCTTTGTAATTGGGGTGCTCCATGCCAAACAGGTGGGCCACCGGGCTGAAGAAGCCAAACTGGCACCAGCGCACATACAGCTCTGTATCGGCTACATGCTCAAAACCGCCCATGCAATGCGCCCAGTTGCCCACGCCGGAAATACCGATATTAATACCGGCTTTTATCACCGGCGCGAAGTATTGCCACTCACTGGGCCAGTCACCCGCAAATATAAACGGGTAACGTTGTATACCGGCATAGCCCTCGCGCGTGTTATTCATACCGCGGGTACCGTTGTATTGCTGAAATTTTTCGTACGCGGCTTTTGCATAGGCAATGGGAAACAGGTTGTGCAGCTTCTGCACTTCGCCGCCCGTGGGGCCGGTCTTATCGCTTTCGTTGGCCAGCCCGCCAAAGGCACTGCCTTCGTCGGTCTTCAAAAACTTAGCGCCTGCCAGGGCCAGTTTCTTTACCCCGTGCTCCCACCACCAGTTGACCGCTTTGGGGTCGAAGAAATTTACAAACTCGCCGGGATTGTCTTTTTCGGGGTAGGTATAGCCAAGTTTGCGGGCGGTATCGAGCAGTTTAAAATGCGTGCCATTATCGAACCGGGGCCGCAGGTGCAGGCCCACCATCTTATAATGCATGGCATAGAGGCTGTCAAACATGCCCTGGGGGTCCTTAAACGTATCCCGCCATTCAAACGAAGTGGCGCCTTTGCCACCCTCCCCAAAAATGCGCCATACGGAATCAAGGTGCAGTATGTCTACCGGTATGCCCAGCGCACGCAGTTTGCGCGCCAGTTCGATAACATACCTGTCGGAAGTAAGCTGCTCAAAGCCCCACGTTCCGCCCGCATAGGTACCTACCTGCAGGCCCAGTGCAAACATGGGCATCAGCGGCGGCTTGCCGGTAAGGGTTGTATAATTATTGAGAATGGATTTGAAGGAAGGGCCATAGAAAAAGTAATAATCCATTTCGCCGCCGCTGGCGCCGAAGCTGTATTGCTCATCGTTTTCGGCGCCCATATCCCATTCGGTGGCATAGGCGTTGTGCAGGAAGATGCCATAGCCGCGGGTGCTCATAAAAAAAGGCACGGGACAATAATTGGCTTCAAGGATATTGTAAGCGCCAATGACATGCGGCATGCCTTTGCCGCGCCCTACATTCAGTTTTAATTTTTTACTGCGCTGGTCGATAAAATCCATGCGTTCACCAAAACCGAAGAAATGCTCGTTGGGCTGCAACTGCTTGGTGCATTTCACCGTATCGGCATTCTTTGTCACACCGCCCTGGCGGCCGGTGAGCTTTTCGGACGAAAGCAGTTTACCCTCCGCCGTATATACGTCGATGCGGAAAGGCGCTTTAAACACTTTTACCAGCAGTTGCGCGGTTTTGAGCGATATATAATCCTTATTGTCGGTGGCCGATACCGCCACGGACGGCCAGTTGTATTTTACCACCATCCACGGCTCATCGGCTTCAAAAGAACGGTTCCAGGCCGACCGAACCCTGAACATGCCGGGGCTGCAAAAACTTATCTTAACATCGCCATTGGTATTGGAGAACAGGAATTCGTTGCCCTGTTTCTTAAACCCGGTTTTATTATCACCGATGGGTTGCTGGGCAAACAGGCCCAGGCTCAGAAAGGCAGAAAGGAAAATCAACAGGTGTTTCATGCAATCGCTGTTTTATAGCCCCCGCAAGCTAAACCCCCGCCCCTTCCCAACCATCCTGTAGCTACAGGATAGTTTCACCCTGCTTTTTAGTACTTTGTACGCTCTTTATCCCTATACGATGAATACAAGACTTGCCTGTTTATACAAATGGTTCGTAATGGCGGCGCTGGCATTGTACCTGCTGCCTGCCGCTGCGCAGGACAATAATACGCCCCGGGTGCTTTTTGAAGAACAGCCTGCTGCCTTTCCGCTGGTGGCCAAAGGAAATGCCGTAGCGGTTTATGTAGAGCCGGGTACGGCAAAGGTAGTATCCATCGCCGCCGCGGCTTTCCGGAACGACATCAAAGAAATAACAGGCATTGCTCCCGCATTAAAAGACGAATTGCCTGCCGGCAAAGGCCCGGCCGTTATCATCGGCACATTCGGCAATGGCGGGTGGGTGGATGAACTGTCCAAAAAAGGAAAGCTGTCCGCCGGTTCCATCAGCGGCCAATGGGAGAGCTTCAGCATCAGCATCGTAAACCAACCGTTCAATAATATACCACAGGCCCTGGTGATTGCCGGCAGCGACGCCCGGGGCACCGCTTTTGGTGTTTTTGAACTTTGCCGGATGATGGGTATATCGCCGTGGGCCTGGTGGGCCGATGTGCACCCCGCTCCGCACAAGGATATTTACATCAGCCCCGGTAGCCTGTTGCAGGGACCTCCTTCGGTGAAGTATCGCGGCATTTTCCTGAACGATGAAGACTGGGGCCTGCAGCCCTGGGCCGCGCATAAAATGGACCCGGACATAAAAGACATCGGGCCCAATACCTATACCCGCATCTTCGAACTGCTGCTGCGCCTTAAAGCCAATTATATCTGGCCGGCCATGCACCCTTGTACAAAGGCATTTTATTATTACCCCGATAATCCCCGGCTGGCAAACGACTACGGTATCGTGGTAGGCTCCAGCCATTGCGAGCCCATGCTCCGCAACAATATTTTTGAATGGGCCGAAAACTATGCCCATGAATACGGCATCGCCCCCGGCGAATGGCGATATGACCACAACCGCACACAAATTTATAACTACTGGAAGGACCGCGTTACGCAGTCCAACCACTACGAATCGGTATACACCGTGGGCATGCGCGGCATTCACGATGGCAGTATGCCCGGCCCTGCTGCCATGCCCGAAAAAGTAAAGCTGCTGCAGGAAGTCATTAATGATCAGCGGCAGCTGCTGGGTAACGGTACCGGGAAAGCGCCGCAAAACGTCCCGCAAATTTTTTGCCCATATAAGGAAGTGCTCAACGTGTACCGCAACGGCCTCTCCCTGCCCAACGATGTGACTATTGTCTGGGCCGACGATAACCACGGCTATATACGCCAGCTCTCCGATGAGCAGGAACAACAGCGCAGCGGCCGCAGCGGCGTGTATTATCATTTATCGTACTGGGGCGCGCCGCAGGATTACCTCTGGCTTTCTTCGGTATCGCCCGCACTGGTATCGTACGAAATGAGCAAGGCCTACCAGTATGGGGCCGATCGCCTCTGGGTATTCAACGTGGGAGATATCAAACCCGCCGAAATGGAGATTGAGTTTTCAATGGACCTGGCATGGAATGTAAAACAATGGCAGCCCATGCAGGTAAACAGTTATATCCGCCAATGGGCGGCACGTACTTTTGGCGAGACTTATGCAGATGCCATCACTAGCATTAAAAAGACCTATTATAAGCTGGCACAAGCCGGCAAGCCCGAACACCTGAACGGCGTCCGCTTTACCGATGCAGAAGCCGCCGGCCGCCTTGACAACTACCAGCAGATAGCGGCGCAGGCACGGGCGCTTTATACACAGATGCCCGCCCGGCTGAAAGATGCTTTTTATGAACTCATTCTCTATCCCGTGGAAGGTGCGCGCCTGATGAATGAAAAGATATTGTACGCAAAGAAAAGTCTTGCACTGGCGGCCGAAGGCAATCAACAGGCCCTGGTATATGCACAAAAAGCACAGGCGGCATTTGATACCATCGGGCAGTTTACAAATAAATATAACGACAGCACTGCCAATGGTAAATGGTCGGGCATCATGAGCTGGCATCCGCGCGACCAGGCTGTATTCAAAATGCCGGCCGTTGCCACCCAATGGATGATAGATAGCGCACGTACCGCCGGTGCGCACGCAGCCGCGGGGTCGCCCTCGGGGAGCGGCTCACCGGCTGCCGTTCCCGCACAAATCATTCCCGCCGCCGCCTATACCAATAAAAAGGAAACAGCCGCTTTCCAAACCATTGAAGGCCTGGGCGTGGGCGGCAATGGGGTAACCATTTTTCCTTTTTCATCCACCGCCGACAGCAGCCTTTCAGCCAAACCCTGGCTGGAATACAACATAAAACTGCCGGCGGGCAATCATACCTTGCTGGTAAAATGCCTACCCACCCAGAGCATCAGCAACAAAGGCCTGCTACGTTATGCTATATCCACTTTCCAGCACAGTGGGATCCGAAGCTTGGAATTCACGTGACTTGAAGTCGCGGC
>JADMIO011281641.1_pt1 | contig 59307 bp, 52 predicted proteins | sample 8958161 | NCBI WGS metagenome assembly JADMIO01 (sample SAMN16585339, study PRJNA669376) | soil metagenome | isolation source: Crop rotation soil | place: USA: Cullars Rotation, Alabama | collected 2011 | reverse complement strand
CGCGACAACTTGTCCACGTGGAATTCTAAGCTTAGGATCCCAATGTGCTGGAAAGAAACGGCGTCGGCTTTCCCTCGATCCACGCTTCGTGGGAGTTTGCGTAGAACGGTGACAGCGGGTGGCCACTCTGTCCCGTCGGCATCTCCATGATGCCCTCCTCTTCACGGCCGGGCGAGACGACCATGCGCACCGACGCGGCTATCGCACCCGAATGCACGCGGGGGGTGTAGAGATCGCCGGGGAGGGCGCGCGCGGGCATATCGAGCCAGCGGCCCATCAGCGGGACCGCGCCCGAGAGCGGGTGTCGGTATCTGACGACGTTGACCTCCGACCACCGGCGCTCGCTCAACGGCCCCGAGTGCCCGCGCGTCGCGTCGGCGATCGTTCTGTCCACGGCGTCGACGAGCAGTTCCTGCCAGTCCAGGTATCGTGGATCGAGCAAATGCATGGGCTTCTGGGTCACGAGAGCCCAAAGAGGGCCCTCCCGCCTCCTGACAATCGAGTAGTCAAACGTCCGGTCGGCCTCGTAGCACTCCGCCAGCAGAAAGTCGAACACGCGCCTGGAGACGGCGTCGCGAAAGCCGCGCGTCAACCGATACGCCGCTGAATCAGCCGTCGCCTGCCCGGTCCACCCCGCAGAGACAACGTCCCTGAACGCCGTTCGATCGGCGCGGCCCCCAAGCGCGGCCGGCGTCAAAGTGTCGAGGATCAGCTGGCGCCAACGCGCCAGGAAGTCGGCGCCCGTGTCGAGCTGAATCGCCAGAAAGTCGCGCGGCTCGAATTGGTTCCGTGCCTGGAGCCGATCGCGGATGATGCGTGCCCGCGACCCGACCTCGTAGCTGCCGTCGCCGAGCACAGCCAGCATGGCACCGTCCACCACCCGCGCGTTGGCCGTCCAGAGGCGGCCGCCCGGCGGATCGATGATGCGCGGATACTCGGAAGGGTCAAGCCAGCCCGACCAGCCGCGTGTCCCGTCGGCCCATGACGCCGGAATCAGGCCGTCAAGATTGACCCGCCTCGGGATCGCGCCGTACACCGTCCAGCCAATCCGGCCCGATCGATCGACGACGACGAAATTCTGGCCGGGGGTGCCGAGCCCGTTCGCGGCATCGAAGGCTTCCTCTATCGTCCGGGCCGACTCGAGCGGCGTGACGGTCGAGGCCAGACGCTCGGCCGAGTGCGCGACCCAGCGATAGGCCCTGACCTGGTCGTGGTGATCGCGGGCGAGAACCGGTCCCCAGATTGTCCAGGGCACCTCCTCGTGGTAGTCGCGCTGCCCGGCGATGGCGATCCGCTCATCGAAGCGTTCGAAATCCCGCCAGCCGTCGGGCGTGCGGTAGCGATTGGGGTTGCCGGGCTGAAGCTCGAGCTTTACGAGGTCGCCAAAGTCGGCCTGGGTGTTTGTGAAGCCCCATGCGATGTGCGTGTTGCTGCCGGTGACGAGCGCCGGAACGCCCGGGAGGGTGGTTCCGATGAGCCGATGGGGCTCGGGCGGATTGGACGCGTCCGGCCATTCCAGCGAGGCCCGATACCAGGTATTGGGGACGCGGATGCCCAGGTGCATGTCGTTGGCAAGGAGAGCGTGCCCATTTCGAGTCAGCCGTCCGGTCACCGCCCAGCTGTTGCTGCCGATGGCGTCCTCGCGTGAATTCCCAAGCCCAGAATCCCAGGGAGCTCGCGGTCCTTCCGCGAACTCCCGTGGCCGTGGCGTTCGAGGGAGCGTCGGCCGCGAGCGCCTGCGGGTTCGCAGGTCGTATACGTCGGGTCCAGGCGGCGGAGGCATCGGGAAGGCCTCCCCGACCACCGGCGTGTCCCATTCGGTGCCGCGCGGCGCGAGGAATTCGAACATCGGCGCCGGCAGCAGGTCGTGCATCGTGGCGAGCGTGGATTCGTAGGCGGCGGTCGGTTCCTGCAGCGTGACGAACATCGACAGCACGACGAGCAGGCTGTCCTCCGTTCTCCACGGCTCGGGCCGTTGCCGCAGCAACAGGTATTCGAAGGGCCTGGCGCCGAGGCTCGAGAGGCCCGAGTTCACGCCGGCCACGTAGGCGTCCAGAATCGCGCGGTCGGCTGGCTTCAGCAGAGTCACCGCCCGCCGCGCTTCAGCGCGAAACCGGTGAACCCGGGTCTCCAGGTCGAGATCGAGCGCGGCGGATCCGACGAGAGCCGAGAGCTCTCCGGCGGCCCGGCGTCGCGCCACGTCCATCTGAAAGAACCGATCCTGCGCGTGCAGAAAACCCAACGCCCGCGCCACGTCCGCACGGGTCGCGCCGCGAACCCAGGGGATGCCAAACCCGTCGCGAGCGACGCTCACAGGCGCCGAGAGACCGGCGAGATTCATCGAGCCGTCGAGCGTCGCCAGGCTCGCGCGCAGCTCGCTGCGCGCCCACAGGGCGACTCCCGCAATTACGATGGCGAACGCGGCCAGCAGGAGGAGAAGGGCGCGGAGTATCCTCGTCATTCGGGGATTTCAAAGCTTATATTGGGCGCAAGGTTCGGATAGAAGACGCCGCAACGCGTGGGGCAATCTTGGCTCATGACACAACGACGGGGACGCGGGGACGCGCAGGCGAGGGGACGGGGACACGGGCGGAGGCAGGGACAAGAGTACACGGAGGCGTGGGAACCTGCGACCTCAGACGACGCCCGATGGCGGTCGGTCGTCGCTCGCGACGCGAGCGCCGACGGCCGGTTCGTCTACGGAGTGCGATCCACGAAGATTTACTGTCGGCCGAGTTGCCCCAGCCGTCGCCCGCGGCAGGAAGGCGTGCTGTTTTTTCCGGGACCGGACGCTGCGGAGATCGCCGGGTTCCGCGAATGCCGGCGCTGTCGAGCCAGAGCCGGCGCCGCTCCGGCGCCCGGCGTCGCCAAGGTTCGGAAGGCGTGTGCGTACATTGCCGACCACGTGGACCAGCCGATCACCCTGGCCCGCATCGCGGCGCACGTCAAGGCGGGCCCTTTTCATCTTCAGCGAACGTTTACCAGGGTCGTTGGCATCTCCCCGCGCAGCTACCAGGACGCGCTTCGTGCCGCTCGCTTTCGTCGCGAGTTGCGTGACGGGGCCGCGGTTGCCGGAGCGACCTATGAGGCCGGCTACGGGTCCAGCAGCCGGGTCTACGAGCGGCCCCCGACTGGACGCGGCATGACGCCGGCGATGTATCGGCAGGGGGGAACCGGCGCGCGGGTGGCCTACACGATCGCCGCCTCGCCGCTCGGCCGTCTGCTCGTCGCCGCCACGGAGAACGGCATCTGCGCGGTGAAGCTTGGCGATCGCGACGCCGCGCTGGAAGTCGAGCTTCGGCGCGAGTTCGCCAGCGCTGACGTGGCCCGCGATCGCGAGGGACTGGCCGCCTCGGTCGAGGCGCTGATCGCCCATCTCGAAGGCAACCTGCCGCACCTGGACCTGCCGCTCGATGTGCGGGCCACGGCGTTCCAGTGGAAGGTGTGGCGGTATCTCCAGTCGATTCCCTACGGTGCCACGAGGTCCTACAGCGAGGTCGCGCGCGCCATCGGATCTCCCTCCGCTGTCCGGGCGGTCGCGCGCGCGTGCGCCACGAACCAGGTCTGCCTGATCATCCCCTGCCACCGGGTCGTTCAGAAGGACGGCGGGCTGGCCGGCTATCGATGGGGGGTCACGCGCAAGGAAAAGCTCCTTGCGCTCGAGGGGCAAAGGGCAAAGGGCAAAGGTCGAAGGTAGAATCCTTCGACCTATGAAATGCCGCTACGGCATCTCGCCGTGGATTCATCAGTTCCCGAATTCCAGACGCCCGGACTTCCCACGGTTCCGCGGGGCGCTCGCCGCGGACGTCGTCATCGTTGGCGGCGGCCTGACCGGCTGCGCGGCGGCGCATGCGTGCGCGACCGCCGGGCTGAAGACCGTTCTGCTCGAAGCCGAACGAATCGGCCAGGACGCGTCAGGCCGCGGCGCGGGCCTGTTGCTTCCGGAGCCAGGTCCTGACTTCAAGGACATCTCGAAACTGCATGGCCTTCGCAGTGCCAGGCAGGTCTTCGAAGCGTGGCGCCGTGCGTCCATCGACGGCTCCGCGGCACTCCGCCGGCTGAAGAACTCGTGCGGTCTCACACCCCTCGACATGCTGACCGTCGCCTGGGGCGACGAAAAGGGATTCCGGCGCGAGCACGACATGAGAACCGAAGCCGGCCTCGAGGTGTCGTGGCTGTCGCCGAAGCAGCTCAAGGCCGCGACCAATCTGGACGCGGTGGCAGCCGTCCGGATGCACCACGCATTTGCCCTCGATCCCTATTGCGCTGCCCTTGCATTCGCGGCCGCGGCCAGGTCCCGCAAGGCCGCGTTGTTCGAGCGCTCGCGCGTGACGAAAGTCGGCTTCAACCGCAAGGACGTCCGGATCTCGACCGACGCAGGCGTCATCACGGCCGGCCATGTGGTCATCGCCACCGGCAGTGCCACTCAGGAGTTTCGTTCGCTGCGCCGCCACTTCGCGCGTCGCGAGACGTATCTCGTGCTCACGGAACCCGTGCCCGCGGCGATCCGCCGGCAGCTTGTTCGCACCGATCTGACCGTCCGTGACACGCGAATCCCCCGCCGGCGCCTTCGTTGGACCCGTGATGGGCGGCTTCTGATTGGCGGTGGCGATCAGGGCGAGACGCCGATTCGCACCAGGGACGCGGTTCGCGTGCAGCGCACCGGCCAGCTGATGTACGAACTGCTGACGATGTACCCGGCGATCTCCGGCCTCCAGCCGGCGTACGGATGGGAAGTCTCGTACGGAGAGACGGCTGACGGGCTGCCATACATCGGGCCCCATCGAAACTTTCCGCACCACGTCTTCGCTCTGGGTGGCGCCGGCGATTCGGTCACCGGGGCGTTCCTCGCGGCACGCCTCATTCTCCGGGCCGTCCAGGGAGCCGCGCAGAAGGACGACGCCGTATTTGGGTTCACGAGATAGGGGCCTCTAGGGGGACTGGGGGACTGAGACTCGATTTTAGCGATTTATCCCAGACGCTGCGCGGCGTGGAAGCAGTCGTCCGGAGGCAATCGCGTGCGCGTCAGGAGATGTACTCGGATGAAGAGATCATCCGCGCGCTGCCATGCCAGCAGGAACTTGTAGGTCGCCCTTCCCGCCGTCCGCTTGTCCCGCGTCCTCTCGTCTCCCAGTGCCCAGAGGTAACATGGGCCGTTGATGACCTCCGTCGACCTGCTGGTCTTTGGTCCCCACCCGGATGACATCGAGATCGGCCTGGGCGGCACCGTCGCGAAGCACGCCGCGCTCGGTCTGCGCGTAGGGCTGTGTGACCTCACGGCCGGCGAGATGGGCAGCAACGGGACCGTTGACCAGCGCCGGGCCGAGGCGGAGGAGGCGCGGAGGATTCTGGGGGCCGCGTGGCGCGAAAACCTCGCATGGCCTGATCGCGACATCTGCGGCGACGCCCCGCAGATTCGCTCGGCCGCCGAACTCATCAGGCGTGCCAGGCCACAGGCCGTCGCCGTTCCATACTGGTCTGACCGGCATCCGGACCATGCCGTCGCCAGCCGTGTGCTCGATGACGCGGTCTTCAACAGCGGGCTCCGCCGCTTCGCCGCAGACGGCGACCCATGGCGGCCCGACTGGGTCTGCTACTACTTCATCAACGACTCGGCGACGCCGTCGTTCGTCGTCGACGTCACCGACCACTACGAAACCAAGCGGCGGGCACTGGCGTCCTACGCCAGCCAGTTCACGCCCGCGGCGGCGGACGCGGTGCCCACGCGCCTGACGGCGGCGACGTTTCCAAGGCTGATCGAAAGCCGTGACGCGCAGTTCGGCGCCCTGGCGGGTGTCGCCTTCGCCGAGGGGATCGTCGTGAAGCAACCCATCGTCCGGCGCGATCTGCTTCGAAAGGCTGATATCAGGTGAACATCGGCATCGTCTGCTACGCCTCGGTCGGAGGCAGCGGCATCGTCGCGACCGAGCTCGGGAAGAGCCTCGCCAAGCGGGGACACCAGGTGCACGTCATCAGCACCGACCCGCCCTTCAGGCTCGGCGAGTTCCAGGCCGGGCTCGCGTTCCATCAGGTGCTCACCCCGAGCTATCCCCTCTTCCGCGAGCCGCAGTACCTGCTCTCCCTGGCCAATCGCGTCGTACAGGTGGCACGGGCGTTCAGCCTCGACATCGTGCATGCGCACTACGCGATCCCGCACGCGACGGCCGGGTTCCTGTCGCGACAGGTGCTGGCGTCCACCGGCAACGGGCTGCCTCCCCACGTCGTCACGACGCTGCACGGCACTGACATCACCCTTGTTGGCAGCGACCCGTCGTATTCGGAAATCGTGGCGTTTTCAATCGATCAGTCGGACGGCGTCACGGCGGTCTCCGAGAGCCTCCGCCAGTCCACCCGTGCGCAGCTGCAGGTGACCCGGGATATCCGGGTCATCCCGAACTTCCTGGACTGTTCAGTCCACAGGCGTCACCACGTTCCGGATCTGCGGCGGCGATTCGCAGGCGACGACCCGGGGACGAAGCTCGTGATCCATGTCTCGAACTTCCGGCCGGTCAAGCGCCCGGACCTTGTGCTCGACATCTTCGATCGTATCCGCCAGGCGATGCCGGCGCGTCTGCTGCTTGTCGGCGACGGGCCGGAGCTCGCGTCGGCGCAGCGCATCGCGCGGGACCGGGGCATCTCGAATCTCGTGCAGGCGGTGGGCGAGCAGGAGGAAGTGCTGCCGCTGCTGTCTATCGCGGACGTCTTCCTCCTGCCGTCGTCGCAGGAGAGTTTCGGGCTTGCGGCGCTCGAGGCGATGGCGTGCGAGGTGCCGGTCGTGGCGTCGAACGTCGGAGGGCTTCCCGAAGTCGTGGAGGATGGCGTCAGCGGGTTCCTGCATCCTGTTGAGGAGGTGGAGGCGATGGCCGCAAGCGCCATCTCGCTGCTGCGGGATCCTGTCCGTCATCGCGCCATCAGCCAGGCGGCGCGCCTTCGCGTGTGCCAGCGTTTCGATGCCGAGAAGATCGTCCCGCTCTACGAGGCCTTCTATCAGGAGATCCGGAAAGGCACGAGCTTCTTGAAGGTTGCCAGCACCCAGCGGTAACCATCGGGATCGATGACCGAGGCCACGCGATCGCCCCACGGCTGATCTTCGGCCTCGGTCACGCCGGCGCCGAGCGCCCGCGCGGCTGCCAGCTGCCGATCGACATCGCCCACGTAGGTATAGAGCGCCGGCGCACCGCCGCTCGGCGTCGTCGCGTCTCCCTTGCGCACCAGCATCACGACCGAGTCGCCGTGCCGCATCTCCGCATATCGAACGTGGCCATCGACGTCCGGCAGCACCACCCCGCGCGAGAATCCGAGCACCCGTTCGAGGAACTCGATGGTGGCGGTGACATTGGCCACCGCGAGAAACGTGTTGATCGCCAGCATGCCGGGGGCGAGGCCGCTTCCGACTTCGGGGATCCGTCCCGGCACGACACCGGCAATGCGCGAGGCTGGCGCGAGCCTGCGAGTCTTCCGGGGCGCGGACTTTTCTCTCTTGGAGCTTCGCTTCCGCGTTCCAGCGGCACTCGGACGTCTGGCCATGTGGCACCTAGGATAGTGAGGTTCGTGCCGGAATGTGAAGATTCTGCGACTGTGCCTTCCGTGGCAGGCCATTCGCACGAGGGACACGCCCTGGGTGTCATCTCGTCGCGGGAACGACGGAATCGTCAGGCCGCGCACAGGATCGTTCGTGGTGCTGGGGCCTGGTGACACTAAGATGGTCCGCTACCGGAGAAAGCAGCCATGGCAAGGGGCGAACAGCCGGTCGATCACCTGCTTCGACGAGCCGGGTTCGGCGCGAGCGTGAGTGAGCTCGCGACGTACAACGGTCTCTCGCTGTCGAATGCCATCGAGGCGCTCGTCCAGTTCGAGCGCACGTCCGACGACGTCGACTCAAAGATCGGACAGCCTGAGTACGTCTCCGTCACTGCGCGCGGACAATTTTCCCCGAACACGGTCATCGACGACGCGCGGCAACGGTGGCTGTTCCGGATGGTGCATTCGAGACGCCCTCTTCAGGAGAAGATGGCGCTCTTCTGGCACAACCACTTCGGTATCGGGTACAGCAAGGTGTCCGGGGCCTTCGGGGCGATCCAGGGCACGAAGATGATGGCCCTCAAGGCCGGGGAGCTGCCTGGGCCGCGCGGGCACTACGAGCTGCTGCGGCAGTACGCCACCGGCAAGTTCCGCGAGCTCCTGCTCGAGGTCGCCCGGGATCCGGCGATGATCATCTTCCTCGACGGCCGGACGAATACGCGGCAGCGGCCGCAGGAGAACTTCGGCCGGGAGATCATGGAGCTGTTCACGTTCGGTCTCGGGAACTACACCGAACAGGACGTCTACGCCGCCGCCCGGGTCTTCACCGGCTGGAACATTCGCCAGGGCCCCGGGTTCACCAACAACAACGATCCGAACTCGCACTACGAGTTCGTCTACAACCCCGGCCAGCACGAGACCGCGGAAAAGGCGTTCACCTTCGCCGTGATGCCGAACGGATCGAAGACGATACCCGCACGGGCGGCCGGCGACGGGATGCAGGACGGGATCGACTTCATCAACGCCCTCGCCCGGCACCCGGCCACCGCGCGGCGCCTCGCCGGGAAGCTGTGGAACTTCTTCGTCAGCGAGCTGGTGCCGGCCCCGGAGGCGTTCCTCAACGAGGTCTCGGATATCTACCTGCGGCTCGATACGGACATCAAGGCGGTGTTGAACTTCATCCTGCGATCGCCGTGGTTCCTCGACCCAGCCAACTACTACGGCCGCTACTCCTGGCCGGCGGAGTTCGTGCCGCGCGCGATCAAGGAAACGGGATGGGCCGGCTTCTCGGTGGACACCGCGCGCACGCCGATGACCAACATGGGGCAGACGCTGTTCGAGCCTCCTGACGTGTCGGGATGGGATCTTGGGCGAAGCTGGATCTCGACTGGCTCGATGCTGGCGCGGATGAACTTCGCCGCCGCGCTTGCCGCGAACCAACGGTTCAACCTCGCGACACTCGTGCCGGCGGCCTCCCGCGGCACGCCCGACCGTCTGGTGGATTTCTTTCTCGACCGGCTGTCGCCTGCGCGGTACGACGCGGATCCCTACCAGGCGCTGACGGGCTACGTGCGTTCCGGCGCGACGTATACGGGCACGGACGCGCAGGTCTCGACCAAGGTGCCGAGCCTCGTCAGGCTCATTCTCGCGTCTGCCGAATACCAGTTCGTCTAGGGAGCACTGCAATGAAGGTGACGCGCAGAGACTTCATCCGTGACGGCGTTTCGGCGTTCACGCTGAGCTTCGCGGCGCCGGCGTTCTTCACGGACATTGCGCGGGCGCAAACCGCGGGCTCCCGTAATCTCGTGATCGTGTACCTCTCCGGCGGCAACGACGCGCTGAGCACGGTGGTGCCCTACCAGGACCCCTTCTACTACAGCCGGCGCCCGGCAATTGCGATCCCGGCCGGGCAGGTGCTGCAGATCGGCAGCGACTCGCGTGGCGCGGCCCTGGGCCTTCACCCGAGGTTGACGGGTCTGCGTGACATCTTCAACCAGGGGCGGCTCGCCATCGTCCAGCGCGCGGGCTACGAGAACTCCAGCCGTTCGCACTTTCAGGGTTCCGACATCTGGGGGACGGGGGATCCCAATTCCCCGACGAGCCTCGGATGGCTCGGCCGCTATCTGGACACGATGCCGCCGCCGATCGATCCACTGGTCGGCTGGAATACGACGTCGACGACGCCGCGGGCCCTGATGGCGAAGAACGTCGGCGTGCCGGCGATTCCCGATGCGCGCACCTACAGTTTCTCCAGCCCCAACTCGGGCACGGAGGCGCAGAACGAGCGCGCGGCGGCCATCCGGATGGCCTCGAATCCGTCGCCGGGGAGGCCGCATCTGTCGTTCGTGAACGGAACGTCCAACGAGGCGTTCTCCACGCTCGATCGTGTCGGGTCCGTCGTCAGCTACACCGGCACGGTCACGTACGCGAACAACGGCTTCGCCCTCGCGCTGCGCACGGTCGCGGGCGCGATGACGAAGGGCATAGGCACGCGCGTCTTCTGGGTCCAGACCGGCGGCTTCGATACCCATTCAGGCCAGGGCAACGCCGGCGGCGGCGCGTACGCGAACCTGATGACGACGCTCAACGACGGGCTGTCGGCGTTCTACAGGGATCTCCAGAATCAGGGCCTGCTGAATGACACGCTCGTCCTGCAGTTTTCGGAGTTCGGCCGCCGAGTCTCGGAGAACGGCAGCGCCGGCACCGACCACGGAGCGGGCGGGATCATGATGGCGATGGGCGGAAGCGTCCGAGGCGGGCTGTATGGGACGGCGCCGTCGCTCGATCCGGGGGCTGCCAATCAGACGCTCGAGAACAGCGGCGGCGACGTGCGATACGAGACCGACTTCCGGTCGGTCTACGCGAAAGTCGTGGACAGCTGGCTCGGCACCGACTCGGTCGCGATTCTCGGCGGGAACTTCCGGGCGGGCGCGCCGGCCATTCTCTGAAGGGGTTCCGCGCGAAGCCGCGGTACTGACGCGTGCGTCCGGCCGGTGCCGGAGCGTATCATCTTGGGATGACCACGCGAATGCTCGCGACCGCCGGCCTGGCCGTCGCCCTCCTCGTTGCCCATCCACGCGCCGCTCAGAACGACAAGGAAGAGGTGACCAGCGAAGACAAGCGCCTCCGCGACGCGGTGACGGTCTTCTCCGAGGTCATGGCTGCAGAGGACAAAGCCATTCCCAGCAGGATTCTTCAGAAGGCCGAAGGGATCGCCGTCTTTCCGAGCACGATCAAGGCGGGCCTCGTCGTGGGGGGGATGCGCGGCCGCGGCGTGCTCAGCGCGAAGACGCCGACTGGCTGGTCCTCGCCGGCGTTTCTGACGCTGACCGGCGGAAGCATCGGGCTGCAGATTGGCGGTCAGGCCGCCGACATCGTGCTCGTCGTGATGAATCGTCGCGGCCTCGAGAATCTCCTGAACAACCAGTTCAAGGTCGGCACCGACGTGGCCGTCGCGGCCGGACCGGTCGGCCGCAACGCCGAGGCCTCGACCGATATCCAGATGCGCGCGCAGATCCTCAGCTACTCGCGCTCCCGCGGGCTGTTCGCGGGCGTGACCATCAACGGCAGCACGATCCGGCAGGATCTGGACGCCAACCAGCGGTTCTACGGCTCGCGCTTCTTATCGAAGGAGATCGTGATCGACGGGAAGGCAGGAGCGCCTGAGCCGGTAAGTCTCTGGCAACAGGCGCTGGAACGCGCCGCCCGCTGACCCACGTCGCACCGCCGGGCCGGGCCGGGCTCGTGATCGCATGGCTCGCGGCCGGTACGTCCATCCTTGCCCTTGTGGCCGCGGCGGCCTACTCCATGCGGCTGCAGATTCGAATCGCGGATCTGGAAACGCGGCTTGCGCAGACTCTCGCCAGAGCGTCCGTGGCCGACCGCGCGATAGCGAGCGCCAATCGGCTCGCCGCTGACGCGCAGGCGTCGGTGGCCGTGCTCACCGCGCCCGACGTCGAGGTCGCTCGATTGACGGGGCAGGCATCCGCCTCCGGGGCGGCCGGCCGCGCCTTCTGGAGTCCAACGCACGGCCTGGTAATCGTCGCGTCCGACCTTCCGCCGCTGCCCGATGGCAGGCCCTACCGCATCTGGATCGCGGACGGGCGAGGCGTGCGGCAGATGGGGCAGCTGTCTCCAGATGCCGCCGTCGCGTTCGTGGCGGCCGCGTCCGAGCGTGGGCGTCCCGGCACGATCAGCGTGACCGCTGAACCCGACGGTGCCGCCGCGTCGCCAGGTCAGCCTTACCTGGAGGGCGCGTTCGCACGCGAGTCCGGCCGTCGCTGAAAGATCGCCGCGAGTGCGCGATCGACCTCGGAGAATCGGAACGTGTGGCCCAGCGCGAGCGCTCGCTCGGGCACCGAGCGCTGCCCGCTGAGGATCAACGCGTCGGCCATCTCGCCGACCGCGAGCCGGAGCGCGAACGCGGGAGCAGGCGTGAAGGCCGGCCGGCGCATCGCGCGTCCCAGCGCACGCGCAAACTCGCGATTGGTGACAGGATGCGGCGCGGTCAGGTTGAAGGGCCCTTCCGCGGCTGCGTCGGTCATCAGGCGCGTCACGAGGGTGACCCAGTCGTCGACGTGAATCCACGACCAGTACTGGCGCCCCGATCCCGCCGGTCCTCCGAGGAACCATCGGAACGGCAGCGCGAGCCGCGGCAGCGCGCCGCCGTGGCGATCGAGGACGAGGCCGGTCCGAAGCATGACGACTCGCGCGACGTCTCCCGCCGCCGCCGCTTCATGCTCCCAGTCCTGGCAGACCGACGCCAGAAAGTCGCCGCCCGCCTCGGACGCCTCGGTCACGACCTCCCGGCCCCTCGGTCCGTAATACCCAATGGCCGATCCGTTCAGGAGCACCGGCCTCCCGCCTGAGGGTCTCGAAGGACGAGCGCGAAGCGCGCTCACAATCGCGCGAGTGGCACGAACCCGGCTTTCACGGATGGCCGTCTTTCGAGCCGCGGTCCATCGCCCATTGGCAATCGACTCACCCGCCAGGTTGATCACCGCGTCGGATTCCCTCACCACGTCTTGCCAGGGTCCCGTGGAGTGCCCTGGATCCCACAGGAGGTCGCCGGCGCCGCGAGGCCGCCTCGTGAGCGTCGTAACCCGATGGTGCCTCGCTCGGAGGCGCGTGGCGAGCGCTGACCCCAGGAATCCCGAACCGCCGGTGATGACGACACGCATCTCTATTGCGGAACCAGCCTGGCGACGCGGTCGTCGCTCGACTCAGGGCGCCCGCGGCCGTCACGGTTGCTCGTGCAGAAGTACAGCAACCCATCGGGGCCGGTGGCGACGTCCCTGATCCGGCCGAACCGGTCCTCGAGCAGCCGTTCCTGGAAGGTCACGCGCCGGTCGGAAGCGTCCAGGTGGAGGCGGAGGAGATGTTGACCTGTCAGCGTGCCAACGAAAAAGTCATTGGCGAAAAGAGGAAACCGCTGCCCGGTGTAGAACGACCCGCCGGACGGTGCGATCGCCGCGGGCGCATAGAAGACGATCGGATTCGCCATGCCGGCCATCGACTGCGCGCCTTCGATGACTGGCCAGCCGTAGTTCACCCCACGGTCGATCACGTTGATTTCGTCGTTGCCCGACTGCCCGTGCTCGGACGCCCAGAGCGCTCCGGTCCTCGGATGCCAGTCGAACCCCTGCGGGTTGCGATGACCGTACGAATAGACGGGTGAGGAGAACGGATTCCCCTGCGGCGTCGTGCCGTCCGTCGTGAGGCGCAGGAACTTGCCGGCGAGGGACGCAGGATCCTGAGCGCGCGCCGCCACGTTGGCGTCGCCGGCCGTGACGTACAGGAGCCCGTCCGGGCCGAAGCGCAGGCGGCCGCCGTCGTGGATGGACGCCGCGGGGATGTTGTCGAGGAGCACCGCGCGCTCGGCGAGGCGCCCGCCGACTTCGCGGTACCGCACGACGCGGTTCACCGCACCGGCCGCCGCCTGGGCCGTGTAGTAGAGGTACACACGCCTGTTTTGCGTGAAGGCGGGATCGAGCGCCAGACCGAGCAGGCCGGCTTCGCCCTGCGCCGCCACGTCGTCCAGGGCCAGGGCCAACTCGCTCGTACGGGCGCCAAGGTCGAGGATCCTCACGCGTCCGGGTCGCTCGGTCACGAACAGGCGGCCGTCCGGAAGGAAGGCCAGCGACCAGGGGACCTCGAGGTTGGTGGCGACGGTCTCCACGCGAAAGCGCACCCCGTCTCGCGTGACGAAGCCGTCCGCCGCCTGACCGGGGTCCGGCACCGACGGTCTGCAGGACTCGGCCTGCACGGCCTGGGCGACGATGAACGTCGCCATGACCCCGCTCAGCAGCGGCGCCGCCATCAACCCATGATGCCATGCCGCGCGTGTGCCTCGCCGGCTGCCACATCGACGCGCGTGAGGACCAGTGCGCCCGCGACGAAGAACACAATCACCGGCAGCAGAGCTGCCCGGCTCGACGCGAAGACGTTGATCGAGAGGGCAAAGAGCGCGGGCCCCGCGATACCCGCGAACTTCTCGAACACCGAGAAGAACCCGAAGTACTCAGACGACTTCTCCTTGGGGATCATGCGGGCAAAGAGCGATCGGCTGAGCGCCTGGCTGCCACCCTGCACCGTGCCGACCAGGAACGCCAGCACGAAGAAGTGCCAGGCGCTCGACATGAAGAAGGCGAGGATCACGATCCCCGTGTACATCGCCAGCGCCATGAAGATCGACAGTTTCGCGCCGATGCGATCCGCCATCGCGCCAAAGAGGAACGAAAAGGGCACCCCCACAAGCTGGACGACGACGAAGGCCGCGATCTGCGCATTCTGGTCGATCCCGATCTCCGCGCCGTAGATGGCTGCCATCCGGATGACCGTCTGGATGCCGTCGTTGTAGAGGAGGAACGCCACGAGCATGAGGAACGCCTGCCGGTATCCGCGCAGCTCGCGGAACGTGGCGGCGACATGGCCGAACGCCGCGCGAATCGTTCTGCTCGCGGCGGTGCCCCCTGGCACCGCGGGAGGCTCCGGCACCCGGCGCATCAGAGGGATCGAGAAGACCATCCACCAGATGCCGACGCTGACGAATGACAGCTTGATCGCCGCCACCGTGTCTGGCAGGCCGAACGTCCGGGGCGCCAGGATCCAGGCGAGGTTCACGATGAGCAGAAGGCCGCCGCCCATGTAGCCCACGGCATAGGCGCCCGTGGACACGCGGTCCATTTCATCGGGCGCCGCGATGTGCGGCAGCAGCGAGTCGTAGAAGACGAAGCTCGCCGCGATGGCGACGTTGGACACCATGAACACGGCCAGGGCGTATCGCCACTCTCCGCGATCGATGCCGGCCATCAGCAGCGTCGCGGCGACCCCGACGCACATGCAGACCGCAAGCAGGCGCTTCTTCATCGCCCGGTAGTCGGCGATGGCGCCGAGGATCGGGCCGAGGATCGCGATGATCGTGACCGCGATCGTCGTGGCCCACGCAAACCGCTCCGTGGCCACGGCAGGCGGCAGATCGGCCGCGGCGACGTTTGCGAAGAAAGGCGGGAAGACGGCGGTGATGACGGTGGTTTGGAAGGCCGAGTTCGCCCAGTCGTACATGGCCCAGGCACGGAGCTCGGGGCGGCTGAGGCCAAAGCGCGCGAGGAGGCTGGTCACGTCAGAACGTCTTGCGGGCGATCCATTCCCGCAGCAGTGAGTCCACCACCACGTATTGCGCGCCTTCCTTGAGCAGGAGGTCCTGCTTCACGAGCGCGGCGAGCGACGCCTGGATGCTCGACGGGACGCCAAGCCGGTGGCGGCTGCGTGCCTCTGCGGAGAGCAGCTCGCGTCCCTGCTGCAGCACCACCGCGCGCAGCACGGCCCGCTGCGCCAGCGTCAGGCGCTGCCAGACGGCCTCGAACAGCGTGTCCTGCTCTCCGAGAAGCCGCAACAGCGTGTCGTGGAGGTGGTCGGTGGTCACCCGCCTGCCGCCGGCCGCCCGCACGTCGTCCCATGCTTCGTGTGCGAGGCGCTGGACGTCGTACGGAAGGTTGCCGGCCAGGTCCACGATGGCGCCGCCGATTCCCGGTTCAGGCCGCATGCCGGTCCGGGCGAAGCGGGATTCCAAGAAGGCCGCGAAGAGATCCGCCGGAATCTTCTGCAGCCGCATGACCGGGCCGGCCTTGTAGAAGGGCCGCCGGGGCCCAATCATCTTCTCCATGAGCGTCGGCTCCGAGCCGGCGAAGACGTAGCCCACCTGACGCTGGAGCTGCGTGGCGGCGCGCAGGGCGTGCTCAACGCTTCCCCCGTTGAAGGCGTCGATGGCCTGGAACTCGTCGAGGGCCACGACGACGGTGCGCTTGCGTTCGAGGGCCAGCCGGCCCGGGAGGGCAAAGACCTCGTTGGCCAGGCGGGTGATGTCCCGCGCGGACGCGACCGCCGGAAACGCGACCGACACGCGCCCCACGCCTGCGCCCGTCGGCTCGTACCGCACCTCCGGTCTGGTGGAGCGGATGACATCGCCCACCCACGCTCGCGCACGCTCCCACCGCGTCTCGACCGAGGCCACCGCCCGCGCGAACCCTTCGAGGAACGACAGGTACGAGCTGTAGCTGCTGACCTGGAGCTCGACGGTCAGCGCGCCACGGCGCCCGAGCGCGGCCAGCGCCTGGCGCATCAAGGACGACTTGCCGTACCGGCGCGGAGAGATGAGAAAGACCTTCTGTCGCGCCGCCAGATCCCTGATGAGGCGATCCAGCTCCTGCTCCCGATCGGCAAACGATCCGGTCGGGACCACCTCGCCGTAGATGAATGGATTGTCCATGGGCGCGGCTCCCAGGTCCCGCGAGGCTACGTTGATCGACGTAACGGTTACGTCGAACACCGTAACAGAATTACCGCTCCAGCGGAAGCTGCCCCGTATAGACGGCCATGCCGACGACCGCGTCCACGCCTTCGGCGTCGAGCCGGTCGATCTCGGCCCAGGTCGTGATGCCGCCCGCCGCGGTGACCCGCCGCGACGTCGCGCCACGCACCGCCATGATCGCCTCCATGTCGGTGCCTTGCATCAGCCCCTCGAGGTCCACGTGGGTGTAGAGGAACTCGCCGCAGAAGGGCTCGAGCGCCCGGACGGCCTCGACGGCCGTGATCGGAAGCATCGTCTTCCAGCCGTGGATGGCGACGCGGCCGCCGCGGCTGTCGACCGCGGCGATGATCCGCTCGGGGCCGACCGCCTCGGCGAGCGTGCGGGCGAATGCCAGGTTGACGTCGCCGTCGCGAAAGAGCGCAGAGCTGGCGATGATTCCGTGGGCGCCCCCGGCCAGCACCTCCGAGGCGCGTTCGACGCTGCGGATCCCGCCGCCGACGCGGCAGGGAAGCCGCGCGCAGATGTCCCGGACCATTCCCGCGTTGCCGGGCTTGCCCATCGCCGCGTCGAGATCGATCAGCTGCACGCGCGGAAACGTCAGGAAGCGCCGGATCCAGATCTCGGGGTCGGCGGCCTCGATCGCCAGCCGCTCGCCCTGGACCAGCTGGACGATGCGTCCGTTCTGAAGATCGATGGAAGGAATCAACATAGTAGGCGGTGGGCAGTAAGAGATCAGAGTCGCACCGGGACCCCGCGCCCTTTCAGGAAGCGCTTCAGCTCCGCCACGCTCGTGTCGGCAAAATGGAAGATCGAGGCGGCCAGCGCCGCGTCGGCGTGGCCTCGCGTAAAGACGTCGGCAAAATGTTCGAGGCCGCCGGCGCCGCCGGAGGCGATCACCGGGATATTGACGGCATCTGAGACCGCGGCGGTCATCTCGCAATCAAAGCCTGACTTGGTGCCGTCACGGTCCATCGACGTCAGCAGGATCTCGCCCGCGCCGCGCGATTCCGCTTCGCGCGCCCACTCCACGGCGTCGCGCGCCGCATCGGCCGTACCGCTGCGGACGAAGACGGCGAAGCCGTCGTCGCGCCGTTTGGCGTCGATGGCGACGATGACCGCCTGGCTGCCGTAGCGCTGCGCGAGCGTGGTGATGAGATCCGGGCGACGCAGTGCCGCCGTGTTCAGGCTGACCTTGTCGGCCCCCGCCTCAACCGCGGCGGCCGCGTCGGCTTCCGACCTGATGCCGCCCCCGACGGTCAGCGGAAGAAAGATCTCATGGGCGACGGCGCGAATCGTGTCGGCCAGCGCCTGACGCCGCTCGAGCGTGGCGGTGATGTCGAGGATGACGACCTCGTCGATCCCTTCGACGTTGTATCGACGGGCCAGCGCAGCCGGATCGCCGGCTCCCCTCAGCTGCTGGAACTGGACGCCCTTGACGACCTGGCCGTCGCGCACGTCCATGCAGGCGATGATGCGTTTGGTCAGCACGGCGACTCAGTGCGGCGTTGCGCAGATCCCGAGGAAATTCCGCAGGATCTGCAGGCCGGCGTCGCCCGACTTCTCGGGATGAAACTGCACGCCGAACACGAGGCTGCGCTCGACGGCGGCGGCAAAGGGCCCGGCATGCGTCGTGGCGCCCACACAGTCGGAGGTGACCGGAGCGGCATAGGAATGGGTGAAGTACACGTGGGCCGGCGGCGCAATCCCTGCGAGGAGACGGGAGGGCCGCGGCATATCCAGTCCGTTCCAGCCGACGTGGGGGATCTTGAGCCGGCGCGCGGGGTCGCCATCGAGGCGCTCCACCCGTCCCGACAGCAGGCCAAGGCCCGGCACACCAGGCGCCTCGTCGCTGCCTTCGAAGAGCCACTGCATGCCGACGCAGATACCCAGGAGAGGCGTCCCCGCGTCCACCGCCTGGCGTACGGCCGACGTCCACGGGCCTGCGAGCGCTTCCGTGGCGGCGAAATGGCCTACGCCCGGGACAATGAGGCCGCTGGCGCCGGCGATATCGGCCGGCCGCTCCGGGGTCTGAACGTCGGCGCTGAGGGCGTGGAGCGCCTTTCGCACCGAGGTCAGGTTGCCGGCGCCGTAGTCAATCAGCGCGATCACAGCAATCCCTTCGTGCTCGGGAGCATCTTCTTGAGCCGGGCGTCGCGTGCGCAGGCCGCCCGGAGCGCCCGGGCGAACGCCTTGAAGACGGCCTCCACGTGGTGGTGGCTCGAGCGGCCGTACAGCACCTTCACGTGAACGTTGGCGCGCGCGCCTTGAGCGAAGCCGCCGAAGAATTCGTGGATCAGCTCGCTCTGGAGATCGCCGACGCGGACCACCTTGAGCTTGAGGTCGACCACGGCGTGGGGCCGGCCGCTCAAGTCGACCGCGGCGAGGCCCAGTGTCTCGTCCATCGGCATCAGGAAGTAGCCCGCGCGGTTGATTCCCTTGCGATCGCCCAGGGCGGCGAGGAGGGCCTCGCCGAGCGCGATGCCGACGTCCTCCACCGTGTGGTGCTGATCGACGTCGAGATCGCCGGTGGCGTGCAGCGTCAGGTCAAAGCCGCCGTGGCGCGCCCAGAGCTCCAGCATGTGATCGAGAAAACGGATGCCGGTCGACACCTCGTACCGGCCCTGGCCGTCGATGACCAGCCGCCCCCGAATCTGCGTTTCCGTCGTCTGCCGATCGAAAGCCGCGCGACGGCCGCGCGTCCCGCGCCCCGGTTTCGCGGTCACGATCGCCTCCCGGCAGCGGCAACCGCCGACTCGAGCGCCTCGATCGCCGCATCGGTGTGCTCGAGCATGCCGGCGGTGATGCGAATGCAGCCTGGCGTGATCGAGTCCCCGGACTTGTCCCTGACGTGGATACGCCGGGCGGCGAGTGCGTCCACGAAGGGGGCCGTATCTCCCACGCGGACGAGCACGTAGTTGGCGGCGCTCTCCCAGAACCCGAGACCGAGCCGCCGGCACGCGGCGTACAGGCGCTCGCGGGACTCCCGCACCTGGGCGGCATATCGCGGCAGGAATGCCGTGTCCTCGAGCGCCGCGTGCATCGCCGCGAGCGCCACGCCGTTGATGTTGAACGGCAGCGTCACGGCCCGGACGGGATCGAGCGCCGGCGGCTGGCCGATGACGATGCCGACGCGCATGCCGGCGAGGCCGTACGCCTTCGAGAAGGTGCGGCCGACGAGGACGTTCGGGTGCTTCGGCAGTTCCGGAAGGAAGCTCGCTCCGCCGAACTCGATGTACGCCTCGTCGATGAGCACCACGGCATGAGGTGCGGCCTCCGCGATGCGCCGCAGATCCTCGATCGGGATGAGCCCGCCCGTGGGGTTGTTCGGCGTGTTCAGGAAGATCATCCGCGTGCGCGGCGTGATCGCCCCGAGCACCCGTGCCGTGGGAAACACCAAATCCGCGTCCGGCGCCACGCGTACGGCCGTCGCACCTGCCGCGGCGGTCGAATTGGGATACGGATCGAAGGCGGGCAGCGGCACGATCGTCTCGGCATCGTGGATGCGCTTGAGCGAGATGTGGCCGATCGCCGCCATCAGGATGCCCTCGTCGAGCCCATTGGTGAGGAGCACCCACTCCGGGTCGACGTCGAAATGCCGCGCACACGCCAGCACCGCCTTCGTGTACTCGGGATACGCGGAAATATCCGTCGTCTCCAGGCCGCGAATGGCGTCCAGGACGCGCGGTGAGCATCCCCCCGTGTTCTCGTTCAGGTGGAGGCGCAGACCCTCGCCGGGGTTCGGGTAGCCCTGGATCTTCATCGGGTGGCTCCGACACGGCGCTCTACCGACGCCGCGTGGGCGTTGAGCCCTTCGGCGTGGGCGAGAGTGATGACGCTGCCGGAGATCCGAGCCAGGCCGCGCTTCGTCAACCGCTGTACCGTGATTTGCCGGACGAAATCGGCGGCCGACAGGCCTCCGCGCACGCGGGCGGCACCGGCGGTTGGCAGCACATGGTTCGAGCCGATGGCATAGTCGCCAGCGACTTGCGCTGACCAGGACCCCACAAACAACGAGCCGGCGCACCGGATCCGTCGGGCGATCCGATCGTCGTCAACCACGAGGTGCTCGGGCGCCGAGAGATTGGCGAGTTCGACGGCCTCATCGAGGTTCCGCGTGAGGATGATGCCGCCGTGCGCTCGCAGGGCCGCCCGGGCCGGGCCGTCGTCAGGCATCTGAGCCTCGACGTGCGCGGCCACCCGCGCAGCCAGCGAGCGGCTCGGCGTGATCAAGACGGCGCGCGCATCAGGATCGTGTTCGGCCTGGGCAATGAGATCGGCGGCCATCCACTCGGCCGGACCGCGGGTGGAGACGATCACGATCTCCGTCGGCCCGGCGTAGAAATCGATGCCGCAGTCGGCCGCCACGAGAGCCTTGGCTGCCGCAACGTACCGGTTCCCCGGGCCGACGATCTTGTCCACGCGCGGCACCGTGGCCGTGCCGTACGCGAGGGCGGCGATCGCGTGCGCGCCCCCCAGCCGAAAGAGGCGTGATACGCCGGCCTCGAGCGCGGCCGCCATGACGACCGGCTCCGGGCGCGGACAGACCGCGACGATGTCCTGGACCCCCGCCGCGGCAGCGGGAATCGCCGTCATCAGGAGCGACGAGGGCAGGGCATAGCGTCCACCCGGCACATAACAACCGACGCGATCGAGCGGGATCACCCGCTGTTCGACGGTCACGCCGGACTCGACGGTCGTACGCCAGGGACGGGGCACCTGCCGCTTCGCCACGGCACGAATATTCCGCGCAGCCGCCCGGACGGCTGCCCGCAACGGCGCCGACACGCATGCCGCCTCGGCCTGCATCTCCTGGCGTGAGATCTCGATGGACCCCTCGAGCCGATCGAAGCGGCGCGCGTATCGAAGCAGCGCCCGGTCGCCCTGGCGCCGCACGTCGGTCACGATACGCGCGACCAGCCGGTCGGTGGCTTCGTCGCGCACCCGCTCCGGCGCGAGGAGCGCCTCCACGGCCTTCCGATTCGACGACTGAACGATCCTCAACACCTTCGCACCTACGCTCCGTTCGTCAGGCTGACCTGACGGTCCGCCTCTACATTCCACTGCCGGCCGCCGACCGGCCGGCTGTCCACCGCCGACTCCGGCCTGCCGCCTACACCACGATCTTGTTCAACGGATACTCGACGATGCCCTGCCCGCCAGCGGCCTTCACTTTGGGAATCAAATCCCGCACGGTCTTTTCCTCGATGATGGTGTTGACGGCGACCCAGTCCGGGTCGCTGAGCGAGGAGATCGTCGGGCGCTGCAGCGCCGGAAGGAGCGAAAGAATCCTGTCGAGGTCCGTCCGGCGCACGTTCAGCATGAGGCCCACGCGGCCTTGTGCCTCGATCGCCGCCCGGAGAAGGAGGGCGATGTTCTCGAGCTTGGTTCGCTTCCAGCCGTCGGCGAGCGCGTCCTTGTTGGCGATGAGCTGCGTGTTCGACTCCATCAGGGTGTCGATGATTCGCAGACGGTTCGCTCGCAGAGAGGAGCCCGTCTCCGTGACCTCGACGATGGCATCGGCGAGCATCGGGGGCTTGACCTCGGTGGCGCCCCACGAGAACTCCACCTTCACGTTCACTTTCTGGCGGGCGAAATATGCCTTGGTCGCCCGGACCAGCTCGGTGGCGATCGTCTTCCCTTCGAGGTCCTGTGCCGACCTGATGTTCGAGTCCTCGGGCGCGGCCAGCACCCAGCGCACCTTGCCGAAGCTCTGCTTCGCGTATATCAAATCGGCGATCGGCTCGATGACGCCCGTCTTGCCGTCTCCCGCCTCGTGTTCGGCGATCCAGTCCTGGCCGGTAAGGCCGGCGTCGAGCACGCCGTCCGACACGTAGCGCGCCATCTCCTGCGCCCGGATCAGCATGCATTCGATCTCCGGGTCGTCGATGGTGGGGAAGTACGAGCGCGAGTTGACATAGATGGTGAAGCCCGCGCGCGCGAAGAGCTGGATCGTCGCGTCCTGCAGTGATCCCTTGGGGATACCGAGCTTGAGGGTCATGGGATCGTCACCCCTTCGGCGCGCACGAAGAAGCAGGTGCGTTCGCCCGTGTGACAGACGTTGCCGTCGCCGAGCCGCTCGGCCTTGACGAGCACGGTGTCCTCATCGCAGTCGATGAGGATGTCGCGCACGGCGAGGCGGTTCCCGGACGTCTCGCCCTTGGTCCAGAGCGTGTTGCGGGTCCGGCTGAAGAACGTCACGTAGCCGGTTCGCTGCGTGACCTCCCACGCCTCGGCATTCATGAATCCCACCATCAGCACCTCCCCGCTGACGTGGTCCTGCACGACCGCCGGGATGAGTCCGTCAAGCTTCGAGAAATCCATGTCGTGTCAATCCTCGTACAACAAAAAACCCCGCCTTGTGCCGGCGGGGCCGCAGTGCGTTCGGGTTGTCGTGGTGTCAGTCCCTCAGCGCGCGCAGTCCTGCCGGCCGGCCGCGTGGCCGTGGTGATGATGGACGTGCGCGTGATGAAGGACGGCGACCATTCGAAAGAACGAGGCTATCAGAAAGACTTGGCCCGGATCAACCACCAAGGGCACGAAACAGGGGACGGCCGCGAAATACCGAGGCCTGCGCCGCGATCGCCCCGCCCGCTAGGCCTCGGCCAGGTCGCCCTTGCTGCGCCACAGGGCGCGCCGATCCGGCGGCAGCTGATCCAGCAGCGCTTCGAGCGCGTCGTGGGGCGGGCCGACGTAGAACTGGTACGCATAGCGTTCGAGTTTGGGGGGGGCATCGGCCGGGATCTCCGCGCCGTGGGCCCCTCCCGAGTTCAGGAAGATGAGCGCCGAGTTCGGCCGGTACGGAACGAGCTTGACCAGCTCGCACGCCCGGCCGTCCTGTCCGGGATAGTAGGTCTGCGTGTACGTGGCCTCGCGATCGTCCGGGACGCGGTAGACCCCTGTGCCGTAGGCCTCGCTGTCCTTGCTGCGCGCCAGGTACATCAGGCACGTGAACATGGTGCGCTTGGGATCGCGATGGGGCGCGAGGAAGTAGCCCGGACGGCGCAACATCAAGCGTCCGCCGGACGGCGCCTGCGGGAGCTGGCTGGCCAGTTCACGGAACGACGGCCCGAAAATCGCCTCATAGTGCCGCTGCAGCGGCTCGTGAAACTTCCTGAGGAGCATCGGCCGCACGGCCTCACGCGCCACCACGGAATCGATGAAGTCCCACACACGAGTGGCGACCGTTGGGCCGAATTCGAGCGGAATCCGCAGGTCCTGCTTGACCGCATCCTTGGTCGTGAAGAAGTCGACCGGGGGGATGGCCTGAAGCACCAGCTTGTAGACGTCGTCCGGGAGCATCCGCTCGACGACGATGTGCGGAAACGGGTCGGCGTTCATGACCGCGGCGTCGATCGACTGTTGCACGTGCGCGACGACGGCTGCGGCATCCAGGCGCGAGTCGAGAGAGAGGATCAGCGCCCGCTGCGCGTCGTTGAGGCGGAAGGCCTGCTTGATCTGGTTGGCGTGCTGCTCCATCCGCGCGGCGCGATCGAAGACGGCCTGCTGGTTGGCGGCCATCGCGTCAACGGAACGCGCGAGCCGCGCCAGCTCCTTGCGGAGCTGCTCGGCCGCGTGATCGACGTCCACCTTCCAGGCAGCCCGGATGCGGCCGGCGATCCCGAGACGTTTGGCAAGCGCGAAGATGCTCATGAACGGCGATCTCACGTCGGATGATGCCAGGTGGCGCTCTTGACAGCGCCCGCGCGCCTAGATGACCCTGAACCCAATGAAATCACATGTCTCTGTTTTTCTGCTGATGGCGCTCGTCGTCTCGGCCGCGGGATGCCGTCAGCCGGACGGCCCGCTCCCGACGGCGAAAGGCGAGGAGGTGCCCAACCGGCTTGGCGACTTGAGCCGGGACCTGCTGGCCGTGGCCCGTGGCGAGACGCAGGCCAAGCAGGATTTCGCCGAGGACCTCCGCGTCTTCGCGAAGACGCCCGGCGGGGAGCAGGCAGCGGTCGACTTCGGGCTCGGGCTCGGAGACGCCCTGCTCGGTGCGAAGATGACGGAGCAGTCGGCGCAGCAACTGGCGCACACCAGCTGGACGGTCGTTGGTGCGACGGAGCTCAGCGAGCGTCAAGGCAAGGCCCTGGTCGCCGACGTCAAATCGCAGTTGCTGGCGATCGGGGTGCCGGAAGACAAGAGCGCGGCGGCGTCGGCGCGGGTGGAAACGGTGCAGAAGGCCATCTCCACCCGGCCGCGACGGTGGTACGAAATCTTCTAGGGACGTACCTTCGTCCCTGAATCCGCTTACTTCGCGACAGCGACCGCTTTTTCGACGGTCTCCCACGGGAGGCCCGGGCGGCCGAAGTGCCCGTAGTTCGTCGTGCTCCGGTAAATCGGCTGCAGCAGGTTGAGCTTTTCGATGATCGCGCGCGGCCGGAAGTCGAACGCGTTCATCACGAATTCCGCCGCCGCTCGCTCGTCGCCCGTGCCGAACGTATCGACCTTGACCGACACCGGCTTGGCCATGCCGATCGCGTAGCCCACCTGAATCTCCGCTTTCCGCGCGAGGCCCGACGCGACGACCTGCTTGGCGACATATCGGCAGAAGTAGGCGCTGCTGCGATCGACCTTGGACGGATCCTTGCCGCTGAACGCGCCGCCGCCGTGCCGGCCCCAGCCCCCGTAGCTGTCGACGATGATCTTGCGGCCGGTGACGCCGGCGTCGGCCGACGGTCCGCCGTGGATGAAGCTTCCGGTCGGGTTCACGAAGAGGGTCAGGCTCTTGTTCCACCAGTTGCCGAGGGCACGCGGTCCGAGCTCCTCGCGCACGTACTGGGTGATCAACTTCTGATCCGCGGCGGGCGTGTGCTGGGTGGAAACGACGACCGCCGTGACCTCCATGGGGTCGTTGCCGTCATAGGAAAGCGACACCTGCGACTTGCTGTCGGGGCGCAGCCAGGCGTACTTCCCGGCTTTCCGGTCCTCTGCCATCGCCTTCATCAGCTTGTGCGCCAGCGAAATCGGCAGCGGCATCATGTCGGGAGACTCGTCGGTGGCGTAGCCGAACATGATCCCCTGGTCGCCCGCGCCCTGATCGCCGCTCTGGCTCGTGGCCGCCGTCACACCCTGCGAGATCTCGTTCGACTGCTTCGTCAGCAGAGAGATCACCTTGAGCGTCGTGTCGCAGAAGGGCTCCGACGGATCCGTGTAGCCGATCTCCCGCACGGCCTGCCGGACGATCTTCTCGTGGTCCAGCTTCGCGTTCGTCGTGATCTCGCCGGCGAGCACCACCGTGTCGCTCTTGCACAAGGTCTCGCAGGCCACGCGGCTCAAGGGATCCTGCTCGAAGCAGGCGTCGAGGATCGAATCCGAGATGTAATCGCTGACCTTGTCGGGGTGCCCCTCGGACACCGACTCTGACGTGAACGTGAAGCGCGACATGATGCTCCTTACAACAAAAAAGCCCGCAGAGTCGCGGGCCAGGGTTCGCGACTTAGATAGGATCCTACGCCGGCCAGAAACCGGCGCCGCGGCCCATCAAGTCGATGAAATCGCCGCGTGGTGAAACGGGACAGTATAGATCACCGGAAACCCTGATCCAAAACGGTGGAGCCAATCTTGGAAAAACCGGAGCAGGAAAGGGCCGAGGCGTGCGGAAATGGGAAGGGTTCGATCTCCGGGCGCCAGCCGGCCCGGCTGGCGGCCCGGAGGTGGTAGCGCTACCAGCGGAACGAAAGGCCGACGGTGCCGCGCCAGAAATCGAGACTGCCGAGGTCGATGTCGAAGTTGTTGTCGCGCTCGTGATCCTGGAGGGACCGGAAGTAACGCACGTCGCCGCGAAGGCCGACATGATCGGTCAGGAAGCCGAACGCGCCGGCGCCGACGTTGAAGCCGAAGTCGTCGTTGCTCGTATTGAAGATATCGTCCGCGTCAGTGACGTTCGTACGAATCCAGCCAAGACCGCCGGTCGCATAGGGGCGGAATCCCTTGCCGCGCTGGCCGCCTGCCGGCGCACCGAGGATCGCGTTGAACATGATCGTCGTTGCGTTGCTGTCGTCGATGAAGTCGACGTCGTTGTCGCCCGCCTCGAAGAACTCGGGCGTATACGAGAGGTCGGCTTCCCATCCGAACACCCCGCCGCCCATCCAGCCGATCGACGTCCCGTAGGTTGCGTGCTCGTTGCCGCTCGCGCTTCCGCCGAACGACATCCCGAGGTTCGGCGTAAACAGCCAGTCGGCGCGCGCGGATGCCGGTGCGAGCACCAGGGCAAGCGCGGCCGCCATTGCGAACTTCTTCACCATTACCGTCTCCTCCTAGGACACTTGGCCCCCTGACACGCCCGTACTGGGCGGTTGTCACGGCGGAGTGCGGTGCAAGCGCAATACCGGAGCGGCGTCGGTTGAGTCGCGCTACCGCGGCTGTGGTTCCCGGACGCTGAGCTTCAGCTCGTCGACGCCCTGCCTCAGCAGTTGCCACGCGCGCGCCACGTGACGTTCCTCCGTGCGGAGGTGACCGATCGCGAGCCGCAGCGCGAAGCGGCCGTCGATCCGGGTGTGGGAGAGGAACACCTCGCCGCTGGCGTTGACGCGTTCCAGGAGGCGCTCGTTGAACGCCTCCTCGTCGCCGGCCACGGCTCCCGGCGACACGCTGAAGCAGACCACGCTGAATGGCACCGGCGCGAGCAGCTCGAATCGCGCGTCGCGTTCGATCCACCCCGCAAACAGGCGGGCCAGCCGAAGATGCTCACGCAGCGCCGATCGAATGCCCTCCGCCCCGAAATGGCGCAGCACCATCCACAGCTTGAGCGACCGGAAGCGGCGGCCTAGCTGGATGCCGGTGTCCATCAGGTTCCGCGCACCGTCGCGCGTCTCGAGATACTCAACGGCGAGTGAGAACGCCTGGCGCACGACGTCCATCCGCCTGGAATACAGCACGCTGAGATCGAAGGGCGTGAACAGCCATTTGTGCGGATTCAGCACGATGGAGTCGGCATGCTCCCATCCGTCGAACTGCGCGCCGCACTCGGGCAGCATCGCGGCGACCCCGGCATAGGCGGCGTCCACATGAAGCCAGAGCTGCTCGTGACGGCACAGCCGGGAGATCGCGCGCACCGGATCGACGCTCGTCGTCGACGTCGTCCCGATCGTCGCGACCACGGCGAGCGGAACGATGCCTGCGGCCCGATCCTCGGCGATGGCATGCGAGAGAAGCTCCGGACGCATCTGAAAGCGTTCGTCCCCTGGTATCCGGCGGACCGCCTGATGGCCGAAGCCGAGGAGGATGACGGCCTTGTCGATGGAGACATGTGCATGGTCCGAGCAGTAAATCCGGACGCCGGCGCTCGCCTCGCATGCCGCGAGGCCGTGCTGTCTCGCTCCTGGAAAGGCCGCTTCGCGCGCCGCCGCCAGCGCGTGGAGCGTGGAGATCGACGCGGTGTCGTAGATGACGCCCTCGAACGCCTGGGGGAGACCGAGCAGCTGGCGCAGCCAGGAGAGCGAGACCTCTTCGAGCTCCGTCGCCGCCGGCGAGGTGCGCCAGAGCATGGCCTGCTGGTTGAGCGCGGCCGCGAGGAACTCGGCGAGGATGCCGGGCGCGCTGGCCGTGATGGCGAAATACGCGAAGAATCCGGGGTGATTCCAGTGCGTCAGCGCCGGAACGAGCACGCGCTCGAAGTCCGCCATGATCGCTTCGAACGGCTCACCGCGCTCGGGTGCCATCGGCGGCAGCGCACGCACGACATCACCCGGCGAGACGCGTGGCAGCACGGGATACCGCTCCGGCGTCGAGAGATAGTCAGCGACCCAATCGGCGAGCGCGTGCGCATGTCGCCTGAAGTCTGCAGGCTCCATGGGCTTAGGTGGTGGTGGTGACGGTGGTAGTGGTGGTGGCTAGGTATAAGGCTTGTCGCACCACCACCATCACCACCACCACCACGAACTACTGATGCGCCTTGATGTAGTCCGTGACGAATGCAATCAGCGGCGGCGCATTGAGGCCAATCGCCACGGCCTCCTCCTTCGCCCGATCCATCGACCACTTGTCCTGCAACACGCGCTTGATCATCCACATGCCGCCGACACGATTTGCCGAACCGCAGTGGATGAACACCGGCTGGTTGCGCTTGTCCGCGACGGCGGCGAGGAAGTTGTCCACGACCTTGGGATCCGGCGCGCTCACGTTGAACGGCAGGTAGATGTACTTGAGGCCTGCGGCCTCTGAGGCGGCACGCTCCTGCTCGACGTTGGCTCCCTCCTCCGAGGCGAGGCGGAAATTGATGATCGACACATAGCCGTCCTGCTTCAGCGCCGCGACGGCCGAGGGATCGACGGCGCCGCCGCACGCCACGGTGGCGTCCACGCGCGAGAAATTGCGGATGCCTGGCCGTTCGGACTTCTGGATCTGGGCCGAGGTCGTTGCCACGGCCATCAGGCCCATCACGGCGATCGCGATGATTCGGACTGTCATGAGGCCTCCTCGCCCGCGCACACCAGCGTGGCGGGCCGGTCGATCGTACATGAAAAGAGCCGGCTCTCACCGGCTCTCCCTCGTGACGCGTTCGCGACGGTTCGTTACTTCTCGACGGTCACGGTTGACGGCTTCGTGAGGCGCACCGTGACGGCCGTGCCCGCCGGCAGGGTGGCCGCGTTACGCCCGCCTGCCATGACCACTGCCGTGCCGGCGCCCGCGCCAGCCGACCCGCCGATGACGGCGCCCTTCGCGCCGCCAAGGATGCCGCCGATGATGGCGCCGCCCAGGGCGCCGCCGCCGATCTTGGCCGCGCTCTCGCCGCCGGGGCCGTCGCCTTCCCGATAGATCGTTTCGGTGTCGAGCGGGACGCGAGTCCCGTCGGCCAGGACGACGGAGGTGAAGCGCACGCCGAGCCGCGCCTTGTCGCGCACCTTGCCGCCGCGCTCGACGAGCGTGACCTCGCCCTGAGCTTTGGTGCCTTCAGGGATAACCACACGGTCACCCACGCGCACGTCGCGCGTGACCCGGGCAACGACCGGATCCTCGACACGCGCCCGCTCACTCGTGAGCGACGTCTCGACCTGAAGGCCGAGCACGGAGTCGGCGGAGATGATCAAATCTTCGAATTGCGGCGCCGGCGGTTCCGGCGCCCGCGCGGCAACGGTTTCGCTGGCGCGTGCCGGCTCGAGCGACGGCGGAGCAGGCATCGGCCGCGGTTCGTCGGCGGGAGTGCCTGTCGTTGGGCGCGGTGCCGCGGCAGGCGTGGGCGCCTCGGCTCGCGGACGTCCGGACGCGTTTGCCCGAATGGTGCGAGCGGGCGCGCTCGCGGCCGCTTGCGGTCGCGCCGACGCCGTGGCCGGTGCCGGAGCGGCGGGCGCCGGCTCCGTCACGAGCGCCTCGGATTGCTCGACGCTGGCGCCGAGACCCGGATCCGGGCTGACCGATGGCGCACTCTCCGCGACCGGAGTCGGCGCGCCGGCGCGCGTCGCGAAATACGCCCCGCCGGCCCCGGCGGCCACGCACGCCGCGGCGATGAGCGCAATCCCGATCCTGTTCATTTCCATGAGTGTCGTCACTCCTCGGTTGGAGTAAGTCAGCAAGGGCTGTGCCCCACCCGGATCGGCGGAATGTAGCCTGAAACAGGCCGGAAACAAAGGCCTATGTCTCCGGCAGGGACCGGATCCATTTCTCCTGTGGAGCTTCGAGAGGACGGGCCATCCGGTCCAGCAGGGCAGCCGGATCCCCGGCGGTCGTGACGAGATCGAGGTTCGAAGGCCGGATAAACCCTTCCGTCGAAGCACGTTCAACCATGGCCAGCAGGGGATCGTAGAACCCCGCGACATTGAGCAGCCCGCATCGCTTGCGGTGCAGACCGAGCTGGGTCCAGGTCAGGACCTCGAAGAACTCCTCGAAGGTGCCGAAGCCGCCGGGCAGGGCGACGAACGCGTCGGCCAGCGAGGCCATCATCGCTTTTCGCTCGTGCATCGAGTTGACGATCCGCAGGTCGGGAAGGCCGCGATGGGCGACCTCGCGGGCCACCAGCGCACTCGGGATCACGCCAATGACGTGACCGCCGCCGGCGAGCATGGCATCCGCCACGACTCCCATGAGTCCCACGCATCCGCCGCCAAACACGAGATCGATCCGCCGCTCGATCATCTCGGCGGCCAGGTCACGGGCCGCGGCGGCGTAGATAGGGCGGTCACCAGCGTTCGATCCGCAGAACACGCAGATGCGCTTCATGCGTGACAGGCGTGTGAGGGCATCTGGTTCAGCCGACGAACTTGTACCCCAGGCCGTGGACGGTGTGAATGAACTGCGGCCTGCGCGGGTTCTCTTCGAGCTTCTGCCGGAGCCATGCGACGTGCACGTCAACGGTTCTCGTCGAGGGCATGGCGTTATAGCCCCAGACCTCGTTGAGCAGCTCGTCGCGCGTGAGCGCGGCGCCGCGATGCTCGATGAAGTACTTCAGCAGCTTGAATTCGCGCGCCGACAGCTCGACGGGCGCCCCCGCCTTCACGATCTCCGCCTTCCGGAAATCCACAGCAACGTCGCCAAACCGGTAGGCATCCGAGGTCTGCCCAGGTGCACTCCGGCGCAGGAGCGCCTCGATTCGAGCCAGCAGCTCCGTCATGTCGAACGGTTTGACCAGGTAGTCGTCGGCGCCGAGCTTCAGTCCGACGACGCGATCGACGACCTGGCCGCGCGCGGTCAGCATCAGGATCGGCGTACGAATCCCGCGCTGCCGCACCTCGCGGCAGACGTCGAAGCCGCTGCCTCCCGGCAGCATCACATCCATCACGATGGCGTCGAAGCCAGACGTCGTCGCCGCCGTTCGCGCGTCCTCGTACGTCGTGGCGCTCTCGACGTCGTAGCCCTCGGCGGCCAGGCGGTCCATCAGGGTCATCACCAGGCCCGGCTCGTCTTCGACGAGGAGGAGACGTCGGCGCGCGGGCGCGTTCACGAGTGCGCGACGGCGCCAAGGGGAGGCGCGCTTGGGGCAGGCGCGCCGGCCGCGGTCGGATCGGCGGCCGGCAGCGCGATCGTGAACGCGCTCCCCACCCCGGGCCGGGTCGCCACGTCCACCCGCCCGCCGTGGGCGGTGACGATGCGGCGCACGATGGAAAGGCCGAGGCCGTTTCCCTGGACCTGCCGGGAGATCGCATCGGCGCCGCGATAGAAGGGGTCGAAGATGTACGGAAGATCCGCCGTAGGAATGCCTGGCCCGTGATCCTCCACCGTGATGCGCACCTCGGTCCCTCGGCCCTCACCGGCGCGGGCGGCCCGGAGGCCGATCCAGCCGTCCGGGCCGCCGTACTTCACGGCGTTCGCAATCAGGTTCTGCACGGCCGAACGAAGCGCCATTGCGTCTCCGATGATCGGCGGAAGATCGGGCGCGATGTCGCGCTCGACGCGCACTCCGGGATGCGACAGGAGCGGCCCCGCGGCCTGGAGTGCGGCGTCGATCACCTCGGCCGGGGCGAGCGGAAGACGTAACGCCGCAGCGGTGCCAGCCTCGAGGCCGGCGTACTCGAGCACCCGCTCGACCATGTCCCCGAGCCGGATCGCCTCGGTCCCGATTGCTTCCCCATACCGGCGTACCTTCTCGGGACTCCCGACCACGCCGAAAGAGAGATTCTCGGCTGCCGAGCGAATCACGGTTATGGGCGTTCGCAGCTCGTGTGAGACGGCGGCCACGAACTCCATCTGCTGCCGCGCGAGCCGCTCCGCGCGGCGCGAGGACAGCGCCAGCATGACCACGCTCAGCGACAGAAGGAGGAGGATGCCGAAGCTGATGCCGAGATTGCGAACCCGTGTGCGCGCGACGGCGACCTCCAGTGATCCGCTCTGGTGCTGCGCGAGGAGGAGCCAGCGGCCGAGGTCCTGTTCGAACCGGGCCCCTCGGCCGCTTGCGCCGCCTCTGTCCACCGGCGCGCCGTCGCGCGGATCGCCGTCGCCCCGGCCCCGAAGCGAGCCGACAATCAGCCGCCGGGTTCCGCCGCCGCGATTGAAGAAGAGGAAATCGCCACGCACCCCAAAGAGTGGCTCCGACGCGTCAGCCTTGGACGGATCGACACGGACATCAGGATCCGACTTGTAAATCACCGACGTGGGATCCGCCGAGCGGACAACCGCGACGCGGTATCCGTCTCGTTCGGTCAGGCTGAAATACCGATGCGCGAGCTCAGGGAGAAACTGCGTCCGGATGTAGTCGAGGTCGAGTTGGACAACCGTGAACCCGAACACCGGTGCGGAAAGCTCCCCGCGCGGTGGCGCAGCCCGGGAACCGCCTGCGCCCGGCAGCGAGGGAGGCAGTGGCCGCAGTGGCGCCACGATCAGCGCATCGTCAGTGGGAACAGGCACCCGGCGGTCGAACGATTGCCCGGAGCGAAATGTCTTCCAGGCCTCGTCGAACTGCGAACGGAGGGGCTGAAGCGCCGGCGTCCAGTCCGCCGACTCCAGGATGTGCGTGGCCGGATCCCACCGCCGGATACGAAGCTGCGCTCCGTCTGCATCGACGAGGAAGATGTTCGCCACGATCTGCGGATGAGCCGCCGACGTCAGCCAGGCGTCATACCGGTCGGTGAAGCGATCCGAGAGCCCATCGCGGGCCGCCGAGCCGCCGAGCTGCAGGCTGATGAAGGCGCGCGCGATCTCCCCATCGAGCGACTCGCGGAACTGCAGCGAGGCATTTCGAAGGTGCGCCTGCATGCGCTCGCGCTCCGCCTCGCTGACCTGCCCGACCCAGCGGTACTGCAGGACGGCAAGCGTTGGCAGGAGCACCAGCAGGGCCGTCATGACGAGCGTCAGCGCGCTCGGGCGTCTGATCCGCACGTGGCGGAGTGTAGCACGCGATGAAATTCCGTAAGGTGCTGATGAGCAAGGTTTTACATTCTTAACAAACTCTTAGCGCCACCTTAATGCACGGCCACGGTGGGCCACGAATAATTGAGTTCATGACGACATCCACGTTCCTCGCGCTCGTGTGCTCTGCCTCTCTGATCGGGACATCGGTCGTGGCGCAGGACGCCTCGCGCGGGGAAGGGTTCACGGTGGGCGACTCCGCGAAGGGAGCGTCGCTTCTGGCAGAGGCACGGAAAGCGCTCGGTGGTGTGGAGAAGTTGAGCGGCGTCAGGACGCTCCAGGTGAAGGGGGCGTTCCGCCGCACGATCGGAGCCAATCAACTCGACGGCGATCTCGAGATTCTGATCGCCCCGCCCGACAGGATGAAGCGCGTCGAGGACACCAGCTTTCCTGGCGGCGGACCGTCGATCACGCTGACCCAGGCTCTCAATGGCGGCGACGTCTGGGATGAGAACTCAGGTGGCAACGGCACATTCTTTGGTGGTCCTGGCGGTTTCGGCGGCGGTCGGCGCGGCGGCTTCGGCGGAGGGCGTGGTGGGGGCGTCGGCGGTGGCGGGTCCGGACGGCGGGGAGACGCCGTGCAGGGCGATCCCGATCCGGCTGGCGGTGGCCGGGACAACTTCGATCCGGAACGCATGCGCCAGGCGCAGCTGCGGCAGCGACGAGGAGAGCTCTCACGTCTGATGCTGGCGTGGCTGATGACCACCGAGGCGCCCGCGAGCTGGGTCGGCAAGGCCGAATCGCCGGATGGACAAGCGGATGTCGTGGAAATCAAGGCAGTGGATGCGCCCGTCACGCGTCTCTTCCTCGATGCGTCCTCGCACATGCCGTTGATGCTCACCTGGCAGGGTGCCGAGGCGCAGTTCTTCATGCGCGGCAGGGAGGGCGGGTGAGCCTGATCGGGCGCCAGACGCCAGCCGCGACGGTCCGTCGCGCCAGAGCGAGATGAAGATGACGCTCGGCGACTACACGACCGAAGGTGGCATCAGGTTGCCCCGCACGATCACGCGCGCGATCAACGGTCAGACGGTTGAGGAGTGGACCGGACTGCAGTACAAGGTCAACCCCTCGGTCAAGCCCAACTCGTTCGAGAAGAAGAAATGACCAAGCGGCTCCTCGTGGCGTTCGCGGTGCTCATGGCCGCGTCCTCGGCTTCGGCGCAGAGTGTTCCCGCTTCTCAGCAGGCGCAGCTTCGGGTCGTTGTCGTCGATCAGCAGGGCGCCGGCATCCCCTCTGCGTCGGTGCGCGTCAGCCCGGCTGACGGCAGCGCGCCCGTCGAGGCGGTGGCCGACGGCGTCGGCGTGACCATGCTCCCGGCGCTGGCCTCGGGAAGCGTGCAGCTGCACGTGGAGTCGCAGGGGTTTGCCAGCTACGACGGGACGCTCACACTCCGCCGCGGGGCGAACAACCACACGGTCACGCTTCCGATCGCCGGGCTTGAAGAGGTCGTGCATGTCGCCGACACGGTTGCTGACGACCGCAGCGGCAACTCGCTGACGACGATCCTCGAGGAGGACGACATCGCGGACCTGTCGGACGATCCGGACGAGTTCCAGGCGCAGCTCGAGCAGATGACGGGCGGCGCGGGCGCCGTTTTTCAGGTCGACGGGTTTAGAGGCGGCCGCCTGCCACCGAAGGATCAGATTCGGCAGATTCGCTTCAGGATGAACTCGTTCGCCGCCGACAACCACGACGCGGGCCGGGTGCAGGTCGAGATCATCACCAAACCCGGTCTGACGGCCTGGAACGGGAACGCGAACTTCGGCTTTCGGAGTGATGTGCTGAACGCCCGCAACGCGTTCGCCGAGACGCAGACGCCGGAGCAGTTTCGTCGGTTCACGATGGGGATGCGCGGACCGCTCATCAGGAACCGCACGTCCTTCCGTCTGAACGTGGACGGCAATCGGTCGTTCGACTCGGGAACCGTCGTGGCCCAGCTTCCGGATGGCCGGCTCTCCGATCTCGTCAGGCGTCCCGCCGAGCAGACGAACGTGATGATGGGGTTGGAGCACGGCATCAACAAGAACCAGACGCTGCGCCTTGAGTTCCGGCACAGCGACGCCGCGAACAGGAATCTGGGCGTCGGCGACTTCAACCTGGCGGACCGCGCCTTCACGCGCACGAGCAGCGACAGCCAGGTGCGCGGCTCGCTGCAGAGCGTCATCGGCACCTCGCTGAACGTGTTCCGTGTCCAGTTCAACCACAGCGACAGCGCGCAGCAGTCGGCCAATGGGACACCAGCCATCGTCGTCCTCGACGCCTTCAGCACCGGTGGCGCTGGCGTGGCGAACCAGGCCTCCGATCGGACGTGGGACATCTCTGACGATTACGACTTCAACGTGAGGAAGCACGCCATGCGCGTGGGTATGCGGCTTGAGGCCGGTGCGTATCAGCAGGTGGATGCGCGAAACGCCGCCGGCACGTTCACGTTTGGAAGCCTGAGCTCGTTCCTCGCCGGCCTGCCGACGACCTTTACGCAGCGCCTGGGACAGGTGCAGACGGGCTTTTCGCAGTACCAACTCGGCGTGTACTGGCAGGACGACGTGCGGGTGAACCGCAATCTGTCGCTGAGCGCCGGCGTCCGAGGGGAGATGCAGTCGCATCTGAGCGGGGGGCTGAACCTGATGCCGCGGTTCGGCTACACCTGGAATCCGTTCGGCTGGAAGACGACTCTCCGCGGCGGATACGGCCTTTTCTACGACTGGTACGACTCGAATCTCTACGATCAGACGTTGCGCGTGAACGGAGTGGATCAGCGCGATCTCCTGATCCTGAATCCCGGCTATCCCGACCCCTTCACCGGGACAGCCGCCGTCGTCCTTCCAGGCGGCCGCGTCCAGGCCGATCCGAACCTGAAGATGCCGTACGTGCACCAGGTGTCGATCGGCTCCGAGAGGGCGTTGACGCCGACCTTGAACGTGCAGGCGTCGCTCGCCGTTCAGCGCGGACGCAACCAGCTTCGATCTGTGAACATCAACGCCCCTGATGCGTCGGGAGCCCGCCCGGAACCGGGGGTCGGGACGATCACCCAGATTGAGTCCACCGGCCGTTCGGCGATCGACCGCGTGACCCTCGGCTTCAACTACCGGCTGCCGAAGTACCGCATCTTCATGGGCTCGACCTACACGCTGGCGAGCGCCAGGAATCACTCGGACAACCCCCTGGCGCTGCCGTCGAACAGCCTCGATCCCGAGGCCGACTGGGGGCCGTCTGCTCAGGACGTACGGCACCGGTTCAACACGATGGTGAACGTCCCAGTGCCGTTTGCGACGCGCCTCAACGTGAACGCGAACGTGCTGTCGGCGGCACCGTACACGATTATCACAGGGCGCGACGACAACGGCGACGGCGTGACCAACGACCGTCCGGCCGGCGTCGGGCGGAACAGCGCGCGCGGAGCGGCACGGGTCGAGCTCAACCTGCGGCTCACGCGCGGGTTCGGATTCGGAGGGAGCGGCGCTGCGCAGAATCAGGCTGGCGCCGGTGGTGGCGGGCCGATCGCCGTGCAGGGCCCTGCCGGAGGGGGCCGCGGCCCTGGCGGCGGAGACGGCGGCAACGGGTTCTTCGGGATGTTCGGCCCACGGGCGAACAAGCGCTACAACGTGGAGTTCTACGTGCAGGCGTTCAACCTGCTGAACCGCACCAACTACCAGAACTTCAGCGGCAACCTGCTCTCCCCCTTCTTCGGCACCGCCACGTCCGCCAGCCAGGCGCGTCGCGTCGAGGTTGGCATGCAGTTCCGCTTTTGAGTTCGCGGGCAGCAAGCAGTAGGCAGTAGACCGGGCAGCGGACAGGAACCGCCGAGACCGCCTACGGCCCACTGCCCCCACCACCACGACCACCACGTAAGATCGCCGTGTGAAGGTCGTTGTCGTCGGCGCCGGCGTGATCGGCTGCGCCATCGCGTACGAGCTCGCCTCGAGAGGTGCCCGCGTGCAGCTCGTGGACATGCGCGGCGCGGGTCAAGGTGCGACCCGGGCCTCTGCGGGTATCCTTGCGCCCCGCATCGAAGGCCACATTCCTGCGCTGCTGACGCTCGGCTTGCAGAGCCTGGCGCTCTATGACGAGTTCATCCTGCGGGTGTCAAAGGACGCCGGTCGATCGATCGAGTACGGGCGGACAGGAACACTGCAGGTAGCCCGGGCCGAAGGTGAGGCGGCGGCCTTGCGCGCTCAAGCCGGGGAGCTCGGGCGGGCGGCCGTCTCTCATGCGCTCCTGGACGGCGACTCGGTCCGGCGGATGGAGCCCTCTTTGAGCGGAGTGCTCACGGCGGGTCTCAGCATTCCCGAGCACGGTTACGTCCGAGTCCCGTCACTCATTGCGGCCCTCGGCGCCGCGGGCCGGCGGTGGGGCGTCGAGTCGTTGGAGGCCGCCGTTGCGCGAATTGACCCCGATAGTGCCGGAGCGCAAGTAGGCCTGACCTTGGGGTCCGGCGATCGACTCCACGCGGACGCCGCCGTGCTATGCGCGGGGAGCTGGTCTGGGCGCGTCGCGATGCCGGAGCCTCCGGTTCCCGTCCGCCCTATTCGGGGGCAACTCGTTCACCTTTGGCTCGACCGCCCTCTGCTGACGCGGGTCGTCTGGGGTGACGGCTGCTATCTGGTGCCCTGGAACGACGGCTCGCTTCTCGTCGGGGCGACGACAGAGGATGTCGGGTTTGACGAGCGGTCCACGGAGGAGGGCATTCACCGGTTGAAGGAGGCGGCGTTCGAGCTCCTTCCCGCCGCCCGTGAGGCGTCGGTTGCCGAGGTTCGAGTGGGCCTGAGGCCGGCCACGAGCGATGAGTTGCCTCTGATTGGAGCCTCGCCGACAATGCGCGGGGTGTATCACGCGAGCGGGCACTATCGGAGCGGGGTGCTGCTGGCGCCGCTGACGGCAGGGCTGCTCGCCGATCTCATGATGGACGGGCGGCGAGGGCCGGCGCTCGACCTCGTGCGGCCCGACCGCTTTCTTCTCTGATGGCATCACATGGCACTGCTGTCGAAGGCTGACATCGACGCGCACCTGCAATCCCTGGAAGGGTGGGTGCTCGACGGCAACACGATTCGCAAGCAGTTCACGTTCGCCGGCTTTCCGGAGGCCGTCGCGTTCGTCAGCCGCCTCGTGCCCGAAGCCGAAGTCGCCGACCACCATCCGGATATCACGATCAACTACCGGCGCGTGACGCTCTCATGGTCCACGCACAGCGAGGGTGGTGTCACCCTCAAGGACATCGACGGCGCCCGGATGGCGGAGCGTCGCGCCCGCGAGCCACGGTGACCCTCAAGAAGCTCTACTCGTCGCGAGAGGTCGCCCGCATGACCGGGCTGACCGCGCGGCAGCTGGAGTGGTGGGACTCCCGCCGGTTGTTCACCGCCGCGGTCGCCTCTCAGCCGACCTCCGCCGGCGGCTTCACCGAGCGACGGTATTCCCCTCTCGATGTGCTCGAGCTCCAGGTTCTGGCCGATCTGCGCCGGCGGGGCTTCTCGATCCCACGACTCCGCCACCTGCTTGATTCGCTCCGCGACGTCTTTGCCATCAGGCTGTACGAGGCCATCGGCGAAGGCGGGCCCATGACCCTTTTCCTCGGCGGCGATCGACTGTTTGCCCGGATGGCCGACGGCCGGCTCTTCGATCTCGACGAGCCGACGCAGCCGATGCTGATGGCGGGAGAACTGCCGCTGAAGCCACTGACGCCGCGCGAGCGGCGGAGGCGCACTACCGGATCGGAAAGACTTTCTCGAGGTCGTCGGCCGGCCGCGGGATGACATGCACGCCGATGAGCTCGCCGACCCGGCGGGCGGCGGCGGCCCCGGCGTCGGTGGCGGCCTTCACGGATCCGACATCGCCGCGAATCAGCGCCGTGACAAGCCCGGCGTCCACTTTTTGCCAGCTGACGAGGACGACATTGGCTGTTTTGAGCATGGCGTCGGCTGCCTCGATCATGCCGATGAGGCCGCGCGTCTCGACCATGCCCAGCGCGTCACCGATTTCCACCTTGTCAGTCGCCGGATCGTTCTTGGCCATTGGAAGCCACAGAGTAATTCAGAATGCAGAATGCAGACTGCAAAATGTGAATTCAAAATGAGAAATGCAAACAGGCTCCCGAGCGGGGGATAGGCATTACCAATGCTCCCGTTTCCGCAGGGCGGTGATGTGCGCGACGTGGTGGCGCGAGTGCCAGGCGTAGAGCTGCAGATGCCGCTCGAGGGTCAGCTGGCCCAGCTCGGGATGGGAGAAGGTCCGCAGGAACGCCGCCGGCTCGAGCGATCGCCAGACAGCCGCCCACCTGGCGTGAACGTTGTCGAGCAGGGCGAGGGAGATGTCAATTGGCAGCCGCGTGTCGGCGAGCGTCGCCCAGGCGTCCTGATCGTAGGGCTTGATCGTCGGCACGTTCTCGGTCAGCCCCAGCTTCAGGCGGATGAAACCGTTCATGTGGCTGTCCGCGACATGGTGCACGAGTTGCCGCACCGTCCACCCGCCGGGGCGGTACGGCGAGTCGAGCTGTGCGTGCCCGAGTCCGTCAACCGCGGCGCGCAACGACGCCGGCAGCGCGGCAATCGTGTCGATCGCCGGCGTGCGCATGGCGTCCGTCAAGGGGGCCTTGATATCGAAACGGCCCACCGGGTAGCTGAGCTCGTGAGCCACGGGGACCCGCCTAAAGCGGATTCCACTTGTACCTAGTACGCGGCCGTGGTACTCCTATCGCGCAGGAGGTGCCGATGGCCGCGTACTCGATGGACTTACGGCTTCGGGTCCTGCGCGATGCGGATGCGGGTCTGCCATCTGACGAGCTCGCCGCCAAGTACTCGGTCAGTCGGGCGTGGGTGGATCGGCTGAAGCAGCGTCGCCGCGAAACCGGCGAGATTGCGCCGCGCAAGCAGACGCGCTGGCGGACCCCGATCCTCCACGCTCAGCTCGCGCAGCTCGAGGCGCTGATCCGCGAACAGCCGGATCGGACGCTGGCCGAACTCCAAGACGCCCTGCGGACCTCGGCGAGTCTTCCCACGCTCTGCCGCACGATCAAGCAGCTCGGCTTCCGGTTTAAAAAAAACGGTACGCGCGTCCGAACACGATCGCGCTGACATCGTCCTGGCGCGGACGGCCTGGCACGCCGCCGCCCCCACCCTGGACCCCGCGCGCCTCGTGTTTCTCGATGAAAGTGGCGTGCGGACGGATCTGATTCGCCGCTATGGCCGCGGCCTGTACGGCGCCCGCGTCCCCGATCACGCGCCGGATGGGCGCTGGCACACGACGACATTTCTCGCCGCCCTCCGCGTGACCGGCCTCACCGCTCCGGCCGTCTTTGACGGGCCGATTGATGGGGCCAGCTTCCTCGCCTACATCGAACAGGTCCTCGCGCCTACGCTCACGACCGGCGACATCGTCATCATGGATAACCTGTCGTGTCACAAGAGTCCGGCGGTCCGCCGGGCGATTGAAGACGTCGGCGCCCGCCTCTGGTTTCTGCCGAAATACAGTCCCGACCTGAATCCGATCGAACTGGCGTTTGCCAAGCTCAAGGCGATCCTGCGGAAGGCGCGGTGTCGGACGAACGAGCTGCTCTGGGCGACCATCGGCGCGTGCCTGCCACGCTTTGAGCCCGCCGAGTGCCGCAACTATTTCCACCATTGCGGCTACTCGGCGGCTACGGCCTCATGAAATCCGCTTTAGCGCTGGACGATCGTGAGGTCCAGCCCCTTGGCCTCGCCCTCGGTCAGGCCGAACCGTGTCGCGCGGGACTTCATCTGCTCCAGGAACTGCGGATCGGTGGCTTCGCCTTCCTCGAGATAATCGACCGCAACGGCGAGATACCGCGGATCTGCAGGCAGCGCGCGCACCCGGAATTGACCCTGCTGATCGGCCCGGCCCGACTTGACGTAGCGCGAGGGATACGCCCACTTGGCCGGATCGTCGGGGAAAATCACCACGGTGTAGTCACGGGTCGGCTGGCCGCGGGACGTCACCGTGCCGTTCACCTCGCTGATGCGATCGGTCACGAGGATTTGGACACCGCTCAGATCTTCGGTTCCCTTGAAGTCGATGGGCGTGTCCGTAATGTCGGTGTCGTTGAGCCTGACGGCTTTCAGGGTCCAGTCCTGGGACAATCCGTTCACCCGTAGCAGCCGCGGGCCCATGAGGCCTGTCAGGCGGAAGGTGCCGTCCGCCTCCGCGCGCGCCGGCCGGCTGCCGGGGTTCGGGCCGCCCTCGAAACGCAGTGCCTGGGCCGATACCTGAATATTGCCGCTCTTCAACTCGCCAGAGCTCCCCTCGGCGGCGAGCACTCGGCCGGCCAGCGTTCCCCCCTTCGTCGTGAGGACGGTCACGTTCGTGAGGTCGTCACCACCCACGACGATCGGCATCGCGGCGATCTCGAAGTCGGCGGGGAAACCGCCCCCGCCGCCAGGGCCCCCAAATCGGCCAGGGCCGCCGAAGCCCGACATCGCGTTCAGCGTGTAAGAGCCAGGTGACACGTTCGTGATCGAGAAGGTCCCGTCCTGCCGGGTCCGGCTCGCGTTGGCGATCAGGTTGAACGCGGCCGATGTGTCCGCGCCGCCTGAGAGTGTCACCATCGCGTTGCCCACGGGCAGGCCGCCGGATCCGATCACCAGACCGGACACGCGGACGGTCTTGACCGGTAGCAGCGCGAAGTTGATGTTCGCCTGTTCCTGTCCCAGCGCTAGCGAAATCCGCTGCGCCTCGGTGACGTTGCCCGTGCCGGGGTAGTAGGTCGGTGCGTAGCTGACGCCATCCGTGTTGTCGGCCCCGGGGCCGGCTCGCAACGTCGCGCTGATGAAGTACTCCCCGGGCGAAAGGCCGTAGAGACGGAAGGCGCCCGTGTCGTCGCTCTGATCCCCGAGGCCGCTTGGCGTCACGCGGCGCGTCCCCTGGAACATCTGGAAGCGGAGCACCTGTACGCGCGCGCCGGCGACTGGGTCCCCGAACTCATCGAACACGTGGCCGGTGATGGCCGATCCGCGTGGGAGCGCGAAGTCGGCGCGATCGAGCGCCTGCCCGTCGCTCAACTCGATCGGACGCCCGCTTTCGAACGGCCGCCGCTGCCCATACTGCAGCGAGACGAAGCCGGCCTTCGAGGCTGTCAGCGTCCAGCGCCCTGCAGGCAGATCCTTCAACTCGAAGCGTCCCTGCCCGTCGGTGCTGGCGAGGCGCGCGACCCGCAACTCGGGGGCGACGGCACGGACCTGGGCCCGCCTGACCGGCGCGCCGGTGTCGGCGGTGAGGATGCGGCCGCGGATCGCCGCGGTACCGCTGGGCTGATTGGCGTTGTCGCGCATCGGCCCGACAAAGACGCCAGGTCCCTGGCCACGACCGCCGCCGAACGGTCCTATCTGGATACCCTGCCCGAAGAACTCCCCAGGCGCCTGGGGCCGGGCAGCCAGTGGGAGCGCGCACACGACCGCCAGAACGGCTGCAGCCACGGCGGCGTACACGCGGGGCATACACGGATTATGCGGCCAGGACGCCGGCCGCGTTGTTAAGAGATTGATAAGGGAGCGTGAGGGGGAAAGGGACGAGGGGCGAGGGGCGGAGGATGAGCCCTGGGGGTGACTAAGGCCCGACGTCGAGGCCGACCGCCCGCATCAGCGCGATGGCGTTGCTCCGGGTGACCGGCCCCGGCTTCATCCGGTAATCGAACCGCAGCTCCCCCGCCTCGAAGCGATCATCGAAGTGCACGTTCACCGCGCGCGGCGCCAGGTCGTCTGCCACCGCCGTCAGCGCCAGGTCATGTGTTGTGACGAGCCCGAGCGCGCCCCGATCGAGCAGCATGCGAAGCACGCCAGCGGCGCCGGTCAGGCGATCGTGCGAGTTGGTCCCGTGAAACAGCTCGTCCAGGAGGAAGAGGAGCGGCGGGTGCCTGCGCGCGAGCGCCGCGAGGTCGCGCACCCGTGTGATCTCTGCGTAGAAGCGCGATCGCCCTTCCTGCAGCGAGTCCTGGATTCGCAGCGTCGCACCGATGGCCACGGGCGTCAGGCGAAGCGACGTGGCCCGCACGGGCGCGCCCGCCAGCGCCAGCACGGCATTGATGCCGACAGTCCTCAGTACGGTGCTTTTTCCCGACATGTTCGAACCGCTGACGACCAGCAGGCGCGCCGGCGGAACGAGCGCCACATCATTGCGGACCATCTTCGCGCGCGGCAGCAGCGGATGGCCCAGCGCACGGCCGTCGAAGATCGCGTCAGGAGCGGCGTCGACAATCTCGGGGTACGGATCGTCGGGATGCTCGTACCGGTACGCCGCAAGCGAGCTCAGCGCCTCGAACTCTCCGACCGCGTCGAGCCACACCCGCACCTGCGAGCCGTAGCGCTGTCGCCACGCCTCCATCGCCCACGCCAGGTGCTCGTCCCACATCAGCGGCGCGGCGACGACCGCGAAGATCAGGTTGTGCTGCCAGTCGTGCATCTCCACGAGCCGGTGGAGCGAGCGGATCGCCCGCGCCGGCGCCGCGCCAGCGGCATCGAGCCGCGCGCGCATGCGAACGAGCTGCGGCGCCTGGAACGTGTCCCGCTCGATCCGGGCGAGCACCTGGGCCAGCACATCCAGATCCCGCGACCACCCGCCCGCGGAGTGCAGCACCTGCTGAACTCGCGCCCGATGGGACAGAAAGACGATGGCCTCGAGCGCGAGGACGACGACGAAGGCGCCGATCCGGCCGGTGCGAGCCCAGAGGATGGCGGTGACGATCGCGCTCACCGTGAGCACGAGAGACACGCCTCGCAGCCAGGCCGGCTGCAGCAGCGGCGCGGACTCTGCCCAGGCGACCAGCGCGTCGCCGTGAACCGCGGCGCGCACGTCGGTGCCTGCGAGCGAGACGTCCTCGCGAAGGTCGAGCCGTCCGACCAGATCGTCGACGGCCGCCTGCCGCTCGCGGATGTCCGCGCACGAGGCTGGCGTCGTCAGCCACGCTGCGAGCGCCGCTTCGCCGTTTCGCGTGCGGGCAATGGAAAGCAGCTCGAACAGGGAGCCACGGCCGAAGAGGTCGAGATCCGCCGCGTACGGATGCTCAGGATCTGTGAAGCGGTCGCCCTGCTCGCCCGTGCCCATCCATCGGTCTTCGAGGCGGGCGAGGCCCCGCTCGTAGAAGCGAACCGCACGGCCGGCGGCATCGCGGGCTCGGATCACCCGGTCGTGCTTGACGACGAGGACGACAAAGGCGCCAACGGGGACCCAGCTCCACGCCCACGCCATGGTGCCCCTCATCGCCAGGATCGCGAGGACGACCAACCCGCCGAATAGCGCGAGCCGCGTCGAGGCGAATCGGGCATCGATGCCGGAGAGCCGCCGGTAGGCCGTCTGCCGCAGGGTCAGGCGCGATCGGTATTCTTCGTGTGGCGAGGTCGACACGGGGGCTATTCTCACTTAATTGTGACGATTTTCTGGTGAAGATCTGGTCGATGGAATATTGTATTAGTACAAAAATACTTACGTTATGTCACGTTTGAGCAACTCGGGTTGGTCCGCACGAGCGATCGCGGCATCTGTCGAGCGTAGCGTGCACGACGGCCGGTTCAAGCCGTCCGGATCGCTGCCGCCGGTACGGGAGCTGGCGAAGAGCCTCGGGGTAAGCCCGGCGACCGTGGCAGCGGCGTATCGGCTGCTGAAGGCCCGCGGTCTCACCGCCGCACAGGGACGGCGCGGGACTCGCGTCAACCGGAGGCCGCCATCGCCGGCCGGCTGCTCGGCTGCGCCCGTGCCTGCGGGAGTGACGGACCTTCGGAGCGGCAATCCGGACCCGCTGCTGTTGCCATCGTTGGGCACCGCGTTGCGGGCCGTGCACACCGAGCAGACGATGTACGGCGCCGCGGCGCTCCTGCCGTCGCTTCACGCGTTTGCAGCCGAGGAGCTCAAGACCGATGGCGTACCGGCGGGCGGTATGACGCTCGCCGCCGGGGCGCTCGATGCGATCGAGCGGATCCTCCGCGAAGAGTTGCGTCCCGGCGACCACGTCGCGATCGAGGATCCCGCCTTTCCGCTCATCAAGGATCTCGCAACGGCCACAGGTTACGTGGCCGTTCCTCTTGAGGTCGATGACGAGGGCCCGTTGCCGGCGTCGTTAGCGGGCGCATGCGCGCGCGGTTGCCGCGCAGCCATCGTGACGCCACGCGCCCAGAACCCGTTTGGCAGCGCCCTCACGCCGGATCGGGCCCGCGATCTGGCTGCGGTGCTGCGCACGCGTCCCGAGGTCCTCGTGATCGAGAACGACGCCTGCGGGCCTGTCTCCGGCACACCGCTCGTCACGCTCTGTGACCCCGCCCGACGCCGGTGGGCGCATGTCAGGTCCACGTCGAAGTTCCTCAGCCCCGACCTCCGGCTGGCGTTCATCGTCGGCGATTCTCTCACCGTCAACCGTGTCGAGGGACGCCTCGCGATGGGATCGCGCTGGATCAGCCACGTGCTGCAGCACCTTGCCCATGTCCTCTGGTCCGATCCCGCGAACGGACGCCAGATCGCACGGGCGGCGGACCTGTACCGGCAGCGTCGGCTCGCGCTGCTCGCGGCGTTGAAGCTGCGCGGCATCGACGCGCACGGGGCCTCCGGCCTGAACGTCTGGATCCCGGCGCGTCATGAGGCGCGTCTTGTCCACGATCTCGCCGATCGCGGGTGGGCGGTGGCGGCGGGCGAGCCGTTCAGAATGCACACTCCCCCCGGTATTCGCGTGACGACGGCCGTCCTGGCCCCTGCCGATGCCGCGCGATTCGCCGACGACCTGGCGGCCGTCCTTCGCTCGGACTACCGGCCGTCGGCGTGAGGAGGAGGTGGTGGTGTCACTCACCACCTCCAGCCGGTCAGCGCGATGCGGCCGCCTGTTCCTGGCGCTGACGTGTCAGGTGCGGCACGCCGCCGAGCATGCGCTGGATCAGCATCAGCTGCCCGCGGTGATGCATCTCGTGCTCCTTGACCCCCATCAGCATCTCGAACCGCGTCTTGGTCGCCGGTTCGGATCCCGCAGGCATCGTGAACAGCTCGCCCAGAAACGCGGCGTCGAGCGTTTCGAGCCATGTCGCGAACGCCTCGCCGCGGTCCGTCAGGAGGGCGATGAGCTCTGCCTTCGAGCGCGGCTTCTGCTCCTCTGCGGCGAGCGCGCCCACGAACTCCGCGAAATTGATACCGTCGAACGAGGTGCGGCGCTCCTTGTGCACCCCCGCGAACGAGTCAGCGAACGCGATGTGCGCGAGCAGCTGGCGAATGGTGCGCGTGCCTGGCGCCGCCACGAAATCCATCTGGGCCTCAGGAATCTCCTGCAAAGCCTGAATCGTGTTCTTCCGCACCGTGCGGTGCGCTCGGGCGAGGTCTTTCCCTCCGTATGGCAGCATCGGTCTCTCCTCCGGGATGAACCTTGAATCATACCCGGGTAATATCAATGTCCGATTCCTTGGCCCGCAAGCGACGATCCGATCCGTCCCTGTTCGATCTTCCCGACCCACCGGATGCCTTGCCGGCGGCGCAACCGCCGCGCGGCTCGACCGAGAGCGTCGCGCTGCACGAGGCCGCGCAGAGCCGCTACCTGAACTACGCGCTGTCGGTCATTACCTCTCGTGCCCTCCCTGACGTGCGCGACGGATTGAAGCCGGTCCAGCGCCGCATTCTGTACACGATGTGGCAGCAGAACCTGACCGCCGACAGCAAGCATCGCAAGTGCGCGAAGGTCGTCGGCGACGTCATGGGCAGCTATCACCCCCACGGGGACGCGGCGCTGTACGAAACGCTCGTGCGGATGGCGCAGGCGTTTTCGCTCCGTTATCCGCTCATCGACGGGTCCGGCAACTTTGGTTCGCTCGACGGCGACAGCGCCGCGGCGATGCGGTATACGGAATGCCGCCTCGCCCGCATCTCCGACGAGATGCTCACGGAGATCGACCAGCAGACGGTCCAGTTCCGGCCGAACTACGACGGCACGAAGACCGAGCCCGTGGTGCTGCCCGCGCGGATTCCGAACCTGCTGATCAACGGCGCCACCGGTATCGCCGTCGGCATGGCGACCAACATCCCGCCACACAACCTCGGCGAAATCGCGACGGCGCTGCTCAAGCTGCTGGACGATCCCGACTTGAGCAGCGTGCAGCTGTGCCGCTACGTGAAGGGTCCGGACTTTCCCACCGGCGGGCAGATCCTGAACTCGTCGGAGGAGCTGAAGGAGATCTACAAGACGGGATCGGGGACCGTTCGCCTGCGCGCGACGTGGGAGGAGGCGTCGGCCTCGCGGGGCAGTCGCGAGATTCACATCACGAGCATCCCCTACCTGGTGAACAAGTCAGGGCTCGTGGAGCGAATCGCCGACGTCGTGCTCTCCCGCAAGCTGCCCCCGCTCCTCGACGTGAAGGACGTGTCGACCGACGACGTGCGGATTTCGCTCGAGATCAAGCGGGACGCGGATCCGAAGATGGTCATGGCGTATCTGTTCAAGAACACCCCGCTGCAGACGAACTTCATCGTCAACCTGACCTGCCTGATTCCCACCGAGAACGCCGAGGTCGGGCGGCCGGAACGGCTCGATCTGAAGGCGATCCTCTGGCACTTCCTCCACTTCAGGCTCGAGGTCGTGACCCTTCGCCTGGAGCACGAGCTGGACGCGCTCAAGAAGCGCATCCACGTGCTCGAGGGGTTCGAGAAGGTCTTCGACGCCCTCGACGAGATCATCAGGATCATCCGCAAGAGCGACGGCAAGGCCGACTCCGCCGAACGGATCATGAAGCGGTTCGACCTTGACGCCGAGCAGACCGACGCGATCCTGGAGCTCAAGCTCTATCGCCTCGCGAAGCTCGAGATCCTCGTCATCCAGAACGAGCTGACGGACAAGCGCGGCCGCGCGCGCCAGATCGCCCGCCTGCTGAAGGACGAAGACGCCCGCTGGGGCGTCGTCCGTGACGAGATCGTCGAGATCCAGAAGGCCTACGCCGGCAAGACCGACGGCAGGCGGACCGTCGTCGAAGCCGCCGAGGAGGTGGAGTTCTCCGAAGACGACTTCATCGTGGAGGAGGACAACGCCGTCATCGTCTCGCGCGACGGCTGGCTGAAGCGGCAGAAAGAGGTCCGGGACCTCTCGACCACCCGGTTGCGGGAAGGGGATTCGGTGCTCGCGCTGCTGCAGGGGAGCACGCGGGCGACCGCGGTGTTCTTCACGAATTTCGGCGTCGCCTACACGAGCCGAATCGTGGACGTGCCGGCGTCGACGGGCTACGGTGAGCCGATCCAGAAGCTGTTCAAGCTGAAGGACGGCGAGCGTGTCATCGCCGCGCTGAGCCTCGACCCGCGCTCGGCGGGAGCCATCGCGGCGAGGAAGGAGGGCGAGGCGCCTCCGGTGCATGCGATCGCCGTCACGAGCGACGGGTACAGCCTGCGCTTCAGCCTCGAGCAGTTCGTCGAGCCGAGCACGCGCAGCGGCCGGCGGTTCGCGCGGCCGTCCCAGGGGGTCGAGGTCGTCGGCGTCGCCAAGGTGAAGGGCGAGGAGATAATCATCGCCGCCACACAGGAGGCCCGTGCGATCCTCTGCCGCGCCGACGAGGTGAACTACCTGTCCGGGCCCGGCAAGGGTGTCATCCTGATTAAGCTGTCGACCAAGAACGACAGGGTCCTCGGCTTCATCGCCTCAACCGGCGACCGGGACCTGATGCGGGTGGAGACCAGCCGGGGCGCCGAGCAGACGATCAGCACGGCGAAGTACGAGGTCACCGGGCGCGGCGGCAAGGGCCGGGAGCTGCTCCAGCGGGGCCAGTTCATCCGAATCATCCCCGCCGAGGTTGAGAACCCGTCGCCAGGCTGACGTATACTGGAGCCGTCCTCGCGCGCCGGGCCGGGAAGGCCTGTTGCTACGCTCGAATCCGTCGAGCCGCGAGTCGAGAACAACCCACCAGGAAGTTGCAGGCCGGGTCTCTTCTCGGAGACTGGCCGTCACGCACATCGAATGATCACTGATACGAACCATACGCGCATTGCCGTCTTCATCGACTTTGACAACGTGGAGATCGGCGTCAAGAACACCATCGGCGGCCAGCTCGACATCGGCCTCGTCCTCGAAGCCATCAAGGAGCGCGGCGAGATCGTCACGAAGATCGCCTACAGCGACTGGAAGCGTGCCGGCGACTACAGCCGGCACCTGACGCAGCACGCCATCCGCATGGTCCAGCGCAACATGACGCCCGGCGGCGACAAGAACGGCGCCGACATCACGATGGCGCTCGATGCCCTCGAGATGGCGTTCACGCACGACCACATCAACGCCTTCGTCATCGTCGGCGGCGACAGCGATTTCATCTCGCTCGTCGAGAAGCTCAAACAGTACGGACGAAAGGTCATCGTCGTCGGCGGGCGTCAGTTCACCAGCGTCACGATGCAGAAGAACTGCCACGAGTTCATCGCCTACGAGAACCTCGTGCCGCAGCCGTCACGAGCGAAGGGCGACGGTCAGCGCGGGGGACGCGCGGGCGATCGCGCGCGGCCCGCGGGGACGAGCGAGATCTCCAAGGTGCTCCCGCTCATCAAGCGCGCGCTCAAGGTGCTGTCCGATCGCGAGGTTACCCCCCAGCTCGGGCTGCTCAAGAGCACGCTCCTGCAGCTCGACTCGACCTTTTCCGAGCGCGAGTACGGCGCTGGAAGCTTCCGCGACTTCATGGAGAAGGTCGCCCGTACCGGCGCCGTCACGCTGAAGAACGCCGGACGCAGCATGCTCGTGGAGGCGGCGGAGGGCGAAGGCTCGGACGAGGTCCTCGTGGACCAGCCATCGGAGAAGCCCGTGCAGCCGGCTGACATCCCGGCCGCGGCGCCGGCCGCCGTCGAGGCCGACGAGGACGAAGCACTACCTCAGTCGCCGATGACGATGCAGGATGGGATCCGGGCGGTGCAGCAGGGCCTGGCTGGCGTGGCGCGCTGGCCGCTGTACGTGCGTCAGGCCAAGCAGGTTCTTCGGAACGCGATCGAGGGATTTGACGAGCGGAATTACGGCTTCGCTTCCGTCGTCGACCTGCTGCGCGCCGCGGGGAAAGAAGGCGTGCTGCGAATCGAACGCGATCGTCAGGGCGCGATCCGGGTCTTCCCGGGCGAGCAGATGACGCAGCGACAGTCCGGGTCGGCCGTCGCAGAGCCGGTCGCCGACGAGATCGTCGAGGCGGTGGCCGAACCGGTTCCGGCGAGCGTGGATGCCGAGGCCGTCACCGAGCCGGCAATCGTCGACGGAGAGACCGTGGACGCCGTCGCGGAGCCGCAAGCTGTGACGGAGCCGGCGACGGAGCGGCCCAAGAGGCGCAAGGCGGCGACGCGCGCGCCGAAGGCCGCCAAGGCGTCCAAGACGGCGAGTCCACGAAAGCCACGCTCGCGGAAACCGCAGGCGACCTGATGTGATCGCGCCAGCGCCTCCGGCGAGCTTGCGCAGGGTGGTACTCTAGTGGAGTGTTCGGACTGATTGAGTACCAAGCACCAGAGGCCTTCGAGCGCGATTTCGCTGGCCGCGAGAACCGAGCGGCCAGTCCTTGTTCAGCAAGGACACACCACTAGTCGCTGCCTCGTTCGGGTGCCTTCCTCTCATGGCGACCAACTACACCGCGAAGGACATCACCGTTCTCGAAGGGCTGGAGCCAGTCCGCAAGCGCCCGGGGATGTACATCGGCGGCGTCGGGGCGTCGGGCCTGCATCATCTCGCCTGGGAGATCCTCGACAACGCCGTCGACGAGGCGATGAACGGCTTTGCGTCGAGCATCGCGGTGACGCTGCACGCGGACGGCAGCTCGATCACCGTGGCCGACGACGGTCGCGGGATCCCGGTGGACAAGCACCCCGCCACGAAGAAGAGCGCGCTCGAGGTGATTTTCACCGTGCTCCACGCAGGGGGGAAGTTCGAGCAGGGCAACTACAAGACGGCGGGCGGCCTTCACGGCGTCGGCGCCAGCGTCGTCAACGCGCTCTCGACGGAGTTGCGCGCGACCATCCGGCGCGACGGCGCCCAGTGGGAGATGTCGTTCAAGCGCGGGAAGCCGACGGGGCCGCTCAGGAAGACAGGCGCCGCGCGTGGATCCGGAACGACGGTGTACTTCCACCCCGACCCCACCATCTTTCCGAAGGTCGAGTTCGAGTCGGCGCTCATTCGGGAGCGGCTCGAGATCGTCAGCTACATCCACAAAGGCGTTCGGGTCACGTTCGAGGACGAAGGGGCGCGAACAAAGGAGACGTTCGAGCATCAAGACGGGCTGGCCGCCTACCTCCGGACGATCGTGGTGGATCGGGGGGCCAAGCCGGTACACGAGGCGCCGTTCGTTCACGAACGCGAGAGCAGCCCGCGACTCGATCTTGTGCTCCAGTGGACTGAGGCGACAGACGAGCACATTCGCAGCTACGTCAACGGCATCCCGACCGGTTCGGGCGGTACTCATGAGAACGGGTTGCGCGCCGGGTTGGGTAAGGCGGTTCGCAACTACATCGACACGCACAATCTGTCCCCCAAGGGGGTCACGCTCGCCGCCGAAGATATCCGCGAAGGGCTGACCGGCGTGCTGAGCCTCTTCATCGAGGAGCCGCAGTTCCAGGGGCAGACGAAGGATCGGCTCAACAACCCCGAGGTGCTCTCCGTGATCGACTCGGCCGTCCGGCCGGCCCTCGAGCACTGGCTGAATCACAACCCCTCGATCGCCGAGGCGATTGTCGGGCGCATCATCCTGGCCGCGCGTGCGCGCGAGGCCAGCCGTGCGGCGCAGGCGGAGGTGACGCGGAAGACTGCCACGACCGGCCGGTTGAACCTGCCGGGCAAGCTCAGTGACTGCACCAGTCCGGGGCGAGACGACAGCGAACTGTTCGTCGTGGAGGGCGATTCCGCAGGCGGGTCTGCCAAGCAGGGGCGCGATCGAGTTCGTCAGGCGATTCTGCCGCTGCGCGGCAAGGTGATGAACACCGAGGGGATGACACTCGCCAAGGTTCTGGAGAACAAGGAGCTCGCGGATCTCGTCACGGCGCTTGGCTGCGGCCTCGGGAAGAACTTCGACCTCTCGCGCCTTCGATACGGCCGCGTGGTCATCCTTGCCGACGCGGATTCCGACGGACATCACATCGCGACGCTGCTCCTCACCTTCATCTACCGGCACCTGCCGCAGCTCATCTCGGGCGGCAAGGTGTTCCTCGCGCAGCCGCCGCTCTACCGGATCGACATCGCCAGGGACACGTACTGGGCACTGGATGACGACCATCGCGATCGGATCCTGAAGCTGCACGGGAACGGGCGGTCGCATCCCGACATCACGCGGTTCAAGGGGCTTGGCGAGATGATGCCGAAGGTCTTGTGGGAGACCACCATGAATCCCAGGACGCGCCGCCTGCTGCGGGTGGATATTGCGGATCAGATCGTGACGGATCGAGTCATCAACGAGCTGATGGGCAAGGACGCCTCTGCACGGTTCCGCTTCATCATGGAGCGGGCGGAGGAGGCGCAGGAACTGGACGTCTAGTCCGGCTCGTGAGCCGGCCCGGCGTTCAGCGCCAGGCGGAGTAAACCGGCTTTCCGATCAGGTACGCCGGGTTGGCGCCGGCCCGTGGCCTGAACTTCTGGAACCGCCCGGCATCGACCTCGGCCACGTAGAGGTTTCCTTCCTGGTCGGTGCTCATGCCGTGAACGCCCCACAAGGTGCCGGCGAAGTCAGCCACGGTGCCCCACGCGTACACCAAGCGGCCGTCGAGGTCGTACTTCAGCATCTTGTGGGTGTTGCGATCGAAGGTCGCGATCGTGCGATCTGCGCCGATCTGGACGAAATGGAGGCTCGACGGGCTCACCGCGATCTTCCACTCGGAGAGATACTTCCCGTTCTCGTCGAAGATCTGAATGCGATGGTTGTCGCGATCGTTCACGAAGACCCGGCGTGTCTCGAGGTCGACGGCGACGCCGTGCACATTGTTCATGTACCCGGGGCGCGTTTCCGTTCCTGACTCGCCCTTCATCCCGAAGTCCAGAAGGAATTTCCCCCGGGCGTCGAACTTCGCGACGCGCGTACCGTTGTACCCGTCGGCGACATAGAAGGTCCCGTCGGGCAGCCAGGCCATGAATGTCGGCCGGTTGAAGTGGGTCCCGTCGGCGCCTGGCACGTTCGGCGTGCCGATGGTCTGGATCAACTGCCTCCCGTCGTTCGAGAACCTGTAGATCGCGTGGCCGTGGTCGTCGACGACCCAGACGTGTTTCTGGGGGTCGTATGGACTGATATAGACCGCATGAGGGCGCTTGAACATCTTGTCCCATTGCGTCCACTCCTCGACGATCTCTCCCTGGGCGTTGACGACGACGAGACAATGCTCCCAGCGCGCATCCACACCGAGCTCGCGGTACGGGGGCGACGTGCCTCTCCAGAGATCCATACCCTTCGCAGGATCCACGCCGGCCCCGCCGCCGCCGGGAGGCGAGGCGGTGTTCGCGTTGCGCCACGGCAGACCGGCCACAGGAAACTGCAGGCTGGCGCCGATCGCGGGAAGGAGTCTCGGCTGCGGCCGCGGAATGTTCGGGAGCTCGGCGCCCTGAAGCAGGAACACCCTGTTCGGACTCTCGGCGAAGATGCCTCTCGCGGCTCCGTAGGTCCACTTCTCGTGTCCCGGCAGCGTGCTGAGATCCTTCGGCCAACCGTCAACGACGTCGTACGGGCCGAAGAGATCCTGGGCACCGATCGAATCAGGAACGGCGGCGAACGTGGTTCGCTCATTCGTCACCGGATCTTTCGTGGTTGAGGGGATGAACCAATCGTCCACCAGCATGCCGAGGGACACGCCGGCCGCCAGCACCAGCAGGTTCGTGACCGTTCTATTCATGCGTTTCATCCGAACCGCGATTGGGGTTGCGCCACTCTGTCGAAGGCCTCAGGAAGTGTCAAGTCTGGAGTAGGATCAACCCCACAGCGGGATGGGGCGCAAGGTCGAGGTATGACTCGAAGCGACGAATGGCCGCGGGGCGATGAGCGGGTGCGGCTCGCCTTGAGAGTCCTGTCGTTGGGTCTCGGCGTCTTCTTCCTGGCGATGAGTCTCAACAAGCTGGACTGGTTTGGCAATCCCGACCTGCTGGCTCAACGATTTCATCGGTGGCTCCCGCACGCGTCTCCGTACGCGCGGGTCTATCTCGAATGGGTCGCCATTCCCGGCGCCCCGCTGTTTGCTCGCCTCGTGCCGCTCGGAGAATTCGTCACCGCGCTGGCCATGTTTACCGGGGTCTTCACCGACATCGCGGCGGCCGCCGCCCTGCTGATGGTGCTCAACTTCCATCTCGCCACGAGCGCGTTTTCCTCGCCGGAGTTCTTCAGAGACGGAACCGGGTTTCCCATCATCGCCGCGCTTCTCGCCCTCGCATTGGGCGGCGGAAGGCTGCCCTACGCCCTACGCTCCTTCCAGGGGCCATCCCGGGAATCGCCGCCGCTGCCGCACGGGGCGATCTCGAAGTGATTCGCCGAAGAGGATGACACTGCCATGCGCCGAGGCCTGATTCAACCGATTCCGCTCGCGATTGCCGCCGCGGCGATCGTGACCGTCTCTTGCTCCGGCGGGCAGCCGGCCCCCGCGCCGGCCCCGGCGGCAGCGCCTGCCCCCACAGCGCCTGAGGGCAGCGAGGGCACCCTCTACGTGACCAATGAGGTCGGCGGCGACTTGAGCGTCGTCGACGTTGCGACACGAAAGGTGGCAGCCACGATTCAGCTCGGCAAGCGGCCGCGCGGCCTCGCGTTCAGCCCGGATGGCGCGTTGCTGTACGTCGCGCTGAGCGGCTCGCCGATCGCGGGGCCCGGCGTGGACGAAAGCAAGCTGCCGCCGCCGGACAAGCGGGCGGACGGCATCGGCATCGTTGACGTCGCGGCGAAGCGGTTGCTGAAGGTGCTGCCGGGCGGCTCGGATCCCGAGCAGGTAGCCGTGTCGCAGGACGGCAAGCTGCTCTTCGTCGCGAACGAGGACGTTTCTCTCGCGAGCGTCCTCGACTCGGACACCGGAAAGGTGATGGCCGCGATCAAGGTCGGCGGCGAGCCGGAAGGCGTCAACCTCCGGCCGGACGGCAAGGTGGTGTACGTCACCTCGGAGGAAGACAACGCTGTGTACGCCATCGACGCGGTGAAGCTGCGGCTGCTGAAGAAGATCGAGGTTGGACCACGTCCGCGCTCGACCGCCTTCTCCCCCGATAGCTCGCGGGCTTTCGTGCCGTCGGAAAACGGCGGGGAGGTGCGCGTCATCGACACGAAAACGTACAAGGAAATCGGCGTGGTGAAGCTGACGGGGGAGCTGCAGCGGCCGATGGGGGGAGTCGTCTCACCCGACGGCAAGATCCTTTACATGACGACAGGTCGTGGAAAGACCATCGCGATCATCGACACGGCGACGAACCAGCACGTCGGATCGGTCGAGGTCGGCGCGCGGCCCTGGGGGATCGCGATGGCGCCCGACGGCAAGCGGGTCTTCACCGCCAACGGCACTTCGAACGACGTGTCGGTGGTAGATGCCGAGACCCGCACCGTCGTCGCCAAGATCCCGGTCGGCGACCGCCCCTGGGGGATCGCCTATCGGCCCTAGACGCGGGGTACTCGGGCGCGAAGGCCCGCAGACGTTGCCGACCCGAGCGCCATTTTTTTGACCGTCGAGCACCCCAGGAGAATTGCCTTCTGCCGGAATTGGGCCGATGATCCAACGGCCTGTGCCCCGGGAAAAACCCAGGTTTTCTCACACTCTGGCCCCGGTTTCCGTGCCCGTAAGCGCCTTACGTTCATGGCATTTGACTTGACTCTGGCTGACGGTATAGCCTCGCCGATCCAGGGGACAACGAAAAGGCGAACCCTGGATCCGTAATAGTTCGTCCACCCATCGAAGCACGAGGAGAAAAATTCATGCAGGTTAGTCGGCTCGCAGGCCTTGCCCTGGCATTGGGCCTGTGGATCCTCCCCGCCGTGGCCTCGGCACAATCAGCGTCCAGCGGCAGCATCGCCGGGGTCGTGAAAGACGGTACCGGGTCGGTTCTCCCGGGCGTGACCGTGGAGGCTGCCAGTCCCGTTCTGATCGAGAAAGTGCGTTCGGTCGTGACCGACGATCAGGGCAACTACAAGATCGTTGACCTCCGTCCCGGCACCTACACGGTGACGTTCACGCTGCCGGGCTTCAACACCTTCAAGCGCGAGGGCGTGGACCTGAGTACAGGATTCACGGCCAATGTCAGCGCCGAGATGAAGGTCGGCGGGCTCGAGGAAACGATCACGGTCACGGGCGCGAGCCCGGTCGTCGACGTGCAGAACGTCCGGCAGCAGACAGTGTTCAGACGCGAGGTCCAGGAAGCGCTTCCGCTCGGCAGGAACATGGCGCAGTGGGCGACCACCATGCCGGGTGCCACGCTGAGCAACGTCTCGCAGGGGCAGGACGTGGGCGGCACGACGCCGAAGGGCATCTACATCGGGATGCACGGCATGGTCGGCACTTACGCGATGGGCCAGTTCCTGGATGGAATGAGGTTCTCGGTCCAGTTCTCGTCGGTCGGCCTGATTCTCAACGCGGCGGGCACGGAGGAGACGCAGCTTCAGACCTCCGGCATCGGCGCCGAGAGTCAGAACGGCAGCGTGCAGATGAACGTCGTGCCGCGCGAAGGCGGCAACTCGTTCAGGGCGTTCGGCACCGGCAGCTACACGAACAGCAGCATCCAGGCCGACAACATCACCGACGAGCTGAGGGCGCGCGGGGCGGCTGGGGCTGGGGACCTGAAGGTTCTCTGGGTCTTCAACGGCAGCTTCGGCGGACCCGTCAAGAAGGACAAGCTCTGGTACTACACCGCCCATCAGCGAACGAGGCTCAAGCGCTACCAGCCGGGAAACTTCTACAACGCCACGCTCGACTCGCTGTTCTACACTCCGGATCTGCGCAAGCAGGCGCTCACCGACGACTCCGAGCGCGATCATCAGGTCCGCCTGACGTTCCAGGCGAGCCAGCGGAACAAGCTCAACTTCCATCTCTATCTGGATGGCAGCTGCCAGTGCCGCTTCCTGCAGGGCACGCAGTCACCTGAAGCGTCTGCGCGAATCGTGCAGAGCTTCCCGCTGGTCCAGGGCACGTGGAGCTTCCCCAAGACCAACAAGCTGCTGTTCGAGGCGGGAATCACCTACGCCAACCAGCACTCGGACAAGCCGCTGCAGCCGGAAACGGCTCCTGGAACGATTTCCATTCTGAACAGCGCGACCAACTTCCGCTACCGGTCGGGGAGCCTCGTTGGTGCGGGCGGCTACGGACTGGATCTCAGCGATCAGTACAACGAGCGGGTCTCCGCCGCGTACATCACGGGCTCCCACGCGTTCAAGGTTGGGCTCCAGACGCTTCAGGGCAGACGGACGGACCGCACCGACTACGCCTCGCTCATTTCGTATACGTTCAACAACCGCACGCCGCTCTCCATCACGCAGTACATCCCGCTGCTGCTCCAGGAGAGGGTTGAGGAGATCGGGATCTACGCTCAGGACCAGTGGACCCTGAAGCGGTGGACCTTCAATCTTGGCGCGCGGTTCGACTACTTCCATGGTCATACTCCGGAGCAGACGCTCCCGCCGACGACCTACTTCGCAGGCGTGACCTTCCCGGCGGTGGACGACATTCCGAACTGGAAGGATTGGACGCCGCGCCTGGGCGCGGCCTACGACGTCTTCGGGAACGGCAAGACTGCCGTCAAGGCGGCGATCGGCCGCTACGTTGACCTGGAGAACACATCCACGTCGGTCACCTTCAGCAATCCCACCAACACGATGGTGACGCAGGCCACGCGGACCTGGAACGATGCCAACGGCGATTACGTCCCACAGGAGTCCGAACTTGGACCACTGTCGAACGTCAACTTCGGGAAGTCGATTCCCGGCACTGTCCAGGCTGACGACGTCCTGCACGGGTGGGGTACGCGTGACTACAACTGGCAGGCATCCGTGCAGCTTCAGCAGGAACTGCGCCCCGGTCTGGGTGTGAACGTCGGCTACTTCCGCACCTGGTTCGGGAATTTCGTCGCCACTGACAATCTGCTGGTGGCGCCGGGCGACTACAACCCGTACTGCATCACCACGCCGCGGGACGTGCGACTGCCGGGCGGCGGCGGCCAGCAGGTCTGCGGTCTGTATGACATCACCCCGGCGAAGTTCGGTCTCGTGCAGAACCTCGTGACGCAGGTCTCCAACTTCGGCAAGCAGACGAACGTCTTCAACGGCATCGATGCGACGATGGACTGGAGGTACGGGAAAGGCGGGTTCCTGTCCGGCGGCGTGAGCACCGGCCAGTCGGTGACCGACGATTGCGACGCTATCGTCGATTCGCCGCAGAAGCGCTTCTGTCACATCAGCCCAGCATGGATCGACGGGACGCAGTTCAAGTTCTCGGTGGTCCAGCCGCTGCCGTGGGGCCTGCGGGCGAGCGCGGTGTTCCAGAACACCCCCGGCATCCCGATTCAGGCGAGCTACGTGGCGACGAATGCCGAGATCGCGCCGTCGCTCGGTCGCAATCTCGGACAGTGCCGTGGCGCGGCGACGTGCAACGGAACGTTGGCCATCGACCTGCTCGAGCCGAACACGCAGTTCGAGGATCGTTTGCAGCAGCTCGACCTCCGCTTCACCCGTTTGTTCAGGTTCGGCCGGAATCGGCTTCAGGGCAACCTTGACGTCTTCAACGCCTTGAATACCGCGACGGTCCTCGGCATCAACACGCGCTACGGAGCGTCGTGGCTGACGCCGTCCGCCACGCTGAACGGCCGGATGCTGAAGGTCGGATTCCAGTACGACTTCTAAAGCTCCGATCGGCTAGACCGGATATCGCCCGGGAGGGCTTGCCGCCATGCAGGCCCTCCCGGTTCTTCCCGCCATCGACGGCCGCGTCCCAGGCCTTCCGAATCAGCCCGTGTGTATGCGCTCCGGATGCGTGTACACGTTGAAGCGATCGCCTCGAACGAACCCGAGCAGGGTGATGCCGGAGCGTGCTGCCAGATCGATGGCGAGGCTCGACGGCGCGGAAACGGCGGCGATCAGAGGGATGCCACCGAGCAGCGCCTTCTGCACGATCTCGAACGACGATCGGCCGCTCACGCAGAGAAGGGAACTGGAGAGAGGGAGCCGGCCAGCCATCAGCAGGCGGCCGAGAAGCTTGTCCAGGGCGTTATGCCGGCCCACGTCTTCTGCGCTCAGTTCCAGGCGGCCTGACGCGTCGAAGACTTTCCAGCACAGTGGGATCCGAAGCTTGGAATTCACGTGACTTGAAGTCGCGGC
>JADMIO010606994.1_pt1 | contig 59320 bp, 62 predicted proteins | sample 8958161 | NCBI WGS metagenome assembly JADMIO01 (sample SAMN16585339, study PRJNA669376) | soil metagenome | isolation source: Crop rotation soil | place: USA: Cullars Rotation, Alabama | collected 2011 | reverse complement strand
CGCGACAACTTGTCCACGTGGAATTCTAAGCTTAGGATCCCAATGTGCTGGAAAGGAGCCGGGTGTTCCAGCCGACGTGATCGACATGCAGGTGGGTGCACATCACCATGTCGACTTGGTCGGGTTCGACGCCGGCCGCCTTCAGCCGCGCCAGGTAGGGCGTCTCCATCAAGTGCCACTTGGGCCGATGCGGCCGGGACTTGTGGTTGCCGACACAGGTGTCGATCAGGATGCGCTTGCCGCCGACTGTCAAAAGCCAGCTATGGATGCTTAGCTTCAGGGAGCCTGACGGCTCGTCGTAATGATTGGGCAGCAGCCAGTCGCGATGTTGCTGCACCACGGCGGGCTGCCAGTCCGGGAAGAACATCTTGGCGTCGAAGTTGGGCTCGTAGGACTCCTCGATGCGCTGCACCGTGGCCGCCCCAAGCTTCACTTCCGTCATACCCTTTCCTCCCACCCGGGCCGCGACCTTAGCGTCGGCGGATGGGTTTCGGGAAGGCCGGCGTTTCGTTCGCTAAAACAGCCGCGTCGCCATCTTGGTGGCGTGACGACGGCTGCCGAACGCCGCGATCACACCGACGGCGGAGCCGAACAGCAACAGGGCACCGAGGCGAAAGCCCATGTCGTCCGAATCGATGCTGCCGGGCGCCAGGACAGCGAACAGGATGGTCGCGCAGAACAATGTCGCGGCCATCACCAGATTGCCCATCAGGCCGAACAGCATGGCCTGGATCGTCGAGCGTGCCCTGCGGCCCGCAAGGATGCCGATGAGGATGACCGCTGCAATCGTCAGGTAGTAGAGAGCCGCCGCCACAGCACACGCTCCGATCATTGACCGATCGAAGGATACGCCGCTTCAGCGCGCAATCACGCGTGAGGTTGTATCAATTGAAGGACGGTGGGCGACCGACGCCGATTAAAACGGCAGGCGCCGCGCCTCGACCTTTTCGAGATGGCGATGCTCGAGGATGGCAACGCCGGCGCTTCCCAGCGGCACCAAGACCAGCAGCACGATGAAATGGACGCCGAGCATCCAAGGGTCAAACATGCCCGGTACCACCGCGCCGATGACAACCGTCGAGACGAAGAACAGGACGGCGAAGGCGAGGCCGCAGATGCCACCCATCACGGCGGCCGCCAGCGTCGTCGACGCCATGGCACGGCCGATGAAATAGCTGAGGGCGAAAGCGACGCCAGCGGCAACGATGGCGGTGATGCTTTCCATAAGCGGGTACTCCTCCATACGCTCTCGACTACGAGAAATCAGAGCCGACTCTATGCTTGAGGTGTTAGTTTGGAGCAATTGCACAACCTCGGAAGCCGCAAAAACGCATGTCTGACCATCCCTCGACCTGGATTTCCGCATCGGAACTCACAACACTTTATGCCCGCAAGGTCCTTTCCCCCGTCGATGTCGTCGAGGCGATGGTAGAACGTGCAGCGAAACTGCAACCTTCTCTCAATTCTTTCGTCTTCATCGATGGCGATGACGCGCGGGAGGCGGCGAAGGCCTCGGAGGCGCGGTGGCTCAAGGGTCAGCCTCTGTCGGCGCTCGACGGTGTCCCGACCACGATCAAGGACACGACGCCGGTAAAAGGATGGCCGACCCGCTACGGCTCGCACGCCACCGACGAGACTGCCGCCGCCGAGAGCGCACCCATCGTCGACCGTTTCCTGGCCGCCGGACTCGTCCTCCTCGGCAAGACGACGACCCCCGAGTTTGGCTGGAAGGCCCTGACCGATTCGCCGCTGCAGGGCAGCACCCGCAACCCGTGGAACCTGAAGCACTCGCCCGGCGGTTCGTCGGGCGGCGCCTCGGCGCTCACGGCCGCCGGCATCAATCCATTCAACCACGGCAATGACGGCGGCGGCTCGATCCGCATCCCCGCAGCGCATACCGGCCTCGTCGGCTTGAAGCCGAGCTACGGCCGTATCGCCCAGTACCCTGCCGATTCACCGTTCGCCGACGTGATCAGCCAGGGCGTGCTGGCGCGCTCGGTGCTCGACACTGCGTTGGCGCTCAATGTCGCTGTTGGCCCCGATCCGCGTGACTGGCGATCGCTGCCAGCGGATCCGCGCGACCACACCGTCGGCCTGGACGATGGCGTGCGCGGCTGGCGGATCGGGTTGAGCCTCGATTTCGGCCACGTCGAAGCCGACCCGGAAGTGCGCGAGCTGGTCGCCGACGCAGCGCGGCACTTCGAGGCCCTCGGTGCCCATGTCGAGGATGTCGGCCCGCTGATCGAACCGCTGCAAAAGAGCTTCGAGCCGTTGTGGATCGGCAGCTTTGCCACCCGCTTGCGCCAGATCCCGACCCAGCTGCACGGCAAGCTCGACCCGGGCTTCCGCGCCGCCGCCGAGAAGGGGCTCGCCATCACCCTGGCCGACTACGCGCGGTCTTACGAAGCCAAGTCGAAGCTCGCTCGCGATCTTGCCCTGTGGCATCGCAAGTACGACCTCCTGCTGGCGCCGGTCACACCGACCGCCGCACCGCTGGTCGAGACCCTCTACAACTCCGACGCCTTCCCGCGCTGGACCAAGGGCGCGCCCTACACCTTGCCTTGCAACCTGACCGGCCAGCCGGCGGCGTCGATGCCCGCCGGTCTTACCAAGGCCGGCCTGCCGGTCGGCATCCAGCTCATCGGCCCGCCGCGCGCCGACCATCTCGTGCTGCGCGCCATGCGGGCCTATGAGAGTTCGTTCGGTTGGACCTGGCCGCAGCAGAGGGTCGTGGAGTCGTTGACGCTACTTTGACGTACGACCCCACGCGCTTGTGAATTGGGCCGTGGCGGCGGCTCGGCCACTCTCACCTCCAGTGAACAACGCTTGGGAGGTAAGGGATGCATAGAAACATCAAAGCGGCCGGGCTGGCCGCGACCGCAGTCGCCTTGGCATTCGTCGGCGGCGCGCAGGCGCAGCAGCCGCCACCGCAGTTTCCCGACATGACCTTCTTCGTCACCAGCGTCGGCGGCCCACAGGGCGCCAACTATGGCGGCCTCGAAGGGGCCGATCGTCACTGCCAGACGCTGGCTGCCAAGGCCGGCGCCGGCAACAAGACCTGGCGCGCCTATCTCAGCACCCAGGCCGTGGGCGGTGCGACGGCCGTCAACGCCAAGGACCGAATCGGCAAAGGACCGTGGACCAACGCCAAGGGCGTGGTCATCGCCACCAGCGTCGAGGACCTGCACTCGGCCAACAACAAGATCTCGGCCGAGACGATCGTCGCCGAGACCGGCCGTCTGATCCCGAACCGGCTCTATACTGTCAACCAACACGACGTGCTGACGGGCACCCAGGCCGACGGCACCGCCTTCCCGCCAGACAAGGACATGACCTGCGGCAACTGGACCAAGAGCGGCGAAGGCAACGCCATGCTCGGCCACGCCGACCGCATGGGCCTGCGCGACGACGACGCGTCGAAGTCGTGGAACGCCTCGCACCCGTCGCGCGCCTGCGACGCGGCGTCTCTGGTCGCTACCGGCGGCGCCGGGCTGCTCTATTGCTTCGCGGCGAACTGACGTCGAGCGCTGCGAGATCTAGGAATCGACCTTCACGCCCGCGGTCGTGATGACCTTTTCCCACTTCTCGATCTCGCTCTGAAGGAACTTGGCCGTGTCGGCCGGCGTGGCGCCGACCGGCACGACCGCCTGCTCCGCAAGGCGCTTGCGCAGCGCCTCGTCCTTCATCGCCTTGCCGGCTTCGGAGGCGATCCTGTCGACGATGTCCTGCGGCGTGCCGGCGGGCGCCAGGAACATCACCCACGACGAGGATTCGATCGGAGGGCCACCTGACTCGACGATGGTCGGCACTTCTTCTGCGCCGGGCACACGCTCTTTTGACAGCATGCACAGGGCCTTGATCTTGCCGGCGCGCACCTGGGACATCACGCCGATTGGAACGTCGAGCAGCAGCTGGATGTTGCCCGAGACGAGATCGGCGAGTGCCGGCGCCGTACCCTTGTAGGGCACGTGCACCATATCGATGCCGGCGACCTGCTTGATCAGCTCGCTGGTGAGATGGGCCGCCGCGCCGACGCCAGACGATCCGAACGAGATCTTGCCCGGGTTCTGCTTCGCGTAGGCGATGAACTCGCCCATGTTCTTGACCGGCAGCGAGTTCGACACCGACACCATGATCGGCGCGATGGCGACCAGCGAGATCGGCGCGAAGCCCTTCACCGGATCGAACTTCAGTTTGCCCTCATAGAGGGTCTTGTTGGCGGCGTGGGCCGCGATCACCGTCAGGAAGGTGTAGCCGTCGGGTGCCGCATTCGCGACCATCTCCGCGCCGATCAGCGAGTTGGCGCCAGGCTTGTTGTCGACCACGAAGGTCTGGCCGACCGCCATCTTCTCGAGCGTCAGCCGCGTCACGACGTCGGTCAGGCCACCCGCGGTATAGGGCACGACCCAGCGGATCGGCTTGCTCGGCCAGGCCTGGGCGCGCAACGCCCCCGGCATCAGCGCGACGGCGGCGCTTGCCGCCAGGACGCCGCGGCGATTGAGCTTGCTCATCTGCGTTACTCCGTCGTCGACTAGTCGAGGTCCAGCCCGTTCATGCCGGCATTCTTGCGCGCCTTCTTGGCGAGCTCGGTCAGGATCTTGCCTGCGGCGCGCGGGTCGAGGATCGGCTTGGATTCCGGCCCCTTGTGCCAGCCTTCGGCCACCGCAAACTGACCGTTGCCGGCCTGGAAGACGCGGCCGGTGATCTCGCGACTTTCCTCGCTCACCAGCCAGGTGGCGACAGGCGCGATCCATTTCGGGCTGCGCGTCTCCTTGTCCTCTTCGGTGTAGGTGCGCAGGTCCTCGGTCATGCGCGTGAAGGCCGAGGGTGAGATCGAGTTCACCGTGACGCCGTAGCGGCCGAGCTCGCGCGCGGCGATGATGGTGAAGGAGGCGATGCCGGCCTTGGCCGCACCGTAGTTGGTCTGGCCGATATTGCCGTAGATGCCCGACACCGAGGTCGTGGTGATGATGCGCGCATCGACCGGCCCGCCCTTGATCTTGGCCTGGTCGCGCCAGTAGGCGGCGGCGTGCCGTGCCGGCGCGAAGGTGCCCTTGAGATGCACCTTGATGACGGCGTCCCACTCGTCCTCGGTCATGTTGACCAGCATGCGGTCGCGCAGGATGCCGGCGTTCAGGACCACGGCATCGAGCTTGCCGAAGGCCGACACTGCCTGGTCGATCATGCGCTTGGCGCCGTTCCAGTCGGAGACGTCGTCGCCGTTGGCGACCGCCTCGCCGCCCTTGGCCTTGATCTCGTTCACGACCTGCTGGGCGGGGCCGACATCGTTGCCCTTGCCGGCGCGATCGCCGCCCAGATCGTTGACGACGACTTTGGCGCCGTGCTCGGCCAGCATCAGGCAGTGCTCCCGGCCGACGCCGCGTGCTCCGCCGGTCACGATCGCCACCCGTCCTTCGCACAATCTTGCCATTGCTCCCTCCCGTTTCTGTCGTGTCTGCGCGCGATGTCCTGGGCTAGTCTAGCGGTTCGCCAAGGAGGATCACCATGGACACGCTGCCGCTCGTCGCCCCCGAACAAGTCGGACTTTCCGCCCAGCGGCTCGACCGCGTGCGCAGATGGATGAGCGGCTGGGTCGATAGCGGCCGTCTTGCAGGCATGGTGACGGTAGTCATGCGCCGCGGCGAGCTTGCCTTCGCCGAGACCGTCGGCAAGGCCGACGTCGAGCGCAACAGGCCGATGCGGCCCGACACCATCTTCCGCATCTATTCCATGACCAAGCCGCTCACCTCGACGGCGATCATGATGCTCTACGAAGAGGGCCGCTTTCAGCTCGACGACCCGATCTCGAAGTTCATTCCGCGTTTCGCCAACCCGCGCGTCTATGCCGGCGGCAGCCGCGGCAAGATCGACAGTGTGCCGGCCGAGCGCGAGATCACCTTCCGCGACCTGCTGACCCACACCTCGGGCCTGACCTACGGCTTCATGGAGAGCAACCCGGTCGACGCGCTCTATCGCTCCAAGACCAACGGCGTCGACTTCCAGACCGGCGATACGAGCCTCAAGGACATCGTCGAACGGCTGGCGACGTTCCCCCTGATCGCCCAGCCGGGCAAGGCGTGGAACTACAGTGTCGCCACCGACGTGCTGGGCTATCTGGTCGAGGTCATCTCAGGGCAGCCGTTCCAGACCTATCTCAAGGAGAAGGTCCTCGTGCCGCTCGGCATGGTCGACACCGACTTCCACGTGCCGGCCGACAAGCACGAGCGCTTCGCCGCCAACTACCAGGCCGGACCCGGCGGCAAGCTCGAGCTGATCGACGATCCGGGCAAGAGCCGCTACCTCGCCCCGCGCAAGGTCAACTCGGGTGGCGGTGGCCTCGTGTCGACGGCGGCGGATTACCTGCGCTTCTGCCGCTTCATGCTGAACAAGGGCGAGCTCGACGGCACGCGCCTGCTCGGCCGCAAGACCGTCGAGCTCATGACCATGAACCATCTCAAGGGCGACATGGCTGACATGGGCATGCCGCGCTTCTCGGAATCGACCTACTACGGCGTCGGCTTTGGGCTCGGCTTCTCGGTCATGATCGATCCGGCCAAGGCGCACATCCTGGGCACACCCGGCGAATATGCCTGGGGCGGTGCCGCCTCCACCGCCTTCTGGTGCGATCCGGCCGAGGACATGGCGGTGGTGCTGCTGACGCAGCTCATGCCGTCGTCGACCTATCCCATCCGTCGCGAGCTGCGCGTGCTCACCTATCAGGCGATTGTCGACTGAGGGGCGTCGACTGATGCGCAACACTGGCCCCATCAAGGTCACCAAGCTCCATCCGCTGTTCGGCGCGGAGGTCAGCGGCATCGACATCACACGCCCCTTGTCGGCCCGCGAGTTCGGGCCGATCCGCGCGGCGTTCGAGGAGCATTCGGTGCTCCTCTTCCGCGACCAGCCAATGGACGACGAGAAGCAGGTCCAGTTCAGCGAGCTGTTCGGCCCGCTGGAGACGACCGGTAGTTCCAATCCCGCCGCCGGCACCAAGTTCCAGCGCCAGTCCAACCTCGACATCATGACGGGCGAGCCGATCCCGCCCGACGACATGCGCATGATCTACCAGAAGGCCAACTACTTCTGGCACTCCGACTCCTCCTTCAAGCGCGTCCCGTCGCTGTGCTCCATCCTGACGGCGCGCGTCTGTCCGCCCGAGGGCGGCAACACCGAGTTCCTGTGCATGCGCGCGGCGTGGGATGCCCTGCCAGCCGCGCTCAAGGCCACGATAGAGCCTCTGGTCGCCGAGCATTCGCTCCAGTATTCGCGCGACCGCGTGCAGAAGGGCATTTTGAGCGCCAAGGCGATCGCCGAGCTGCCGCCGGTCAAGCAGCGCCTCTATCGTGACAACCCGATCAACGGCCGGCGCTCGCTCTATATCGGCGCCCATGCCGGCTTCATCGTCGGCTGGCCGCGGGCGACCGGCGAGGCGCTGCTCTACGAGCTCAGCCAGCGTGCCGATCAGCCGGAGTTCCGCCTTTCCCATCCCTGGCGCGAAGGCGACGTCATCGTATGGGACAACCGCGCCGTCCTGCACCGCGCGACCTCCTACGACACGGTCAAGTACAAGCGCTTCATGCAGCGCACCACCATCGGCGGAGACCTGCCGACGGTGCCGCAATAAGAGATGGCTGACGCGCCTCTGCTAGCCTCTCCGCCCACCGACGGAATGCCCGCAGGCTGGCCGCGCCGGCTTGCGGTGGCGACCATTACCATCGGGCTGATGATGTCGGTCCTCAGCAACTCGATGACCAACCTGGCGCTGCCCTATATCGCCCAGGACCTGAACATCACGGCTGCAAGCTCGATCTGGATCGTCAACGCCACCCAGATCGCCCTGATCATCTCGCTGCTTCCGGTGGCGGCGCTGGCCGACATCGTGGGCTACCGCCACGTCTACCGCTTCGGACTGGTCCTGTTTTCCGTGGCCTCGATCGGCTGTGCGCTGGCGCCGTCGTTGCCCTGGCTGCTGGCGGGCCGCACTTTCCAGGGGCTGGGTGGCGCCGCCATCATGGCGGTCCAACCCGCCCTGGTGCGCGCCATCTACCCGCGCTCGCAACTGGGCCGCGGGCTCGGCTTCAACACGACTGTGGTCGCCACCTCACTGGCCGCCGGTCCCTCGATCGGCGCCCTTGTTCTGTCGATGGCCTCCTGGCCGTACCTGTTCGCCGTCTATGCACCGCTCGGCCTCATCTCCTTCGTCCTGGCCGAACGCTACCTGCCGCACACCACGCACACCCATCGGCCGTTCGACGTGATCTCGGCAGCGCTGTCGGGCGCCACCTTCGGGTTGCTGATCTTCGGCATCGACGGCCTGGCCCACGGCCATCAGCGACTGGTGATCGCCTGCGAGCTCGTCCTCGCGGCCGTGCTCGGCACGCTGTTCGTGTGGCGCCAGAAAAGGCTTGCCGACCCGATGATGCCGATCGACGTCTTCCGACGGCCGATCTTCGCGCTGTCGATCACCGCCGCGACCTGCACCTTCACGGCTCAGGGCCTCGCCTTCGTCAGCCTGCCCTTCTTCTTCCACACCGTGCTGGGCCGTGACGCCACCAGCACCGGCATCCTGCTGACCGCCTGGCCATTGGCGCTGGCCACCGTTGCGCCCATTGCCGGCCGCCTGGCCGACCGCCATCACGCCGGCCTGCTGGGCGCCATCGGCCTCACCAGCATGACGGCGGGCCTGGTCCTGACGGCGTTGCTGCCGACCAACCCGTCCAGTGCCGACATCATGTGGCGGCTGGTCCTGTGCGGCGCGGGCTTCGGCGTCTTCGCCTCGCCCAACAACCGGCTGATGATGAACGCCGTGCCGCGCGAGCGCAGCGGCAGCGCCGGCGGCATCATCGCCACCGCCCGGACGCTGGGGCAGACGATGGGAGCAGCGCTGGTCGCGGTCGTGTTCGGCCTGTTCGACTTCTCCAGCGGGGGTGCCGCCGACGCCGCCCGCGCCGCGATCTGGCTGGGCGCGGGCTTCGCCGGCGCGGCGCTGGTGATCGGCAGCCTGCGGCTGAGGCATTAGGCACGTGCCCGCAAAGCTTGTTGTCGCCGCAGCCATCGTCGTCCTGGCCGTCGGCTATTTCCTCGGTCTGTGGTCGGACCTTGGCGGCTGGCTAAACGATCTGGCGAATTTCCTTGCCGCATCGACGCTGGTGCCGAACTGGCTCCTGGGATTGTTCGCGATCTGCGCGATCATCGTCGCCGGCTTGCTGGGTGCGGGCCTGCGGCCGACCCGGAAGTCGGCGAATCCCGATAAAGATGAACCAACTGAATAGGTAGCCGCCGCTATCGCACTCGTGATTGGTTGGTCACGCGGCCAGCTGCGATGCTGCCCGTGAAACGAGGGAGGCGACGGTGTCGCTTCGATCGATCACGGTTCTCGCGGCTTTGATCCTGTTGCAGCTCTGTGGCTGCGTCACCACGAGCAAGCCGTCAGACCCATCGGTCAATGAACTGGAGCGCCGTCACGACGAAATGATGCAGCGCATGGGTGGCGGCAGCGGCGGTGGCAGCGGCATGTAGCGGCCGTCATGCCGCGCGGTGCATCTCCCTGAACAGCGACGGCGCCATGCCGAAGCGGCGCTCGAATGCCTGGCCAAGTCGCGCCGGCGAGTTCAATCCGACCTTGCCGGCGATCGTCTTGATCGGCAGGCCTCGCGTCAGCAGGGTGCGTGCCGCATCGAGCCGCAGCGCCTCGACGAAGTGTGCCGGAGTCTTGCCCGTCGCCTCGGTGAATTTGCGATAGAAGCTGCGCTCGGTCAGGCCGGCGCGCGCCGCCAGGGTCGGCACGTCGAGCGGCTGGTCGAGGTTCTCCTGCATCCAGTCGACCAGCGCGGCGAATGGCGCCTCGGCCACGGTCTGGGCCTGCAGCAGCGGACTGAACTGCGACTGGTATCCGGGCCGGCGGGCATAGAGCACGAAGTGACGCGCGATCAGGTTCGCCATGGCAGCTCCGAGGTCGGCTTCGACCAGGGCCAGCGCCATGTCGATGCCGGTCGTGACCCCCGCCGACGTCCAGATCTTGCCGTCGACGACATAAAGCGAATCGGCGTCGACCTCGAGCTGCGGGTACTTGCGGGCCAGGCGCTCGCAGCTTGCCCAGTGCGTCGCCACACGCTTGCCGTCGAGCAGTCCGGCTGCCGCCAACACGAATGCGCCCGTGCAGACCGAACCGAAGCGCCTCGCCTTGGGCGCAACCACGCATAGCCAGCGCCGCAGGTCGTCGCGCGCCATTGCGGCTTTCAGGCCGCGCGAGCCGCCGGCAACCAGCAAGGTGTCGGGCTGGCCGCCGATCTTGCGGCTCTGGATCGCCACACCCGAATTGGACGTCACCGCCCCGCCGTCGGGCGACACGATGACGAGGTCGTAGAAGGGCTGCGGCCGGCCCTCATTGGCGGCGCCGAACACCGCAGCTGGTCCGGTGACATCGAGGAGTTGGCAGCCGTCATAGGCCAGGATGAAGATGCGATGCTTGGGCATTGGCAGAAAATAGACCTCTTTTGTCATTTCTGCCAATCTCATCTGCGTTAGGGTGCGAACAACCAAGGAGTTCCAAATGGCTGAGCCCATCCGGATCGGCATCCTGCTCTATCCCAACGTCACCCAGCTCGACGCCACCGGCCCGGCCCAGGTCCTCTCGCGCGTGCCGGGTGCCAAGATGCACATGATCTGGAAGACGCTCGATCCGGTGCCGACCGACGCCGGCTTCTCGATCGTGCCGACCACGACCTTCGCCGATTGCCCGCAACTCGACGTGATCTGCGTGCCGGGCGGCGGCGGCCAGGTCGAACTGATGGTCGATCCCGAGACCCTCGACTTCCTGCGCAAGCAGGCGGCCAAGGCGCGCTATGTCACCTCGGTCTGCACCGGCTCGCTGGTCCTGGGCGCCGCGGGCTTGCTCAAGGGCTACAAGTCGGCTTGCCACTGGGCGTGGCGCGACATGCTGAAGGATTTTGGCGCCACCCCCGTCGCCGAGCGCGTCGTACGGGACCGCAACCGCATCTCGGGCGGCGGCGTCACCGCCGGCATCGATTTCGGCCTCACGGTCGCGGCCGAGCTGGCCGGCGAGGAAGTCGCCAAGTCGATCCAGCTCGTGCTCGAGTACGATCCTCAGCCGCCGTTCGACTCGGGCTCGCCCGAGAAGGCCGGTGCCGAAAGGGTCAAGCGCATCTACGAGCGGATGGCGCCCCTGCTCCAGAGCCGCCGCAAGGCCAACGCCGAGGCGGCGGCGCGGCTCGCCTGATCAAAGCAGCGCTATCGTGAACAGGATCGCCGACACGATCGGCGCCACCGTGCGCACCGTGTTCCAGAAGGTCCATTCGCTGAGATAGCGCGTCCACAAGGCAGCGGCCTCGGGCGTGCCCAAGGTCACCGCGGCGAGCGCATTGTTCAGCGGCACGTTGCGGAGCATCGTGATTGCAATGCAGCCGACGAGGTAGATCACGCTCGCCGGCAGGACGAGCATGCCGCTGCTCGCCGTCCAGCGCAACGCCACGCCGGCCGACGCCGCGAGGCAGAGAGCCGCCGTTCCAAAGAAGGCCAGGACGAACATCGGATTGATCACCGTGACATTGATCGCGTTCATGGCGGCGATGCCGTGATCCGACGGCAGGCGACCCAGCGCCGCCATCACGAAGGAAGAAAAGGCGAAGAAGATTCCGGCAACGAGGCCGCTACCGATGGCGGCGGCAAAGATGAGCACAAAGACAGCGTGGCTGATCACGGCGGAGCCTCCGACGGATGACGATCCCCGCTATCACGGCGGCGCCCTTCGCATAAGTACGCACAATTTTTATACTGGGCGCCAAACATGGAGACGGGTATGGCGACCAAGGCACCCTGGTGCTCGGTGGCGGCGACGGTCGAGGTGATCGGCGGGCGGTGGAAGCCCACCATCCTGTTTCATCTCAAGCACCGGCCGCGGCGTTTCAATGAATTGCGGCGCCTCGTGCCCGGCATCACCCAGCGCATGCTCACCCTTCAGCTGCGCGCCCTGGAACAGGACGGCATCGTGGCACGTGCGGTGCACAACAGCGTGCCGCCGCATGTCGAATATTCATTCACGCGGAAAGGACTGACGCTGGGGCCTATCCTCGATGCCATGGAGGCCTGGGGCGAGGTCCACAGGCCTCGACGCCGCCGCGCCTGTTGCTGCGGTGACGCTTTTGATACAAAGCGATGGTAGGCCACGTGACACGCATGGATGAAGATGGCGGCGGGAGAACCGCGTTTTGCCCATCCCGTTTACCTCGTTTCGTGTTTTCGGCCGCGCTGCAGCCATCCTCGGCATGCTGCTGTGCAGTGCTGTCCAGGCCCAGACGATGGGCGTATTTCCCTACCGGTGGAACGATGGGCCGCCAGCCGACGCCATAACCTCAGCCGACATCCGAGAGGCGCTCGTATGGACCGGCCACCTCGACTTCTTCTTCAAGGGGGACCTCAACGCAGCAGTGCGCAAGGGGACCCAGGCCTGGCAAAAGGCGAAGGGCCAGCAGCCAACCGACAAGCTGAGTGAGGAGCAAACGGTCCAGCTTATCAAGGATGGCCTCAAGGAACGCGACTCGGTCGGCTGGTCTATCCTGCGCGATCCCGCGGTGGGGTTCGCAATCGGCGTGCCGACCAAGCTCGCAAGCTTCGGCACGCCACACATTGATGGCAGCACGCTCTACTACTACGCCGCGGGCACGATCACCCAGTCGATCGCTTTCCATCCCGGCTACCCGACCTGCCAAACCTTGGCCGGGTACTATCCTTCAGTGACGGCCGGTGCCGCGTTGCGTACCCGCGCGGACAACTGGTTCGCCGCCGTGTTCAACCGTGGCGACGGCAAGAGCTACCTGAAGGTGAAGTGTCATCCAGCCGGGTCGATCGTCATGGAGATGACCGTTACCGACGCGACGCTGGAGAAGCATCCCGGCTTGTTCTTCGCCATGGCCAGCAGCCTGATGCTAAGTCGCGTTCCTGACCCCTCCGTGCGGCCGCGGCCACGTGTCGACGATCTGCCATCGGCTCCGTCTGGCTTCTCCGACGAGCAAGTGGCGCGTCCACAGCCGAAAGCCAAAACAGCCAAGTCCTCGCCCATCGACGACACCGGCAAGACCGGCGCGCTCAAGCTCGAAACCCGTGATGGAGCCGACCTGCGCGCCGACGAGGTCTTCGACAAGGCGTCCGGCGCCGTCTACGTCGTCAAGGCCGACCGGCGCCTCGGTTCGGCGGTGGCGATCAGTGACAACGAGCTCCTGACCAACTGTCACGTCACGGGAGATCTGGCCGAGGTCAGGATCGCACGCGCCAAGGACGAGATGCCCGCCAAGGTCGTCTCGCGTAATGCCGACGCCGATCGTTGCGTGCTGCGCACGGCCACGAAGCTCGCCAAATGGGTCACGGTTCGGCCTTACGACGACATCAAGGTCGGTGAACGCGCCATCACGATCGGCACCCCGCAAGGCCTGGAGCTGACCGCGGCCGAGGGCATCGTCTCGTCCAAGCGGGTCTATAACCAGACGCGCGTGGTCCAGACCTCGGCGCCGATCTCGCAGGGCTCTTCAGGCGGCGGCCTGTTCGACGCTCGCGGCCATCTGCTCGGCATCACGACGTTCTATTTTCGCGGCGGCCAGAACCTCAACTTCGCGGTCGCCGCCGAGGAATACGCGCAAGAGCGCGAAGAGTCCGTCAACCACTAGAAATCTTCGTTTCGGCTGAGGCCGCGTCGCAAGGTGCGACCGGTATGCCAGGCCCAACGCAGCGGCAGGCCGATCGGCGTCGTTCGCAGGCGCCGCCAGGCTGACGATTCCGCCACCTTGTCCTTCAGTCCAGGCCGCAGGAATTGGAGGAAGGCGACGGGCTGACCCAGGAACTCGGTGGCCGTGGCGGTCGATGCCGCAGTCGCCGCGGCATCGCGATAGATGTCGCGGTGCGACGGCCGGCAGAAATAGGTCTTGTTGGCGCCGATCGCGAAGGGAACGAGATTGGGGCGGCGCTCGAAGTAGTGGCGCACGCCGTCGCCGACACCCGGCCACTGCTCGTTGAACACGTCGTCGACCACGATGATACCGCCGTCGGCGATCGCCGCTTCCGCCGTGTTGAGGTCATGCGCCGTGATTTCGGCCGTGTGGCCGCCATCGACGCTGACGAACCGCAGCGGACCGTTCGCCAGCCGCGTCAGGATGGCACCCGTGAGATCCATCGAATTGCCGGGGTGCAGCACCAGTCGCGTGCTGTCGGCGTGGCGGTCGAGATTGCGACGGAACTTTGCGAGGTCGCCGCTGCCTGAATGGTCGATGTTGAGGTGCTGGTCCTCGAACAGGTCGATCGCGACCGCTTTCTCTGACGCTTGGCTGAGGAGATAGAGCAGGATGAAGAGCTTGCCGTGATGAACGCCGATCTCGGCGATGCCGCCGGCAACGCCGAGTGAACGCTGGCGCTCAGTCAGGGCGACGACGACCTGCGCCGCTTCGGTGCGCAGCCAGCCGTCGACATAGAACCTGCCGCGACGAATGTAATCTTCAACCCGAGAATCCATGGACAGAAACTCGTCCGTCCACGGGTGGACGGCAAGCAGCAGTGATGACCGTTCTGTGAGAACCAGAAATCTAGGCGCGGCCGGCTGTCGCGCTCTCGATGATGATGGCCTTGCCGGCGGCGGTGTCGAACTTCAGCCGCTGCACATGGTCGAGATCACGGCCCGTGACCCGCACGAAGCGGCTGCCCTCGGGGTAGTCGATGGCGTGGATGGCGCCCACGTCATAGACGCCGGCATGGCCGGGTTCCAGCCGGTAGCTCTTGACCTTCTCGAGCTTGGCCTCGCCCTCGCCCTGGCCGCCATCGAGCCGCTTGTACTCGCTCATGTCGGTGTGCTTGACCGCCTGGCCGTAGACCGCCCACGAACTGCCATGATCGTGCGGCGGGCTTTTGTGCGGCTTGGGATTGCAGTGCGCCAGCACGACGAAGCCGAGATCCTTGTCCTCATAGAGCTTGCGGGTGCCGATCGGCGCCGCCGGCCCCACCGCCTCGTCGACGAACGACTTGTTTGTCAAGAGCTTCTCCAGGAGCACGCGCACCTTCTCGCGGCCGGTCGGACCTTCGTTGTCCTTGAGGGCTGATTTGGCGTCCTTGACGAAAGCATCGAGCGTATAGGTCATCGCTTACTCCATCCGAGCAGGCCGAAATGATCGGCCCACCTAAGGTTGACTGTCAACGGCCGCCCAGGATGCGCCGCGCGATCACCATGCGGTGGACCTCCGACGGTCCCTCGTAGACGCGCATGGTGCGCACCTTCTGCGCCAGCCACGACAGCGGCAGCTCCTGGGTGACGCCCATGGCACCGAACGCCTGCTGGGCATGGTCGATCACCTCGGTCGCCATTTCGGTGGCGAAGACCTTGATCATCGAGGCTTCCATGCGCACGTCGCGCCCTTCGTCCTGCTTGACTGCCGCATCCATCACCATGAGGCGGCAGGCATGCAGCTTGGTCGCGGCATCGGCGATCCACCACTGGATCGCCTGCCGGTCGGCGAGCTTCTGGCCGAAGGTCACGCGCTGGTTGGCGTGCTCGACCAGCATGTCGAGGGCGCGCTGCGCCATGCCGATGCACCACGAGCCCATCTGCAGGCGGCGCACGGTGAGTCTCAGCTGCATGGGCGCGAACCCCTGGCCGATGCGGCCCAGCACCTGGCTCTCGTGTACCCGGCAATCCTCGAACACGACCTCGTAGGTGCGCTGGCCGGCCAACATCGGGATGGCGCGCGCCACCACCAGGCCGGGCGTGCCCTTGTCGACCAGGAAGGCGGTGATGCCGCCGCGCGAGCCCTTCTCCGGATCGGTCACCGCCATGGCGATGGTGAAATCCGCCTTGGCGATGCGGCTGATCCAGATCTTGCGGCCATTGATCACCCAGTGGTCGCCATCCTTGACCGCGCGCGTCTTCATGCCGGCAGGATCTCCACCCGCACCCGGCTCGGAGATGGCGATGGCCGAGGTCGTCTCGCCGGCGGCGTAGGGCTCCAGGTACTTCTTGCGCTGCTCCGGTGTGACGGTCGCCAGCATCATATGGAGATTGGGCGAGTCCGGCGGAAAGGTGAACGGCACCGCCGTGTAGCCCAGCTCCTCGTTGACGCCGACCAGGGCGACCGCCGGCAGGTTGGCCCCGCCGGCCTCCTCCGGCACATCGAGCGCCCACAGGCCAAGCTCCTTGCACTGCTTGAAAAGCTTCTGGTTTTCCTCGTCGGAGAGCGCTGCCGGCTGGCCGGCGGCGAAGCGGTCCAAGATGTTCTTCTCGAGCGGCATCAGCTCGTTGCGCACGAACTTCTTCACCAGATCGCGCAGCATCTCGTGTTCTTCGCTCAGCTTGTGCATGCCGCTCTCCTATGGCTTCCCGATGCCCTTGTTCACGAATTCCAGCGTATGGGTGCGGCCGACGTCGAGCCCCGGCGGCAGCACGCCTACCGCCACCATCGAGTCATAGAACTCCTTCCAGCGCTGGTCTGTCATGGCGCCGATGCCGCCCTGCAATGCGTCGCCCGACATCACGATGCCGCGTTCGTTCAGGACCTTGATGGCGTAGGCGATGCGGTCGTCGGTCTGCTCGGGGTTGGCCTGCTTGATCATCGCATTGGCCGCTTCGATGGCGGGCCCGCCCTTGAGGTATTGCGCCCAACCCTCGAGTGTGGCGTCGACGAAACGCTGCACGAGATCCTTCTTCTCCTCCACCGTCCGGCGCGAGATCGCGATCGTGTTCTGATAGGGCTGGTAGCCCGAATCGGCGATCAGCAGGACCGACGGCGGCCGGCCGAGCGCCTGGGCGATCGGATAGGGCTCGGATGAGAGGAAGCCCTGCTGGATCAGTTCCTTGTCGGCAAGAAACGGCGCCAAGCTGTAGTTGTAGGGTCTGAGCTGGCTGTCGGAGAGCCCGTATTTCTTACGCAGGTAAGGCCAGTAGGTCACGCGCCCGCCGGCGCCAATCAGGATCTGCCGGCCCTTGAGCTTCTCGAAAGAATCAAAACCGGTGTCCGGATGTGCGATCAGGACCTGAGGATCCTTCTGGAAGATCGAGGCAATGGTGAAGAAGGGCGCGTTCTCGCGGACGTAGGTGAAGGCCTCGAAGCTGCCCGACATGGTCATGTCTACCCGGCCGGCCATCAGGAGCTGGCTGATGTTGAGGCTGGGCCCGCCCTGACGGACGTCGCACTCGATGCCGGCCTTGCGATAAAGACCTGTGGCGATCGCCTGATAGTAGCCGCCATGCTCGGCCTGGGCGCGCCAGTCGGTCTGGATGCTCACCTTGTCGAGGGTCTGGGCATGCGGCCGGCGGCCGGTCGGCACCAGCAACGGGCCGGTCGCAGCCACGCCCGCGGCGAGACGAAGGGCGGCGCGACGGTTCAGCCGATAAGAGGCGCTGGTCATCTGATCTCTCCTCGACGATCCAACATCAGGGCAATGTGCTCGCGCAAGCTGATGCTCGACCAGGCCATTGCGGCGATCGACGGCACCCAGTTCTCCCATGACGGTCGCGCCTCGGCCGGCAGGCGCCAGTCGGTGGGAAAGGCGCCGACATTGAGGTTGCCCTGACGCGCGATCTTCAACGCCCGCGGCATGTGGTAGCCCGAGGTGATCAGCGCAACGCGACCATCGCCCACCATTGCGCGCACGTTGCGGATGTTCTCGAGCGTGTTCAGCGAATTGCCTTCGGAGACGATTGCCTCCGATGGCACACCGAGATCGATGAGGAAGCGGCGCATCGCCTCTGCCTCGGTCGTCGCCGGTCCAGTGTTCAGCGGCGACATCGAGCCGCCGCTCACGATGATGCGCCGCGCGACGCCACGATGAAAAAGCTGAGCGGCATACCAGACGCGGTCAGCGGCGTCGGAGAGGTCGGGCTCCATGAGGTAAGGCGGAACAGCCGGCGTCATGCCGCCGCCCAGGACGACGATCGCCTCATAGCAGCAGGAAGGCGCCTCTGCCGCTGCCGCGCGCGCCTTGTCCTGCAGCGGATCGAGCAGCGCGTCGGCCACCGGCGGAAACGACATCACCAGGGTCTCGGCGATGGCCAGGGCGACGACCAGCTTGGCGAATCGGCGCAAGCCCACCAGCGCCAACACGCCGCCCAGCAGCAATCCGGCGGCCATCGATGCCGGCGGCATGGCGAACTGGGTCAGGAATTTGAGGACGATGAAGAAGTCCATGCAGAGCGAGGCTGGCTATACAAGGGCCGGGGGCGTCCGGCAAAGAGTTACCTTGCTTCCCGTCGATGCCGCTCTGCGGACACGTGGCAAGCGAAGTAGTTCGGCAACACAAACAAGAAGGGCGGGCCCGGCTCGCGCCGGGACCCGCCCGATCTTTCCCCGTCGAGGATATCGAAGAGGCTTAGATCGCTTCCTTGAGGTCCTTGGCGACGCGGAAGGCGACCTTCTTCGACGCCTTGATCTTGATCGCCTCGCCGGTCGCCGGGTTGCGGCCCATGCGTGCCGGACGGTTGCGCACCTGAAGAATGCCGAGGCCCGTGATGCGGACCTTGTTGCCCTTCTTGAGATGCTTCACGACCAGGCCGACGAAATCGTCGAGGCAGCCGGTCGCGTCCTTCTTGGTCATGCCCGTCTTTTCGGCCAATTCGGCCGCCACCTTCGACAGCGGGACGGTTGGAGCAGACGGTTTGGTTGCGGTAGCCATGATGAGGGGTCCCTTAGGTTTTTTGTTCGCCAACGACTTCCTGACGCCCCAGGGCAGCGTTGACGCGCCCAAGGTTATCCACGAATCGATCCCCCGCAAGCCCCCAATGCACGAAAAATGTCGATTTTTGGGGCTTTTTCGGCCATTTGAAGCAGTCATCCACAGACTGCAGAGAGCGCGTAGCGTGTCGAGGCCCCGCCTGATCCCGACTTTCACCACCGCCGTGAACACCTGGCAGTGCGATGAAAACGACCATTTGAACGTCCAGTTCTATACCGAGTTCGGCCACGAAGCGTCGGCTCACCTGCTGGCAGCATTCGAACTTGGACCGCGCGCACAACGCGCCGCCAGGCTCGATGTCCGTGCCGCCAGCGATCACATCCGCTACCTGCGCGAGTTCCGCGAAGTCGATCCGGTCGAGGTTTTGTCGGCTCCGATCGAGGTCGGCGACCGTCACCTGCTCGCCTACCACGAGATTCGCAATCCGTCCGACGGCACCGTCGCGGCGACGATGCGCCGCCGCATCGTCTGCGACCAGCGATGGCCCGACACATTCCGTGCGCGCGCCGAGGCGGCGATCGTGGCGCTGCCCGACAACGCCAGGCCGCGCAGTGTCGGCAAGCGCGAGCTGCCCGATCTCGCGCTCGGCGACGTTGCGCGCTGCGGTTTCATCGAAGTCGGCCGCAGCGTCGTCACGCCCGCCGAATGCGACGAGAAGGGCGAGTTCCTGCCGCATCATCAGTTCGGCCGCTATTCCGATGCCGCGCCGCTGCTGTGGAACCATCTCGGTTTCAACCGCGCGGCGATGCAGGATCGCCAGGAAGGCTCGGTGGTCGTCGAGATGCTGAACCACTACCGGCACCCGCTGCGCGCCGGCGACCTGCTGGTCGTGATGAGCGGACTTGCCGCCTTCACCGACAAGGTGCTGACCTTCACGCACTTCCTGTTCGAGGCCGAGACCGGCACACTTGCTGCTTGTGCCGAGGCGATCGGCATGAAGCTCGACCAGAAGATCCGCAAGACCATGACGTTCACCAAGGAAGATCAGGCGCGCCTCCGCGAGCGCCAGCTCTGCCTTGCCGCCTGAGGAGGTTTTCATGGACGACAAGAAGACGCGTCTCGCCGCCGGCATCGCCAAAGAGCTCCAGGGCCTCAGCTATGATGACAAGCGATTGGCTGAGATCGCAGCCGAGGTCGAGGTTCTGAACGACGCGGTGCGCACGGCCGCCAATCAGCGCCTGACCTTCGACGACGATCCCGCCGCCTTTGCCAGCGTGCTCGCGAAGGAAGCCAAATGATCAACGACGATCTCGCCCTGCGCGATCTCAGCGAGGTCGCCGACGCCATCGCCGCCGGCCGCATCACCTCGGTGCAGGCGACCGAAGCCTGCCTGGCGCGTATCGCCGTGTGGCAGCCGCGCACCAACGCCTTCCTGCGCCTGCACAAGGAGAAGGCACTGGAGCAGGCGCGCGCCATGGACAAGGAGCTCGCCAACGGCAAGCGACGCGGGCCGCTGCACGGCGTACCGATGGCGCACAAGGACATGTACTATCGCGCCGGCGAGATATCGACCGGCGGCAGCGCCATCCGCCGCAACTGGGTGGCGCCCGTCACGTCGACTGTGTTGCAGAAACTCGATGCGGCCGGCGTGGTCGAGCTGGGCTTCTTGAATATGGCCGAGTTCGCCGCCGGTCCGACCGGCCACAACGTCCATCACGGCCATTGCCGCAATCCGTGGGACGGCAAGCGCGTCACCGGCGGCAGCTCCAGCGGCTCGGGCGCCTCGGTCGCCGCGCGCATGGTCTACGGTGCGCTGGGCTCGGACACCGGCGGCTCGATCCGGCTGCCCGCCTCGGCCTGCGGCGTCGTCGGCATGAAGGCGACCTACGGCCGCGTCAGCCGTGCCGGTGCGGTCGCGCGCTCCTGGACGCTTGACCATGTCGGGCCGCTCACCCGCACCGTGCGCGACAATGCCCGCATGCTTTCCGTCGTCGCTGGCCACGATCCCGACGATTCGACGACCAGCGAAAAGCCCGTGCCCGACTACGAGGCTTTGCTCGAGGGCGGCGTGCGTGGCCTCCGAATCGGCTTCGCGTTGCCCGATGCGCTGGTGCCCGTCGATGCCGAGATCGGCGCCGCCGTACAGGCCGCAGCAGACGCGCTGGTCAAGCTCGGCGCCACCATCACGCCCTCGAAGATGCCCGACTTCACCGATCTCTACCGGGCCGCCGAAGTGATCGTGAAGTGCGAGGCCGCGGCCATGCACCGACCGTGGATGGAGTCGAACGCGCCCTACGCCAACCAGGTGCGCACGCGCACGGACGCCGGCTACTTCATTCCCGCCACGCAATACATCGATGCGCTGCGGCTGCGCGCCCACTTCGTGCGCGAGTTCTTAGGCTTGGCGATGGACGGCGTCGATGCCGTCCTGCTGCCAGCCATCCCCTTCCCCGTGCCGACCATCGAGGAAACCGATGTCGAGGCCTCGGGCGGGCCGGCGACCCTCAAGATGGTGGCGCGCTTCACCGGGCTGACGCGGCCGTTCAACACGCTCGGCCTGCCGGCGCTGTCGGTGCCGTGCGGCTTCGACGAGAACGGCGCACCGATCGGCCTGCAGCTGATCGGCCGCCCGTTCGACGAGGCGCTGCTCTATCGCATCGGCCACGCCTACCAGGGCGCGACCGAGCACCACCGCAAGGTGCCCGCCTAGCTAGCGTCGGACGTCGAGGTTCACCGTGACGTTCTTGCGTTGGGTGAAGCTGTCGAGCATGCCCTCGAGCGAGAACTCGCGGCCGATGCCGCTCTGCTTGTAGCCGCCGTAGGACATGCCCGGCACCTGGCCGAGCCCCTGGTTGACCTGCACCCAGCCCGATTCGATGGCGTGCGCGGTGCGCAGACCGGTGCCGATATCGTGCGTCCAGACATAGGCGGCGAGGCCGTAGTGGCTGTCGTTGGCCATGCGGATCGCCTCGGCCTCGTCGCTCCAGCGGATCGCCACCAGCACCGGTCCGAAGATCTCCTCACGCGCCAGGCGCCAGTCGTTGGAGCGGTCGGCAAACACCGTGGGCACCGCGTAGTAGCCCTCGCTCAGCGGGCCGGTCTTGGGCGGCAGGCCGCCGAACACCAGCTTGGCGTCGGAGCGTTTCAGGCCCTCGTCGACATACTTGCAGACCTTGGTGAACTGCTTGTTGTTGATGATGGTGCCAATGTCGGTCTTCTCGTCGAGCGGATCGCCGATCTTGAGCGCGGTCGTCTTTTTCTCGAGCTTGCTCAGGAAGGAATCGAAGATGTCCTCGTGCAGGAACATGCGCGAGCCCGCCGTGCAGCTCTGGCTCTGCCGCGTGAAGCGCATGGCAGCGATGATGCCGTCCACCGCCCAGTCCTCGTCGGCGTCGGGATAGACGATTGACGGGCTCTTACCGCCCAGTTCCAGCGACACCGGCACGATGCGCTCGGCTGCGGCGCGCATCACGATCTTGCCGACCTCGGTCGAGCCCGTGAATGACAGCTTGCGGATGCCGGGATGGTTGAGCAGAGGCTCGCCCGCCTCCTGGCCGAGGCCGGTCAGGAGATTGAGCACGCCGGGCGGCAGGAACTCCTGGCAGATCTCGGCCAGCAGCAGCACGCCGACCGGGGCGTCCTCGGCGGCCTTCATCACCATGGTATTGCCGGCGCAGAGCGCGGGCGCGATCTTGAGCGCGGCCAGCATGACGGGTGCGTTCCACGGAATGATCGCGCCGACGACACCCAGCGGCTCGCGGCGGGTATAGGAGAGAACGTGCTCGCCGAGCGGGATGGTCTCGCCCTTGAGCTCGCTGCCCAGACCGCCGAAGTAGCAGAAGATGTCGGCCGTCATGTTCGCCTCGCCGCGCGCTTGGGTGCGCAGCGCGTTGCCGGTCTCGAGCGCGATAGTCCGCGCCATCTCCTCGGCGCGGGCCTGCAGGGCCTCGGCGATCTTGAGCAGCGCCTTGCCGCGCTCGCGCGGCGGCACCTTGCGCCATTCGGCATAGGCCTTGATTGCGGCGGCGACGGCGCGATCGACGTCGGCGGCATTGCCGCGCGGCACTTCGGCGATCGGCTTCTTCTTGGCGGGATTCTCGACGGTAAGGCGCGCGCCCGAGGCGCTTTCCACCCACTGGCCGCCGATCAGCATGCCCTTGGGAGAAACGGAGTGAGCCTGCGGGTTGGTGGCGGTCATCGACATGCGGGTCCTCCGGTTACAAAAACGGCCCGGAGTTTGGCCCGCATGTCGTGACGCTACAAGGCTAGGCCGCCTTCGCCAGCGGCGCCGCCAACGCCTCTTCCGCACTGAGCGTGCGGGCAACGGCGTGGACGGTCGCTGCGATGCGCACCGCAGCCTGGATCTGCTCGGCGGAAAGGCCGTGCTCGCGGCAGACCTTCTCGTGCGCCTCCAGGCACATGCCGCAGCCGTTGATGGCCGAGACCACCAGCGACCACAGCTCGAAATCGACCTTGTCGACGCCGGGCTTGGCCATGGCGGTCATGCGCAGCTTGGCCGGCAGGGTCTTGTAGTCGGCCGCGTGCACGAGATGCACGAAGCGGTAGTAGATGTTGTTCATCGCCATCAGCGAGGCCGCGATCTTGGCGGCGTTCAGCGCCTCGGGCGTGAGCTCGGGCCCGAACACATCGACCACGGCCTGCGTGGTCGGCGCGTGGTTGGCCGCGAGCGCGGCAACAACGAAGCTGCCGGCCTTCTGCTGCGGGTTGAGAAGCTGCTCGGACGCCAGGCTCGACAGGTTGAGCTTGAGGTCGCGGGCGTACTCCGGCAGCTGGTCCTTTAGGACATCGATCGACATGATTGCCTCCTTACGCAGCCTTCAGGACGTCGTCGCCCTTCTGCCAGTTGCAGGGGCAGAGCTCGTCGGTCTGCAGGGCGTCGAGGACGCGCAGCACTTCCTGCGGATTGCGGCCGACCGAGAGATCGTTCACCGACACGAAGCGGATGATGCCGTAGGGATCGACGATGAAGGTGGCGCGCAGGCAGACGCCCTCGGCCTTGTCGAGGATGCCGAGCTCCTGCGAGAGCTCGCGCTTGATGTCCGCCAGCATGGCAAACGGCAGCGCCTTCAGGTCGGCATGGTTCTGGCGCCAGGCCAGGTGCACGAACTCGGAGTCGGTGGAGACGCCGTAGACGACCGCGTCACGTTCGTTGAACGCCTTGTTGAGCTTGCCGAAGGCGGCGATCTCGGTCGGACAGACGAAGGTGAAATCCTTGGGCCAGAAGAACACGACCTTCCACTTGCCGGCATCGCTCTTGTCGGACACCTGCTTGAAGGCCGTCTTCGCATCGGTGCTCACCACCGCCTTGAGGTCGAAGGAAGGAAACTTGTCGCCAATGGTCAGCATGAAACGCTCCGTAACATAGATTAGAACGTTTCTAAATGTGATACGCGCGCTCTGAATTGCAAGTCATTCGCAGAACTGTTTCAATGAAATAATTATCCTTTCTTTTTCAATGATTTACGTTTGCGCTTCGCCGTCAACTCGCCGTACTTCATGCCCTCCAGCTTGATGCCGTCGGGGTCGAGAAAGAACACGGCGTAGTAGTCCTCGTAGTACTCGTCGGCCGGATCGACGATGCGCACGCGCTCGTCCTTGAGAAAGGCCTCCAGGGCATCGACGTCCTTTCGATTGCGCAATTCGAAGGCGTAGTGGTGCAGGCCGACGTCGCCGATGCGGTGCTTCTCGCGGCCCTCGGCCGGCGCAATCCAGTAGCGCGTCTTGCCGTTGGTCCAGCCGATCGTGTTGGGATACTCGTCCGAGATCTCGAACCCCAGGAACTCGAACAGGCGGCCGTAGAAGGCCTTCGACTTCTCGTAGTTGCTGACCCTGATCGAGATATGGTCGATGCCGACCACCTTGCTGGCTGGCTTGGCCATGGGCGCACCTGTTGGGGAGAGGAATTCCTGTGGTCACAACGGCCCGGATGTCGGATTGTTTCCCGACCATTCGGGGGCGAAACGATGAGTGCACTATCCAAGACGTTTGGCGCGCTGACGCTGGCGAGCGCCGTGTGGTGCATGGGTGAGGCCGCCGGTCAGACGCCGGCACCGACCCTCGACCAGATCCGCTCCAGCAAGACGTTGCGCATCGCTTACGATGCCGATGCGCCGCCCTTCTCCTTCATCGCGCCCGGCAGCCCGGCGACCGCCGCGCCGCAGGGCTATTCGGTCGACCTCTGCCGCGCCGTCGCCGAGCAGTTCAAGGAGCAGCTCAAGGTCCCCGACCTGAAGGTGGCATATGTCGCGGTCAATTCGGTGAACCGCTTCGACACCATCGTCGACAACAAGGCCGACCTGCTCTGTGAATCGTCGACCGCGACCCTGTCGCGCCGCGCCAAGGTCGATTTCTCCATCCCGATCTTCATCGACGGCGCGAGCTTCGCCATCGGTCCCAACGGCCCACGCGACGTAAAGCAGCTCGCCGGCAAGAAGGTCGCGGTGCTGCCGGGCACCACGACGGAACAGGAACTGCGCCGGGCCCTGACCGGCACACGGATCAATGCCGAGCTGGTCCTGGTGAAGACCAACCAGGAGGGCATCGACCTCCTCGCCAAGGGACAGGTCGCGGCCTATTTCGCCGACCGGGCGACGCTCACCTTCCTGCTGCGCAAGGAGAAGGAGGCAGCGAACCTGCTGATGGCCGACACCTATCTCAGCATCGAGCCGATCGCGCTCGCCTTGCGTCGTGGCGACAGCGATTTCCGCCTCGCGGTCGACACGGCGCTGAGCCACCTCTATCGGCGCGGCGAGATTGTCCAGGTCTTCAAAGGGGCTTTCGGACCGCTCACCACGCCCAGCCCCCTGCTGAACGCCCTGTTCCAGATCTCGGGCTTGCCTGATTAGCCAAGGCGGGCCATCTGCAGCGTATGCGTCTTTCCGTTCTCGATCAGTCGATCGCCGTCGCCGGCCGCCCTCAGGACCAGTCGATCCGCAACACAGTGGCGCTTGCCAAGCATTGCGAGGCGCTGGGCTACGAGCGCTTCTGGGTCTCCGAGCATCACAACCACCCGACCATCGTCGGCACGGCGCCCGAGATCGTGATCGCCGCCATCGCCGCCACCACCGATCGCATCCGTATCGGCAGCGCCGGCATCATGCTGCCGCACTACGCGCCCTTCAAAGTGGCCGAGGTGTTCCGCGTGCTCGACGCCCTGGCGCCGGGCCGCATCGACATGGGGCTCGGCCGCGCCCCGGGCTCCGACGGCCGCACGGCCTTTGCCCTCAACCCCGCAGCCAACGAGCGGCCCGAGCATTTTCCCGCCGACGTGCGCGATCTTTTGGCCTGGGTCCACGGCGAGCCTCTCGTCGATCGCCATCCCTTCGCTGCCGTAAAAGCCTTCCCGCAGGGCGACACCGCGCCGGAAGTCTGGATACTCGGCAGCTCCGATTACGGCGCCCAGGTCGCCGCCTTGTTCGGCCTGCCCTACTGCTATGCCTGGTTCTTCAGCGACGGCGCCGGCGGTGAGCGCGCCATAAAACTCTACAAGGAGAAGTACCGGCCGAGCGCGCGCCATCCCGAGCCGCGCTCCGGACTCTGTGTCTGGGCGCTGGCGGCCGAGACCATGGAAGAGGCGCAGTACCATTTCACGTCACGCGCGCTCTCGCGCATGAACCGCGATCGCGGCATCCTGGTGCCGCTGGATCCGCCCGACGTCGCCGCCAAGGCGCTGGAAGACTACGACCAGGGCCGCGTCGAGCGTTTTCGCCGCGATTCCTTTGTCGGGACCGGTCCTGAGGTCGCCGCCCGCATCGAGGAACTCAAGGATCGTGTCGGCGTCGACGAAATGGCCGTCGTCACCTGGACCCATGACGAGGAGGTGCGGCGGGCGAGCTATACACACCTCGCCCACGCCATGGGGTTCGCACCGAAGAGCTAGCGCGCCTCCGTCCAACTCTCCGAAAACGCCAGCGCGCAGGTGCTGAAGGGCCGGCCTTCGCGCTCGCGCTTCCATGGCGTGCCGCGCGCCTGGTTGCCATTGATGGTGAGCCTCGCACCCATCGCCGGGACCAGCACGGTGCAGACGCCGTATTGCCGGTTCTGCGGCGGCTGGTTGGGCTCGGTATGGATCAGGAGTGGCTCGCCGATGTCGTACCAGGTCATGGCGATGTCGGCGTCGTGCGCCTTGATGTGCTCGGTCCAGAAGTAGCGCGGATCGCCCGACTTCGAGAAGCTGGCGTCGACCACGGGGATCGTCGTGTCCTTCAGCTCGGCATTCAGCATGCCCTGCACGGTCTGCTGCAGCCAGCGCGCCATCGCGATGTTGTCGGAATAGATCCGCCAATGCCCATGCGTCATCTCGCTCTTGACGTAGAGCACGTGGCCCGGCCCGGCGGGGCAGAACAGGATTCGCCAGTAGCTGGCATCGGTCGAATTGGGATCGCCGTCCTTTTCGCTGAGGCGAATGAACGGGTTCTCCCCCGTGAGAATCAAACGATGCGGATCTGCGACAGGCATTCTCTTCCCCTTCCGGAACCGGCCGACACGAGTCGACGTTCTCCACAATTGCTGGCGCCAAGCCTAACAGGAGGCCGCAAAAATGCGCGAATTGTTTCGTGGCATAGCCGCAATCGCGGCGGGACTACTGGGAGCAACCATCGCGTGGTCGGGCGCCATGGCTCAGAGCGAACCGCCGGGTCGAGTGGCCCGGCTCGCCTTCGTCAATGGTGCGGTTTCCTTCCACGACGACGCGCAGAGCGGCTGGACGCGGGCTGTCGTCAACACGCCGCTGACGACTGGCGACGCCCTCTGGACGGAACCCAACGCCCGCAGCGAAGTCTCGCTCGCCGGTACCCGTATCCGCATGGAAGGCGCCACCGAGCTCGACGTTCTGGCGCTCGACGACAGCCAGACCCGACTGCAGCTTGGACAGGGCCGCATCGACGTGAAGTCCTTTGCGGTGATCGACAGCAACCAGCCCTACGAGATCGTCACGCCGCGCGGCACCATCAGGCTGCTCCAGCAGGGCGACTATTATGTCGAGGCCGGCTCGACCGAGGATCCGACGCGGCTCGGCGTGCGTTCCGGCGCGGCGCAGATCCAGGGCCTCAATGGCCAGGTCCTCGCCGTGCGTCCCAACGAGGTCGCCGAAGTGACCGGCGACGGCAGCGCCATGCAGGTGCGCACCATCCAGACTGCGCCGCCCGCCCCGCCCGCCTACTGGGCGAGCCGCGATCGCCAGGTCGCCTACGAACCGCCCCAGTACCTGTCGGCGGGCATGACCGGCTACGAAGACCTCAATGCCTACGGCGACTGGATCAACGATGGCAGCTATGGCCAGGTCTGGGTGCCGCGCGCGGCGCCGACGGGCTGGGCGCCGTACCGGACCGGCCACTGGTCCTATGTGCAGCCGTGGGGCTGGACCTGGATCGACGACCAGCCGTGGGGCTTCGCGCCCTACCACTATGGCCGGTGGGCCCATGCCGGCAATCGCTGGGTGTGGGTGCCGCCGCAGCGCGACGTGCGCCCGGTCTATGCGCCAGCGCTGGTCGCCTTCGTGGGCGGCGTCGAGCTCGCCATGACGCTCGGCAACCAGAGCGCGGCGCCGGTCGGTTGGTTCCCGCTGGGGCCGCGCGAGGTTTATGTGCCGCCCTACACGGCCGATCGCGACTATTATCTGCGGCTCAACCGGGCGGCGCGCGTCGAGGATCGCCTCCTCGAAGACCGCTGGCAGCGCGCGCAACGCCGCGAGGCCTTCGTTGCCGGTCAGAACTCGGTGCTGATGAATCAGCGTTTCGCTACCGTCGTGCCGACCTCGGCCTTCGTGCAGTCGCAGCCGGTCATGCGCTCCGCCCTTCGCGTGCAACCGCAGGCGCTCGCCGCCGCACCGGTGGCGCCCGTCGCCGCGCCGCCCGCGCCGACGGCCTCCGTGGTCAGCGTCGCGGCCGCACCGGCGACGGTGACGCCGCCTGCGACGCCACAGGCTGCAGCCGCACCCGCGCAGCAGCCGGCCGATCCCAAGGCGCAAGACGCCGCCAAGGCGAGTGCCGAAACCGCTCTGAAGTCGAGCAATGTTGCGGTCGCCAAGACCGCCGTTGCCGACATGCCGACCCTAGCTAAGCCCGCTTCCGCGCAGATGACCGCCGCGCCGGGCCCGAAGGTCGCGTCGGTGCAGCCGAAAGCCGCAACGGACGACAAGAGCCGACAGATCGCGCCGGCGCTCGTGCCGCGGCAGGGCGCGGCGCCGCCGCAGCTCAGGGGCGCCGTCACGCCGGCACCTGCGTCGACTGAGCCGGTCAGGCCCGGCGAGCCGCCGAAGCAGCAGCAGGCTGCGCCTCAGCCCCAGGCCGTGCCATCGCCCGCGCAAGCCCGGCCGGAGGCGCCACGGCAGGCGACGCCGCCGCTGCCGGCACCGCAACAGGGTAGGCCCGTCGAGCCCACGAAGCCCCAGGCCACGCCACAACCGCAGCCGAAGCCTGCCGGGCCCTCACGTCAGCAGGCTGCGCCTCCACCCCAGGCGCCGCAGGCACCACAAGCGCCGAAGCAGCCTCAGGCCGCCCCGCCGCCGCCGCGTCCCGCGCCTCAACAGGAGGGCCATGCCGCGCCGCCGCATCCACAGCCCATGCAACAGGCGCAGCCTCAGCAACAGGCAGCACCGCCGCCCCAGCCTCAGCCTGCTCCGCAGCAGGCGGCACCGCTACAGCACCAGGCAGCACCGCCGCCGCAACGGCAAGCGGCGCCTCAGCCTCAACCTCAACCTCAGCCTCAGCTGCAGCGTCAGGCCACGCCCCCGCCTCAACCGCAACATCAGGCCGCGCCTCAACCGCAGCAGCATCAAGCCCCGCAGCTCCAGCAGGCGCAGACGCCGAAGCCTCAGGGCAACGAGCGGAAGGACGACAAGAAGTAGTCGGCTAGAGGACCTGGTTGCGCAGCGCTGCCTTTTCGTCGCGCCACAGCCGATCGAGGTTTTCGACGAGGATGTCGATGACGTTGTCCTCGTAGGCGCGCGTCTCGCCTGCGGTGTGGGGCGTGACAAAGACGTTGGGCAGGGCCCAGAGCGGCGAGGCGGCCGGCAATGGCTCCTCGGCCGTGACGTCGATCGCCGCGGCCCAGATGCGGTTGTTCTTCATGGTGTCGATCAGAGCGGCTTCGTCGGCGACCTTGCCGCGCGCCACGTTGACGAAGACCGATGCCGGCTTCATCGCCTTGAACGCCGCGGCACTCATCAGGCCGGTGGTCTCAGGCGTGAGTGCGCAGGTCAGCGCCACGATGTCGGCCTGCGGCACCAGCTTCACCAGGTCGCCCATCCCGTAGATCGAATCCGCACCGTTCTCGCCCTGCGAAGGGTCGCGACGGATGCCGATCACCTTCATGCCGAAGGCCTTGGCCAGCAGCGCGAGATGGCTGCCGATGCGGCCCATGCCGACGACCAGCAAGGTCTTGCCGCCGAGCTCGTCCTCGCGCTGGCCGAGATCGCCGATCATGCCGCGCCACATCTTATTGTGCTGATTGTCGCGCGCCTCGGGGAGGCGGCGGAAGATCGCCAGGATGAGGGCGATCGCATGCTCGGCCACGGCGCGGGCATTGACGCCGGCGGCGCTGGCGAGCCGCACGCCCTTGGCGCCGAGCTGCTCCTTGGAATACTGGTCCATGCCCGAGCTGATCGACTGGATGAATTTCAGCTTGGACGCCTGCGGGATCAGGTCGTTCTTCCACATGCCCGATGCCACCACGATGTCGGCCTCGCCGATCCGCTTCACCAGATCGTCATAGGCCCAGACCTGGAAGCTCTTGATGCCGGTCTTTCGCTGCTCGAAGCGCGCCTGCATCTGGTAGGCCGCGTGCGCAAAGCAGATCGTCAGATTGTCCTTCGACGGAAACATTCGCCCCAAACTCCCTAGGCTTTGCGCTCTCCGATGGTGCTGTGGAAGCGCGACAGGAACGACGCCGTACGCGGGTTCGTGGGCCGGAGCAAGACCTCTTCGGCCCGGCCCTGCTCGACCACTTGGCCGGCATCCATGACGAGGACCTGGTCGGCGACATCGCGCGCGAACGCCATCTCGTGGGTCACCACGATCATGGTCGTGCCGTCCGTTGCAAGCTGTTTCATGACGTCCAGCACCTCGCCCACCAGCTCGGGATCGAGCGCCGACGTCACCTCGTCGAACAGCATGATCTCCGGCGCCATCGCCATGGCGCGTGCGATGGCGACACGCTGCTGCTGGCCACCCGACAGGTTGCGCGGGAACCGGTCCGCGAAAGTGGCGAGGCCAACCTTGGCCAAAAGATCGCGGGCGACAGTCTCGGCATCGGCCTTCGTCATCTTCTTCACGATGACCGGGCCGGACATCACGTTCTGCAGCGCGGTCATGTGCGGGAAGAGATCGAACTGCTGGAACACCATGCCGATACGGGCGCGAAAGCGCGCCAGGTCGCGACCGCGAGGCATGGAGTGTTTGGCACCGAATTCGATGAGCCGGTCGCCGACCTGCAGCGTGCCGGCTGACGGCTCCTCCAAGAGATTGATGCAGCGCAGGAAGGTGGACTTGCCGCAGCCCGACGGGCCGATCACCACGACGACCTGGCCGCGATCGACCTCGAGCGACACACCGCGCACCGCCTCGACGTTGCCGTAGCTTTTGCGCAGGCCCTCGGCCTTGACCATCACCTCGCCGCTATTGGTCAACGCGCGCCTCCAGGCGGGCCGCCCACAGGGTGAGCGGATAGAGGATGACGAAGTAGGCGATGGCGACGCTGGTATAGACCTCGAGCGGCCGGAAAGTGTCGGAAACGATGATCGAGCCCGTGTACATGAGGTCGGGGATCGCCACGACGTAGAGCAGCGAGGTGTTCTTGAGCTGGATGATCGACTGGTTGACGAAGGGCGGGATCATGCGTTTGGTGGCCTGCGGCAGGATGACGTGGCGCATCAGCTCGCCGCCGGTCATGCCGAGCGCGCGCGATGCCTGCCATTGGCCCTTGTCGATCGAGATGATGCCGCCGCGGAAGATCTCGGTGGCGAAGGCGCCCATGTAGAGCGTGAGGCCGAGGCCTGCCGCGAACCAGTCCGGCAGCTCGACCTGCAGCACGATCGGCAGCGCATAGTAGAACCACACGATCTGCACCAGCAGCGGCGTGCAGCGGAAGATCTCCACGTAGTAGTGCACCGGCAGCGTCACCCAGCGGCTACGCACCAGCAGCAGCAGGCCGCAGATCACGCCGATGATCATGCCGCCGACCACAGTGCCCGCCGAATAGGCCAGCGTGACGCCGAGCCCCTTCGCCCAAAGATGCGTGTAACTGAGGACGAGACCGAAGTCCCATTTGTAGGCAGCGGCGAGGAGCATGTCAGAACCGTTCGGGACGGAACGGCGCCAGGTCCACCGTGGTCGGTTTGCCGGTGGCGAGCTCGGCGATGAGCTTGCCGGTGATGCCGGCCATGGTCAGACCGAGATGGTCGTGGCCGAAAGCGAAGAAGACGTTCTTGTGGCGCGGCGAGCGGCCGATCACCGGCTTGGAATCAGGATGCGACGGACGCGGGCCCATCCACTTCGAGGCGGGCTCGCCCTTCAACCCAGGCACCAGCTGCTTGGCGTGAGCCCCGATCATGTCGGCAATGCGCATGTCGGCCGGCGCATCGGGTGCCGCGAACTCGGCAACGCCGGTGGCGCGGATACCTTCATGCATGTGGGCCAGCGAGACGCTGCGATCGGCCGACACCAGCGCGCGCCTTAGGCCGAAGTCCTGGCCGGGGAACATCACGTGATAGCCGCGCTCAGCCTCGAGCGGCACCGATGTGCCGAGCTGCTTAGCGAGCGGCCGCGACCACACGCCGGCCGCCAGCACGACGGTCTCGACATCCATCGGACCGCGATCGGTGACGATCTTGGTCGGCCCCTCGCCGCCGATCTCGAAACCCCGCACCTCGGCGTTGATGATCTCGCCACCGCGGCGCACGAAATCCTGGGCCAGCGAATCGCAGAGGCGCCAGGGATCGATGGTGCGGTTGACGTCGGGCAGCGACACCGCCTTGACGATCTTTTGCGAGAGCGCCGGCTCCATCTGTCGCGCCTCGTTGCCATCGAGGATATCCATGTGCACGCCGTGGCGGCGACGCAAGTCGAGCGCGTAGGCGGCGTTCTGGAAGGTCTCTTCGCTTTCGAAGAGCATCATCAGGCCGTCGTCCTTCACCCACTGCTTGGCATCCGCCCCCTCGATCAACGGCGCGTAGCCGGCATGCGTATGGACCAGCAGCGAGTTACGGGCGGCGGCGATCTCCTCGACGCGTGACGGCCGAGCCGACGCGATGAAGCGCAGGAACCAGGGCAGCGCGCTCGGCACATGACTCCAGCGCAGCTTCAGCGGCGACGTGGAGTCGAACAACATCTTCGGCACCTTCTTCAGCACGCCCGGCATGGCGAAGGGCACGCACGAAGCGGTGCCGAAACTGCCGGAATTGCCGAAGGAGGCCTTGCGGCCCGGCTCGCCCTTTTCGACGAGCTGGACCCTGAAGCCTTCGCGTTGGAGATGAAGCGCGCAACAGACGCCGACGATGCCGGCGCCTATCACGGTGACGGACTTGGCCATCAGTTCGGCGCGAATGATACGGTCGACGGAATCTCCAGGCCCTCGCGGGCCAGGGCCGCCTTCATGCGTGCCTCGTTATGGCCCAGCAGGATGTTCCACTCCGCCCAGCGGTTGAGGAATTTCTGCCAGCGCTGATCGTCCTCCAGGCGCAGGCCGATATAGCCCGGCAGCGCTACGCGCGGCGTCGGATTGACGAAGTCGCCGAGGCCAGGGTTCTTGGCCTTGGCGACCATCGAGTTCAGCACCGTCGTGGTGAAGGCGTCGGCGCGGCCGGACGATACAGCGAGCGCGATCTCTGCCGCCGACTTGAACTCAACGCGCGTCGCCTTGGGCGCCATCTTGCGCAGCAGCAGCTCGTCGGAGGTGCCGGTCATGACGGCGACCTTGACGCCTTCCTTGTTGTAGTCGGCCCACACCCGGCCCTTGAAGTTCGGGTTGTTCACCGTCACCCATTCGATCCAGTAGATCGGTCCGGCGAAGTCGATGGCGGTGGCGCGCAAGGGTGTCGCCTGCAGCGCGAAGTTCATGTCGACCTTGCCCGCCTGCAGCGACAACACGGCCTCGCCGAAGCCGCCGACCTCGACCGGCACGAACTTCACTTTCAGCTCGTTGGCGATGTCTTTGCCCATGTCGACCATGGCGCCGACCCATTCGCCGCTCGCCTTGTCGCGCATGAAGTAGGGCGAATACTCGAAGATGCCCATGCGAACCTGGCCGGTGCGCTTGATCAGGTCCCAAGTCGATTCATCCTTGGAATGTGCACGCGCGGGCGCCGAAACAGCGGCGACCGTGACAGCAGCAGCAGCAATGGCAGTCGCAGAAGCGACATCACGACGGCGGATCCCCATTTCCCTTCTCCTCTTAGCCGTTATTCATCTTCGTTGGACCGATCTCCGCCGGTTCTGACACTCGAGGAGGCAACACGCGACCGACTCTAGGTGTCGCGCTTCGCACCCGTCAAGAACGCACGCAAATTGCGAGCCAATCGCCTATTTCAACGTCTCGATGGCATAGTGCTTGACGCGATCCTCGTCGACTTTGATGCCGAGGCCCGGCGTGCGCGGCACGATCACCCGTCCGTTCTCGATGGGGAACGGTTCGGCCAAAAGATCGCGTTCGAGGAAGTACTTGGCCTGATAGAACTCGCAGCCTAGCGAGATGTTGGGCGTGGCCGCGATCACGTGCGTGCCCGCGAGGTGGGCAATGCCGGTTTCGAACATGTCGCCGCCATAGCAGGCGATGCCCGCCGCCTCGCAGATCGCCGCCACCTTGCGACCGGCCAGCATGCCGCCGTGCTTCATGATCTTTATTGAGACGAGATCGGCCATGCGCTGCGACGCCACGAGCAGCGCGTCAGTCTGTGTGAACACGCTTTCGTCGGCCAGCACCGGCGTGTCGAGCGCGCGAGTAATCTCGGCCAGGGCGGCGCGATGGTGGCCCGGCACCGGCTGCTCGATGAAGGTCGGCTTGAAGGCCTCGACATCGCGCAATTGCCGGATGGCGTCGTGGGTCACCATGCCCTGATTGTAGTCGATGCGCAGGTCGGCATCGGCCGGCAATTCCTTGCGGAAACGCTCCATCCGCTTGAGGTCGGCGGCGTGGCCCGCGAAACCGGTCTTCATCTTGAACAGCCGCAGGCCCTCGCCATAGAGCCGCTTCACCATGTCCATGTCGCGGTCGAAGTCCGGATCGGCGACGGAGAAGGACAGAGGGATGTCGTCGCGGCAGCGGCCGCCCAAGAGCTCGGCGACCGGCAGGCCCGAGGCTTGGCCCACGATGTCGAACAGCGCCATCTCCATGGCGGCCTTGGCTTCGGGATGACCGACCACGGCATGGTCGGCGTCATGCATGAGCTGTTCGATGCGGAACGGATCGGCGCCGATCAGCACGGGCCTGAGATAGACGTGCAGGGCGGCAGCATTGGCCTCGATGGTGCCCGTGAACACCGCCCAGGGTGCGGCGTCGCCCCAGCCGGTGATGCCGGCGTCGGTTTCGAGCTTCAGAATGGCGTTCTTCACCGAGCCTGCGACGTCGCCCGAGCCGTGCCGGCGCATCAGGCGTACCGGAATGTCGGTGATGTAGACCGTCGCCGCCGTGATCTTGATCTGCTTCACAAATTCCCCCGCTTCCCGAGCCTCAGTCTATCGCGCACTATGAGTGCCAACCACAACGGGGAAACGAACCATCATGCGCCGCAATCTGCTCCGCGAACGTCTGAACGCCGGCAAGCCGACCGTCGGCACCCACATCCTGTCGGTCTGGCCGACCTTGGTGGAGCTGATCGGCCATTCCAAGCAGTACGACTATGTCGAGTTCACCGCCGAGTACGCGCCCTTCACCATGCACGACCTCGACAATCTCGGCCGCTCCTTCGAGCTCATGAACATGGCGGGCATGATCAAGATCGAGCAGACGCAGTACACCCACCAGGCGATGCGGGCGATCGGCGCGGGCTTCCAGAGCGTGCTGTTCGCCGACATCCGCTCGGTCGAGGATGCCAAGATCGCCGTCGACGCGGTGCGCGCCGAGACGACGATGGTGCGCGGCGCGCGCGGCCGCGGGCGGCTCGGCGTTGGCATGCGCCGCGACGTCGGCACGGTGCGCCAGGGCGGCTCGCCCGCCTACGTCGACGCGCTGAACGACGTGGTGATCGCCATCATGGTCGAGAAGAAGTCGTGCGTGGACAATCTCGACGCCATCCTGTCGGTGCCGGGTATAGACATGGTGCAGTTCGGCGCTTCGGACTTCTCCATGAGCATCGGCAAGACCGCGCAGTACAGCCATCCCGACGTGCTGGCCGCCGAGACCAAGACCATCCAGACCGCGCTGAAGAAGGGCCTGCATCCGCGCGTCGAGCTGCGCGATCCCAGCCAGGCCGAACGTTACCTCGAGATGGGGGTAAGACATTTCTGCATCGGCTGGGATGTCCGCATCCTGGCGGACTGGTGGGACACCAAGGGCGCGGAGATGCGCAAGCTCCTTCGGACCAAGCCGAAGAAGACGGCGGCGAAGCCCGCTCCAGCAGTTGTGCGCAGCAAGGCCAAGGCGAACGGGAAGAGCAACGGCCGCGGAGTGACGCGCGGCAACTACGCCTAGAACAGGCCGCCTTTGGGGATGACGCTGATACGATTGCGATCATAGTCGTACGGCGAGGGTATCAGCGTCGGCCCCGTGTAGTAGCGCGCGTCCTGGAACGGATCGGTGATGAGGTCGCCTCTCTTCAACGCGTCGTGGACGCGTTGAGCGATTTCATCCTTGTCGGCGGCGCCTCCGGCAACCCGGCGGCCGGCCGCATTGTTCCATCAGTCCATATGCTTGGAGTAGCTCGGCTGAGGCGGATCGTAGAGCAGATCACCCTTGACCTCGTTTGCATCGCCGAACGCGTGCGCAGCCAGCCTTCCGTAGTCCTGGCTCATCGCCGCACTGGCGTAAGCGTGCCTGAAAGCATCCCAGGCTCCATCGAGCTCTGTCTTGCGGTTCAGGCCATACAGCTCCGCATAGTAGTTTGACTCATCATGTATCGCTTGAGCAATGCATCGCTATCACTCATCTCGCTTCTCCCAGGATCAGGGAAGGTACGAACGAATCGACCTTCGTTAAGACAGCACGGGCGACCGCCGTGCATTGAACCGGCTTGACGAGCCTCAACGCTCCTTCATGGTGGGCCACGATGGTCACGCCCGGTGTCCTGATCGGCTGAACGGTCACGGTATCACCACTGACGAAGACGAACGCTTGAGCACCTTCGGTGTCGCCAAAGTATTTGATCGCTGTCAAATGTGCGTTGACCAAGCGGCTCAGCGGCTCGCGTTCGTCCAGCCTGCTGCGATAAGGGGTGAGGACGCATACGGCCTCTGCCGGCTTCTTCAGCAGTCCGTCCAGACGAATGACTTCGCCGAGTTTGATGCTCTGAAGATCCTTCGGATCGATCACCTGTGGTTCTTTCGATTCGCAGCCGGCGATCAACATGAGGGCAACACACCAAAAGCCGATCGGCTTCAGCCACAACCAGGCAAGATCACGCATCGAAGCATCCTTTTCGATGCTCGCTCGCCTGGTGCCCGTTCCGTCTATACAGTTCAAAGGTCGCATTCTGCCATGCTGGCTGAACCACAACCTCAGATCGTATTTGCACAAAATGTACTTACTATGGCGCTCCTCATCTCCAGGCTTCTCGCCCAGTTTCGAGAATAATAACCTTAGTCTGATCTTGTCAAGCACCTTAGTTATTATATTTGACCGCGGTCAGCATTGCTTGCATTTTTCCGACGACCACATTCTCACCGCCGGTCATGCCGCGCTCCCCTGCGCTCCACGCCGGTTTAGAATTGTTGGACCCATGGACACCCAGACCGCCACCAACGAACTGACTGCGCCCACACCGCCGGTCGCGCCGCGGCGGCCGTCGCGACGCATATTGCATGGCACAACGGTGGTCGACGACTATGCCTGGCTGAAGGACGTCAATTGGCAGGAGGTGCTGCGCAACCCCGCCCTGCTCGATCCCGATATTAGGGCCTATCTCGAGGCCGAGAACCGCTTCACCGAGTCGTTTCTCGGGCCCCTGCAGGGACTGCAGAAGACTCTGGTCGCCGAAATGCGAGGGCGCATCAAGGAAGACGATTCGAGCGTGCCGCAGCCCGACGGGCCGTTCGCCTACCTGTGGAAGTTCAATCCCGGCGGCCAGCACGAAGCGATCGGCCGCACCCCACGCGACGGCGGCGAGGTCCAGGTGCTGCTCGACGGCGACGCCATGGCCAAGGGTCTGCCGTACTTCGATTTTGGCGGCACGCGCCATTCACCCGATCACCGCCTCGAAGCCTGGAGCGCCGACATCCGCGGCTCGGAGTTCTTCACCATCCGCGTGCGCGACTGGCAGAGCGGCGCCGATCTGCCCGACGTCATCGAGCAGACCGGCGGCAGCGTGGTCTGGGGGCTCGATTCGACCTTCTTCTATTACGTGCGGCTCGACGACAATCATCGGCCGCTGCACATCTATCGCCATAGGCTGGGCACACCGCAGAGCGCCGACACACTGGTCTATGCCGAGCCGGACAACGGCTGGTTTGCGCGCGTTGAGGAAAGCGCCTCGGGCCGCTTCTGCATCGTCGCCACCGGCAACCAGGAAACCTCCGAACGCTGGCTGATCGACCTCAGCGACGCCAATGCCGCGCCGCGCCTCGTGGCGGCGCGCGAGACCGGCGTGCGATACAGCGTCCACGACCGCGGCGATGAGCTTTTCATCCTGACCAACCAGGGCGATGCCATCGACTTTCGCATCGCCGTGGCGCCGCTCGCCACGCCCGACCGCGGCAACTGGCGCGAGCTGATCCCGCACCGGCCCGGCATCTACATCATCAGCGTGTCGCTCTATGCCGGTCACCTCGTGCGGCTGGAGCGCGAGAATGCACTGGCCTCGATCGTGATCCGTGATCTCGGCGACGGCAGCGAGCACGTCATCGCCTTCGAGGAAGCGGCCTACTCGCTCGATGTCATCGAAGGCTACGAGTACGACACGACGCGGCTGCGTTTCTCCTACTCGTCGATGACGACGCCGACCGAGATCTACGACTACGACATGGCGACCCGGCAGCGGACCCTGCGCAAGCGCCAGGAGATCCCGTCGGGCCACGATCCGGCGAACTATGTCACGACGCGCATCATGGCGCCGAGCCACGACGGCGCGCTGGTGCCGGTCTCGATCCTGCATCGCCGCGGCCTGGCGCTCGACGGCAGCGCGCCCTTGCTGCTCTACGGTTACGGCTCGTACGGCATGGCGATGCCGGCCTCGTTCTCGGCCAACCGCCTGTCGCTCGTTGACCGCGGCTTCGTCTATGCCATCGCCCACATCCGCGGCGGCTCGGACAAGGGCTGGGGCTGGTATCTCGCCGGCAAGCGCGAGAAGAAGACCAACACCTTCGACGATTTCGCCGCGGCCGCGCGGACGCTGATCAAGCAGCGCTACACCTCGGCCAAGCGCATCGTCGGCCATGGCGGCAGCGCGGGTGGCATGCTGATGGGCGCTGTCGCCAACCGCGCCGGCGAACTCTTCGCCGGCATCGTCTCGGAAGTGCCCTTCGTCGACGTACTTAACACCATGCTCGACGACACCCTGCCGCTGACGCCGCCGGAGTGGCCCGAGTGGGGCAACCCGATCACCGACGAGAAGGCCTTCCGCTACATCCTCTCCTATTCGCCCTACGACAACGTCGAGGCCAAGGAGTATCCGGCGATCCTGGCGATGGCGGGCCTCACCGATCCGCGCGTCACCTACTGGGAGCCGGCCAAATGGATCGCGCGGCTGCGCGCCACCATGACCGGCGGGGGCCCGGTGCTGCTGCGCACCAACATGGGCGCGGGCCATGGCGGCGCGGCCGGCCGCTTCGATCGCCTCGAGGAGGTGGCGATCGCCTATGCCTTCGCGCTCGCCGTCACCAATGTCGTCACGGCCGCGTGACCCGGCCGCGATAGCTCTGGACAGGACTTCAACTGCCGGTTCATCCTCCCGTCGGCTAATGGGAGGGAACCAACAATGACCGATAAAGCCAAAGCTGGGCGTAATACGCGTCGTAAGTTCCTCAAAGGTGCGGCCGTCGCCGGTGCCGCTGTCGCCACCCCCGCCGTCGTGCACGCGCAGGGGCCGATCAGCATGCGCTGGCAGAGCACCTGGCCGTCGAAGGACATCTTCCACGAGTACGCTCTCGACTACGCCAAGAAGGTCAACGACATGACCGGCGGCGACCTCAAGATCGAAGTGCTGCCGGCTGGCGCCGTCGTTCCCGCCTTCGGTCTCCTCGAGGCCGTGTCCAAGGGCACGCTCGACGGCGGCCATGGCGTGCTGGTCTATCACTACGGCAAGCAGACGGCGCTGGCGCTGTGGGGCTCGGGTCCGGGCTACGCCATGGACGCTAACATGCTGCTGGCCTGGCACCGCTACGGCGGCGGCAAGGAGCTCCTGGAGAAGCTCTACGCGTCGATCGGCGCCAACGTCGTGTCGTTCCCCTACGGACCGATGCCGACCCAGCCGCTCGGCTGGTACAAGAAACCGATCACCAAGGTCGATGACTTCAAGGGACTGAAGTTCCGTACCGTCGGCATCTCGATCGACGTGTTCCAGTCGATGGGCGCGGCGGTGAACGCTCTGCCCGGCGGCGAGATCGTGTCGGCGATGGACCGCGGCCTGCTCGACGCGGCCGAGTTCAACAACGCCACCTCCGATCGCATCCTGGGCTTCGCCGACGTCTCGAAGGTCTGCATGCTGCAGAGCTATCACCAGAACGCCGAGCAGTTCGAGATCATGTTCAACAAGGACAAGTACAACGCCCTGCCGGACAAGATGAAGGCGATCATCGCCAACGCCGTGGATGCAGCCAGCCAGGACATGTCCTGGAAGGCGATCGACCGCTATTCCAAGGACTATGTCGAGCTGCAGACCAAGGACAAGGTCAGGTTCTACAAGACGCCAGACGCCGTCCTGAAGCGCCAGCTCGAGGTCTACGACGAGGTCGTGGCCAAGAAAGCGGCGGAGAACGCGCTGTTCAAGGAGATCGTCCAGTCGCAGCTCGCCTTCGCCAAGCGCACCACGCAGTGGGAGCAGGACACGGTGGTGAGCCGCAAGATGGCATTTGACCACTACTGGGGTGCCAACGCCAAGCCGGTAAAGCTGTAAGATGTCGCTGGGGACGCGCCACGCCAGTGGCGCGATCATCGCTTGCATCAACGGAGACGCGCCACTTAGCGCGGAGTTCACTCCGCGTGAGTGGCGCGCCGCCAGTCCATGACGGTCGAACGCTTCCTGCATACGATCGACGGCATCAGCACGTGGATCGGCAAGGCCGCAGCCTGGCTCATCATCGGCTTGATGAGCGTCGTCTGCATCGAGGTCGTCAAGCGCTACCTCCTGAACGCGCCGACGGCCTGGATCTTCGACCTCGACAACATGCTGTACGGCACGCTCTTCATGTTGTGCGGCGCCTACACGCTGTCGCAGAACGCCCATGTCCGCGGCGACTTCCTCTACAGCTCGATGCGGCCGCGCACCCAGGCGATGCTCGACCTGGTGCTCTACTTCGTCTTCTTCTTTCCCGGCATCGGCGCGCTGGTCTACGCCGGCATCGACTATGCCGGCGATTCCTGGCGCATCGCCGAGCATTCCAACGTCACCGCCGACGGCCCGCCGGTCTACCATTTCAAGACCGTCATTCCGGTGGCCGGTGCGCTGGTCTTCCTGCAGGGCATCGCCGAAGTCGTGCGCTGCGTGGTCTGCCTCAGGACCGGCGTCTGGCCGTCGCGGCTGAAGGACGTGGCCGAGATCGACGTGGTCGAGGAGCAGCTCGCGCACAGCGAGTATGTCGATGACGAATCGCGCAAGCTCGCCATCGCCAACGTACAGCAGATCGACGAGGCGGCGCGGCAGCGCGGCATGGGTGGAGACAACAAGATATGAGCGATCCCGCCCTCGGGCTGCTGATGCTGACCCTGATCGTCGTCGTCATCATGATGGGCTTCGCCACGGCCTTCACGCTGATGGGGCTCGGCATCATCTTCGGCTTCATCGCCTTCTACGATCCCACGCAGGCCTGGACGCACAACAAGGTCTTCGACCTGATGGTCCAGCGCACCTACGGCGCCATGACCAACGACGTGCTGATCTCGATCCCGTTGTTCGTGCTGATGGGCTACGTCATGGAGCGCGGCGCGCTCGTCGACAAGATGTTCTACTCGATCCAGCTCGCGTTCCGCCGCGTGCCGGCGGCACTCGCGGTGGCGACACTGATCGTCTGCACCTTCTGGGGCATCGCCAGTGGCCTCGTGGGCGCGGTCGTGGTGCTGATGGGCGTCATTGCCTTCAACCCGATGCTGCGCGCAGGCTACGACGTGAAGCTCGCCTCGGGCGTCATCACGGCGGGCGGCACGCTCGGCATCCTGATCCCGCCGTCGGTGATGATCATCGTCTACGCCGCCGTCGCCGGACAGTCGGTCGTCAAGCTCTACGCCGCGGCGATGTTCCCGGGATTCTTCCTGTCCTTCCTCTACCTCGTCTACATCATCGGCTGGGCGATGATTGATCCCAAGATCGCCCCGCGCCTGCCCGAGGAGCAGACCCGCGTGCCGGTGCCGGGCTGGGTCGGGAAGTTCCAGGCCGCCTACTCGCGCAATCTGCTGGTGGCTTTCGTCGCCTCGCTGTTCTCGCCGAGCCGGGCCGCCGCCATCGATGCCGAGGGCAAGCGCCTGGGCTATGGCGCGTTGCTGGTGAACTTCGTGACGGCGCTGGTGCCCCTGCTGCTCGCGCTCTTCACCATGGGCGGCCTGTGGTGGTACGTCGTGATCCATCAGCAGGTCGCCGAGGCTGCAGAAGTGGCCGGCGTCCAGCAGCTCGGCACGCCCGGCATCACCACGGCGCCCGTGGCCGAGGCCGAGCTCGGCCCGCCGGCCGCCTTCTACATATGGTTTGCCGCAATCGCCGTGCTCCTGGGCTTGGTGCTGGTACGCTACTACTGGCGCATGGATGCCGCGCGCTTCGTGGTGCTGAAGCTGCTCACCGCCTCGGTGATGCCGCTCGGCATCCTCACGGTGGTCGTGCTGGCGGTCATCCTGTTCGGCATCACGACGGCCACCGAATCGGCCGCGGTCGGCGCCGCCGGCGCCTTCCTGCTGGCCTTCCAGGCGCGCACCCTCGATTGGAAACGCACCAAGGAGGCGGTGTTCCTGACGGCCAAGACCACCGCCATGGTGTGCTGGCTGTTCGTCGGCTCGGCGCTGTTCTCGGCGGTTTTCGCCATCCTGGGCGGCCAGGGACTGGTCGAGCGCTGGACCCTGTCGCTCAACATGACGCCGCTGCAGTTCATGCTGCTGTCGCAGGCGATCATTTTCGTCCTCGGCTGGCCGCTCGAATGGACGGAGATCATCATCATCTTCGTGCCGATCTTCCTGCCATTGCTCAAGCACTACAACATCGACCCCGTTCTGTGGGGCACCATGGTGTTCGTGAACCTGCAGGCGGCCTTCCTGTCGCCGCCAGTGGCGATGTCGGCGTTCTATCTCAAGGGGGTCTCGCCCTCGCACGTCACGATCAACCAGATCTTCGCGGGCATGATGCCGTACATGCTGATCGTGATCCTGTGCCTGGCCATCATGTATGTGTGGCCGGGTATGACGCTGTGGCTGCCAGCGTATCTGTACGGCGGTTGATCGCAAGAGCCCCGCCCTTCGGGACCGGTCCGGTCCTTCCAGATGTGGCGCTCGATACTGAGACGGCGCAAAGTCCCAAATGGAAGTCTGGCGGCCACCGGAGGCCGCAACGAGCCGGACACCAGGAGGAACGCCATGAAAGCAGCAGCCGACAAGCTTCTGAAGGATGCGGTGAGCCAGGGCGACGTGCCGGGGGTGGTTGCCACGGCAACCGACGCCACGGGCACTATCTACGAAGGCGGCTTCGGCAAGCGGGTGCTGGGCGAGGCGGCCGAGATGACGCCCGACACGGTGGTGTGGATCGCTTCGATGACCAAGGCGGTCACGGGTGCCGCCGCCATGCAGCTCGTCGAGCGGGGCAAGCTGTCGCTCGATGGGCCGGCCAAGGAAGTGATCCCCGCGCTGGGCGAGGTCGGCGTGCTCGACGGCTTCGATGCGAACGGCAAGCCCAAGACCCGTAAGGCCAAGCGCGACATCACCCTGCGCCACCTCCTCACCCACACTGCGGGCTTCGGCTACGACATCTGGAGCCCGGAGATCGGCAAATACATGGAGGCGATGGAGGTGCCGGGTGTCATCTCCTGCCAGAACAAGGCGCTCAGCACGCCGCTGCTGTTCGATCCCGGCGAGCGCTGGTTCTACGGCATCAACATCGACTTTGCCGGCAAGATGGTCGAAGCGGCGAGCGGCCAGAAGCTCGGCAAGTACATGCAGGACAACCTCTTCGGCCCGCTCGGCATGGGCAGCACCGCCTTCCGCATCACCGACGACATGCGCAAGCGGATGGCCCGTATCCATCACCGCGGCGCCGACGGTGCCCTGACGCCCGATCCCTCGATCGAAATCCCGCAGGAGCCTGAGTTCGAGATGGGCGGCGGCGGGCTCTACAGCACCGCAGGCGACTACCTGAAGTTCGTTCGCATGATGCTGAACCAGGGCAAGTCCGACAAGGGCGAGGCCGTGCTGAAGCCTGGCACCGTCGCCGAGATGTCGAAGAACGCCATGGGCGATGCCAAGGTCTGCCTGCTCAAGACTGCCAATCCGCCCTTTTCCAACGACGCCGAGTTCTTCCCCGGCATGGACAAGCAGTGGGGCCTCTCCTTCATGATTAACAATGACGAAGCGCCGACCGGCCGCTCGGCCGGGTCGCTCGCCTGGGCGGGACTTGCCAACACCTACTACTGGATCGACCAGAAGAAGGGCGTGGGCGGCGTCTATGCAACCCAGGTCCTGCCCTTCGCCGACGTGAAGTCGCTGCCGCTGTTCTACGCCTTCGAAAGCGCGGTGTACGGACGATAACGCCTTCAGAGTCTCGATCGAGGTCTTACATCAGCGGGGAGTTGCTCAAGAAACCGCAGGCTGACGCCGATTCTGGCGAGTGGATCGGCCGACGTGTCCTGCTCGACAAAGAGATGCCTCACGTCGGCGAGAAGCGCGGCCCGGATGATCCGTTCAAAGTCCAGGACGCCTGCACCGACTTCCACCGTCGAGCCGTCCGATGCCAGGTCTTTCAGATGCACGAGCAAGATCCGGTCGCGGCCGTCCTTGAGGTATTGGATCGGATCCTGACCGGCCTTGGCGACCCAGTAGACATCGAGCTCGAGCTTGACGTCGCGCGGGTCGGTTTCCGTCATCAGCAGCTGAAACGGCGTTTTACCGTCGCCGAACGGAACGAACTCGAAGTCATGATTGTGATAGGCAAGCACCAAGCCACGGCTACGGACGGCCTGTCCGACCGTGTTCAGCGTCTGGCAGACCCTCTTCCAATCTTCCGTCGTCTTCCGCTCTTCGGCGTCCACCGACGGGCAGACGAGGTAGTTTACTCCCAGTATTCGGGCCTCTTCGACAACGGCATCAAGGCCTCGCTGGAGCCTGTCGTAGCCTGCATGCATGGACGGTGCGTGCAGTCCATGACGCTTCAAGCTCGCCTGCATGGCTTCCGCCGTGACGCCGGGCAATCCGGCCATCTCGACTTCGCGATAGCCGATGGCGGCAACGCTTCTTAGCGTGCCTTCCAAGTCCGCGCCGAGCGCATCCCTGACGGTGTAGAGCTGCAATCCGGGACGCCACGCTGGCCGTGGCTGGGCAAGAAGATCGCCCGACACGGCGAGCCCCGCGAGCACGGGCAAGAGTGATCTCCTGGTATGCCCAGGAGCTCTCACTGCCTCTCCGTCATGTGCTGATCCGCCTGGCGCTGCGCGTCCGACTGCTGGCTGACGGCGGATGGACCTCCGTAATAGCGGTAGATGTCGCTGTAACCGAAGTCGCCATACTCCTTGTGGCTCTCGTCAATCCGGTGTGTTGGACTGGAAGCTGTCTGCGGATTGCCGCAAGCGGCAACGGTCGCGAGGATGAGGGCTGCAAGCAGGTATTTCGTGCTGCGCATCGATTCGCTCCTTGGCGCCCTGCCCCAAGGAATAGATAGGTACGGTGCCGGCCGTCCGCCACTGTCACCAATGCCGATCGTGGGCGTGCGGCCGCGCCCGGACACTCGCCAGATGGGCCAGGCCCAGGAAGGCCGGTAGCGGATGCACGATGACCGCCGTCGGGATGCGGGCGAGGTAGCTCGACATGCGTCCCTTGGCCTCGAAGCGCTCGCGGAAGGCCGAGCTGCGCAGAAAATCGGTGAAGCGTGGCGCTATGCCGCCGGCGATGAACACACCGCCGCGCGCGCCCAGCGTCAGGGCGACATTGCCGGCGACGCTGCCCAGGAAGGCGCAGAACAGCTCGAGTGCCTCGCGGCTCACCTTGCAATCGTCGGCGAGCGCATGAGCCACGATCTCGCTGCTGTCGCGCTCCGGCACGGTCTCGTCGTCGACCCGGGCGATGGCATGATAGAGCTGCATCAGGCCCGATCCCGAGAGAACTCGCTCGACCGAGACGTGGTGGAACTGCTGGCGCAGCGCCATGATGATGGCGTCCTCGCGCCGGTTCTCACTCGACAACGTTGCATGGCCACCCTCGGTGACCAGGGCGACCTCGGCCTCGCCGGCAAAGGCCATGGCGGCGAGGCCAAAGCCGCTTCCCGGCCCCAGCACTGCCATTGTCCCGCGGTCGCCGGCGCGCGGTGCGCCGAGTGTCACGAGGTGCTCGGCGTGGAGCGCGGGCAGCGCCCAGGCAAGTGCCTCGAAATCGTTCAGCACGACCACGTCCGTCATGGCGAGGCCCTTGGAGATGCGCTCCGAATCGACGATCCAGGCGGCATTCGTCATCGCCACCCTGCCGTGTTCGACCGGACCTGCCGCCGCGATCAGCGCGCGCTTTGGCGTGTGGCCGGCGGCCGGTCCTGACAGGAAGTGGCGCGCCGCCTCGATCGGCGAGGCATAGTCGGCGACCGCATAGGTCTCCGACACGGTAGGCTCCATGCCCTCCAACAGCGCGAACCGGGCGTTGGTGGCGCCGATATCGGCAATCAGGGCGGCAGCGGCGGTCGTCATGAATCGATCCCTCGTTCAGGCCACGGCGGGCCAGCGATAGGGAACATCGGCTGCATCGGCAGGTTTGCGATCCGATTCGTTGGGATCGTTGGGCAGGTCCGAGCAGTTGGCGATGATGGATACGCCCGGCGCCAGGCCCTGTATGCCGTACCACAGCAGCGGCGGAATGGTGAGCAGCGCATAGTCGGCCTCGCCCTCGCCGAGCCGGAACTCCTCGAGGCGTCCCTGGGTCGGGCTGCCGGCACGATCGTCGTAGATCACCACCCGGATCGTTCCCGAGGGCACCGCGTAGTTCAGCGTCTTCTCGCGGTGCCGGTACCAGCCCTTCACCTTGCCCTGGTTCACGCCGGAGAAGTAGATCTCCCCGAAGGCACGGAAGTGCGGGTCGTCGTTGCGAAGCATGTGCATCGTACGGCCGCGCTCGTCGATGAACTGGCGCAGCGGATGACGCACCACCCCGTCAATCACGGCCCGCCGCCTTCCAGTCCTTGCCGTACTTCTCGATCTGCGATTCGGTCAGCGCCGGAATGTCGGCGCCTTCCTGGTAACGGCGATACCACGTCACCGTCTCACCGATCGAATCCGGGTAGTTCCAGGTCGGACTCCAATGCAGGTAATGGTTGGCGCGGTCGCAATTGAGCTGCAACCAATGGTCCTCGTGCGGCGCGTTGGGGTCGCGCTCGATCTTGACCTGGCCGCTGCCCCACAGCCGGATGACATCCTGCACCACCTCGCCGACGTTCTTGTTGGCGCTGTTGTTGGGCCCGAAGTTCCAGCTCTCGCAGAAATCGGCGCCCTTGGCGCCGCCCAGCTGGCGGCCGAGATGCAGGTAGCCGCCGAGCGGCTCCAGCACGTGCTGCCAAGGCCGCGTCGATTCGGGATGATGGATCTCGATCGTCTCCTTCTTGCGCAGGGCGCGGATACAGTCGGGGATGAGCCGGTCCTTGGCCCAGTCGCCGCCGCCGATCACGTTGCCGGCGCGAGTCGAGGCCGCGTTGATGCGCTTGGACTTCGACATGAACGAGGTCCAGTAGGCGGCGTACACCAGCTCGGCGCAGCCTTTCGAGGCGCTATAAGGGTCGCGGCCGCCTAAAATGTCGGTCTCACGGTAGCCCCACTCCCAGTCGACGTTGCGATAGCACTTGTCGGAGGTGATGTAGACCAGGGTGCGCACGCTCTCGGCCTTGAGCACGGCCTCGCAGACATTCACGCCACCCATCACGTTGGTCTCGAAGGTGGCGTGCGGATCGCGGTAGGCCTCGCGCACCAGCGCCTGTGCGGCGAGATGGAAGACGATGTCGGGCTTGGCTTCCGTCATGGCACGCGTCAGGTGATCGCGGTCGCGCACGTCGCCTTCGATATGACGCAGCTTCTTGGCCAATCCGAGCAGCTCGAAGTGGCTCTCGTCGTAGAGCGGCGGCAGGGCGTAGCCCGTCACGTTGGCGCCGAGCTTGAGCAGCCAGGCCGAGAGCCACGAGCCCTTGAAGCCGGTATGGCCGGTCACGAAGACGTTCTTGCCTTGGTAGAAATTTCCAAACATGTGCGAAGCCTCTGGCAGAGCGTTCAGGGAGTCAGGCTGTGGTCGGCGCCGGCGCCTTGAGCTTGGTGTCGAAGCGCCACGGCGCCTGGTTGTCGTCCCACATCTTGTTGAGGTCCTGCACGTCCTTCTTCATGTCCATGCACTTCCAGAAGCCCTCATGGCGATAGGCCATGAGCTGGCCGTCCTTGGCCGCCTGCTCGAGCGGTTCGCGCTCGAGGACCGTGTCGCTCGACTTGATGTATTTGAGGAAATCCGGCTCCATCACGAAGAAGCCGGCATTCACCCAGCCTTCGCTGTCGACCGGCTTCTCACGGAACGCCTTGACCGTGTTGTTCTTGGCGGTCTCGACGACGCCGAACCGCGCCGACGGCCGCGCCAAGGTCATGGTGACGAGCTTGCCGTGGCCGCGATGGAACTCGATCAGCTTGTTGATGTCGATGTTGCTCACCCCATCGCCATAGGTGCACATGAAGGTCTCGTACTTGAGCAATGGCGCCAGCCGCCGCAACCGGCCACCGGTCATGGTGTTGAGCCCGGTGTTCATCAGGGTGACCTTCCAGTCGAGGATCGGGCGATTGATCGTCGACTTCTCGCCGTTCGCCATGTCGATCGTGAAATCGGAGTGCAGCGTGTAGTAGTTCAGGAAGTACGACTTCACGCGGTCTGCCTTGTAGCCCAGCGCCAGCACGAAATCCTTGTAATCATAGTGAGCGTAGATGCTCATGATGTGCATCAGCATGGGGATGCCGCCGATCGGCACCATCGGCTTGGGGATGTCGTCGGTGTATTCCGAGAGACGCGTGCCAAAGCCGCCAGCCAGAATCACAGTCTTCATGTCATGCCCCCTTGGTCAGGTCAGATTGGTCGTCGTTTCTGCAGGCTGAAGACGAGCCAGCTCATGGTCATGAGCGCAAGGGCCACGTAGATCGGCGCCCCCGCGCTCAACCCTTCCAGCCAGCCGCCGAGAAACGAGACGCTGCCGAACGACAGCGAATTTATTGCCGCGGTGATGCCCATCACCTCGCCCTTGGTGTCTTCGGTCGCGGTGTCGGTGAACAGGATGATCAGCGCGCCGTAGCTCACGGCTACGGCCACCGAGATCGGCAGGATCAGGACCCATTGCACCAGCATCGACGGCGCGAAGGCGCTGATGGCGATGAGGATGGACGTGCCGATCAGGCTGCCGCTGGTGATGGCGCGGGTCGAGCAGTACTTGGTGAGCAACGGCATGGCGACAGCGAAGCTCAGGCAGAAGCCCACACCCATCACCGACATGAAATAGCTCGCATCCTTGCCGCTGACCCCGTAGCGATCGAGCAGGAACACCGGGATGAAATAGAAGTAGGCGCCCCACGCCAGCTCCTGCAGCAGGAACACCCAGGACACGTCGCGCAAGGGTCCGGGCTTGGCGAAGGCCGAGCCGAAGCTCTTGAAGCCGCTGATCAGGGACACCGGCGAGGATGCCAGGCGCTGGCGGCGGTCATGGAACAGCAAGGCCAGCATGACGACGTTCACGGCTGCCACGGCTGCCGTCGCATAGAGCGGGGTCAGCAGATTGAACCACGGCAGGATCGCGGTGTCGGACAGGACCCCGCTCAGCGCCGGCCCCAGCACGAAGCCCAGCGAAGAGCAGAGCAGACCCATGCTCAGCCAGAAGTCCTTGCGCTCGGGCCGACAGACATCGACCACGGCGGCCAGCGACACCGCCTGGCTCGCCGCCGTCAAGCCGCCGATGATACGCCCCGCCATCAGCAGCGCAATCGAGCCCCAGGCGAAAGCCGCGGAGATCACCACGTAGCTCGCGGCGATGCCGGTGGCGCAGACCAGCAGGATGGCCTTGCGGCCCAGCCGGTCCGACAGCTGGCCCAGGATCGGCGCGCCGAAGAAGGTCATGATCGGGTAGAGGCCCGTGGCGACGCCGTAGACCAGATGCCGCTGCGTCGCCGACAGGCCCTTCGAGATGCCGGCGTCCGAACCGTCGGCCAGCGCCGACGCGAGCAGCGGCGTCAGCATGGCAAAGCCGATGGCGTCGACTAGGATGAGCAGCAGCAGCGGCGCTGCCGCCGCGAGGGTCGAGGCGGCCGTCGGCTCGACCGTTGCCGCAGCCTTCAGGTCAGTACTTCTTGCCACCGCGACCCTGCCAGTCGCTCAGCTTCTCGGGCTCGACCGACTTCACCGTCGTGTCGTAGACGCCTTCCTTGTATTTCAGATTGCGGACCACGCTGTCGCCGTCGGTCGTGTAGATCGGCGCTTCCTTCTTGTCCTTGAAGTCGTCGGACGAGCGATGGATGACGCCGAGCGGCTGGTGCGGCTGGAAGGGCTCGACGAACCGCTTCGTCGCCTTGTCGAAGAGCGGCAGGCTCTGGTGGCACAGCCAGTTGCAGGTGGCTGGCAGGAACTGGATGTTCTTCTTGTCGGGCTCAGCGAAGTGGAAGAGATCGGGATGCTCGAAGACGGCGAGGTTGAGCGCCGCCTGCTCGATGCAATGGTGATGGCTCTTGGCCAGCGACACGCGAATGTTCTCGGCCCACATCCCCCAGATCGGCGATTCCTTGGGCATGGCGAGCACACCCGCGTTCAGGATGGGATAGTAGCTGTATTTCTTGACGTATTCCTGCCCCCAGGTGCCGCCGTACAGCTCGACGACGAAGTCATGGAATTCGTTGCTCGACGTGTAATTGTTCGTATAGGCGCGATGGATCTCCGGTGTGATGGCAAGAGCCGCACCGTTCTCGGCCGACTTCAGGTACGTCTCCACCGCCGACCAGTCCTGCACCCAGGCATCGGCATCGAGATGCATGTAGATGTCGTAGCCCGGGAAATATTTCGGCAGCAGCGGCTTGGCCAGGATCGCCCTGAAGGGATCGCGCATGCCGCTCTTCTCGGTGAGGCCGTATTCCCATTTCGGCTTGACGATGTTGTTGACGTAGCCGGCGAGCCAGGCGAGCTGCTCGTCGGTCAGGCCGAGGTCGTACAACGAGATATCGATGTCCTTGCTCTGCGGGTTGTCGCGGACCGACAGCACCATGCCTTGCAGGAAGTGGAAATACTCGGCGGATGATGCACTGGCGATGGTGATTCTCTTGCTCAAGGCTGACCTCTTCGACGCTGAAGCGATTCGGGATCGCGCAAGCGGCCGTCTCGCTTTGCAGCCGGAGCGGCCATTTCAAAACCAATGAACTCTGACGAGCAGCTCGTTATGCGTGATTGTGAGTCGCAACTGGGCGAGTGAATCTGCACGTTCGCGAAGTTATTCTTTGCGGCGAAAAAAGGGTAGTGTAAAAAGCGTACGGCGGCGCTGATGAGAGCAGCAAGACAGACCGTCCATAAGTAAACGGGGGATCCGATGATCGACCACGATCGTCAAGAGCGACGCGTAGCTCCAGCGCCTGCTCGTCGCAGCCGCTCCTAGCTTCGTCGTCATCAGCTGGCCACAGCAGGACGCGCATGGTGCGCACGCTGCTGACCTCCCTCCCCTCGCGACTTCGCCGGGCGTTTGGACTGGCGTTCGCCCTGCTGTTGGCCGGCGTTGGCGCCGCCAGTGCCGAGACCATGCGCCGACCGGCCGAGCCTCGGGTGTTCGGCGACATGGAATGGCGCAACAAGCTCTTCGACAAGGGCGTCGACCTCCAACTCGTCTACGTCAGTGAGTCCGCCTACAACCTGGGCGGCGGCACCAAGCAGCTCGTCGACTACACCGACCAGGTCGCGGTCGGCACCACCTTCGATCTCGAGCGCATCGTCGGCCTGAAGGATGCGGTGATCCAGGTCACCTATACCTCGCGCGCCGGCCGCAATCTGGTCGATGATGCCAATCTCGGCACGTTCCAGCTCGTCCAGGAGGTCTGGGGACGCGGACAGGTGGTCCGCCTCACCCAGATGTGGTTCCAGCAGAAGTACTTCGATGACCTGATCAACTGGAAGTTCGGCCGCGTCTCGATGGGCGCCGACTTCGCCACCTTTCCCTGCGACTTCCAGAACCTGACCTTCTGTGGGTCGCAGCCCGGCAACATCGCCGGCGGCTACATCTTCAACTGGCCGATCAGCCAGTGGGGCAGCCGCGTCAAGGTGAACCTCGAAGGCTTCGGCCACTACCAGGTCGGCGTCTACGACCAGAACCAGCAGTATCTGGGCTACGAGAACAAGCTCTGGCCGGTCTGGTACCAGGGCTCGACCGGCGTGCTGGTGCCGGTGGAGATCGCCTGGAATCCCAAGTTCGCCGGCGGCCGGCTCGAAGGCAGCTACAAGTTCGGCGCCTGGTACTCGTCCGGCCAGCAGCCCGATACGATCTACGACTACAACGGCAATCTCATCGCCTTCAGCGGGCTGCAGGCGGCGACGCGCACGGGCATGTACGGCGCCTTTGTCACCTTCCAGCAGCAGATCACGCGCACCGACGAGAACAATCCCAACCGCGGCCTGCGCCTGTTCTTCAACGCCGCCTTCGCCGACACGGTGACCGCGACGACTGACCGGCAGATCGCCGCGGGCTTCTGGTACACTGGCCCCTTCGACGCGCGGCCCAACGATACCGTCGCCTTCGCCGTCGGCACGACCCATCAGAACCAGCGCATCACGCAGGTCGCGATGCTGCAGAATGCCCTCGGGCTCGGGCCGGTGCCGGTCAAGGATTCCGAGTACGTGTTCGAGTTGGACTACACCTTCGTGCCCGTCCCCGGGTTCCAGATCCGCCCGAACCTGCAGTACATCTACAGTCCGGGTGGAAGCGTCATCAACAAGGACGTCTGGGTCTTGGGCCTGAAGACGGTCATCAGCTTCTGAGGTCACGCCCATGGTCTACTTCCTCGCTGGCGTCGCGGCGATTGCCGGGTTTCTGTTCGGCTACGACGAAGGCGTGATCGCGGTCGCCGAGCCGCTGCTGGCGAAGGACTATCCGATGTCGCCGGGGGTGCGCGGCTTCATGACCGCGGCCGTGCCGCTCGGCGCCCTGATCGCCGCGATCTTCGCCGGTCCGATCATCGATCGCTTCGGCCGCCGCCGCGTCCTGATGTTCGCCGCCGCGCTGTTCACTACCGGCGCCATCATCGCCGGCCTCATCACCGCGATCTGGATGCTGGTCGCCGCCCGCCTCGTGCTCGGCGTTGCCATCGGCCTCGCGGCGGTCGGCGCGCCGCTCTACATCTCCGAGACCGCCCCGATCAAGAAGCGCGGCGCCATGGTCTCGACCTATCAGCTTGCGATCACCATCGGCATTCTCATCTCCTATCTCACCGGCCTTGTGATCACCGGCAACGGCATGTGGCGCCACATGTTCGGCCTCGGCGCGGTACCAGGACTGTTGTTCCTGTTCGGCCTCGCCTTCCTGCCGGAATCGCCGCGCTGGCTGATCCTGAAGGGTCACGCCGACCAGGCGCGGGCGAGCCTGCGCCGCCTGCGCGACGCGCGCTGGGACGTCGACGGCGAATTGCAGGAGATGGTGGCGATGGCCAAGGCCGAAGCCGGCCGGGGCGTCGGCTATACTGCCCTGCTCGAACCGCGGATCCGGCCGGCCGTGATCGTGGCGGTCGGCCTGTTCTTCCTGCAGCAGCTGAGCGGCATCAACGCCGTCATCTACTACGCGCCGGAGATCTTCAATCACGCCGGCTTCGCCAGCGGCGAGACGCGCATCCTCGCCACCGTCGGCATCGGCACGGTGAACTTCGCCACGACCATCCTGGCGATGTTCCTGATCGACCGGCTGGGCCGCCGGCCGCTGCTGGTGCTGGGCTTTGCAGGCGCGGCCGCGACCATGCTGATCATCGCCCTCGCCGTCACCAATCCGACCCTGGTGCCGTCGTGGCTGGTGATTGCGATGCTGATGTTCTACATTGCCTCCTTCGCGATCGCCATCGGCCCCCTGCCGCACGTCATGATGTCGGAGATCTTCCCGCTGCGGGTGCGCGGCCCGGGCATGAGCGCGGCGTCGATCAGCAACTGGGGTTTCAACTTCGTGGTGGTCTTCGCCTTCCCGCTGATGCTGGCCGGCCCTGGCCTCGCCTTCACCTTCACGGTGTTCGCGGTGATCTGCCTCGGCGGCATCGTCTTCACGCTGCTGCGGGTCCCCGAAACCACCGGCTATTCGCTCGAGGCCATCGAGACGTACCTCGGCTCGGGCAAGCCGCTGGGGGCGTTGCGCCGGGAAGCCGCTGTCGGCGCAGCGGTCGTCACGCAGAAGTGAGGGAAGCACCCATGGCCGATGTGCAGCACCTTACGCTCGCGATCGATATCGGCGGGACCGGGCTGAAGGCGTCCGTCATCGACGAAGCGGGCCAGATGCTCACCGACCGCGTACGTCTGCCGACGCCGGTTGGCGCGCCGCCGCAACAGATCGTCGAGACCCTGGCCGGCATGGTGGCGCCGCTCGGCGCCTTTGACCGCGTGTCGGTCGGCTTTCCCGGCGTCGTGCGTAACGGTCGGGTTCTGACTGCAGCGAACCTCGGCAACGACAAGTGGACGGGATTCGCGCTCGCTCAGGCGCTGGAGGCAGCCCTGGCAAAGCCCGTGCGGGTCGCCAACGACGCCGATCTGCAGGGACTGGCCGTGATCACCGGCAAGGGTGTCGAGATGGTCATCACGTTGGGCACCGGTTTCGGGACGGGGCTCTATTCCGAGGGGCGGTTGGCGCCGCATCTGGAGATTGCCCACCACCCCTTCCGCCATGGCGAGACGTACGACCAGCAACTCGGCAACGCCACGCGCAAGCAGATCGGCAGCGTGCGCTGGAACAACCGGGTCAAGAGGGCGATCGGCAACATGCGGCGGCTGACCAACTTCGATCATCTGTTCATCGGCGGCGGCAACGCCAAGAAGATCGACTTCGCGCTCGAGCCGGATGTCACCATCATCTCGAACGAGGCCGGCATGGAGGGCGGTGTCGCCCTCTGGCGGGATTGACGCTGCTACGGGGCAAGCCCGAACAGTTCCGTCTCCTCGCGCACGCCACGCAGCCGATGGCGGCCAAGCGACACCAGTTCCCGTTGGCTGCCCTCGGCGGCGCGGGCGAAGGACTGCGACACCAGAAGATGGCGGCCAAGTTCGTCGCACAGGCGCTCGATGCGCGAGGCCTCGTTGACGGCGGGGCCGATCACCGTGAAGTCGAGCCGCGCGTCCGCACCGACGTTGCCGTAGTTCACGTTGCCGACATGCAGCGCGATGTCGAGATCGGGCGTTGGCAACGACCGGGCGCTCCGCGTCTCGGCCAGGTTCGCCATCAGCGCCAGCGCTTCCTTGGCCGCGGCGAGCGCCGCCGCGCAGGTCTCGGCGCGCGGCCTGTCCTCGATCCGGAAGATGGCCAAAAGTCCGTCACCCAGGAATTTCAGGACCTCGCCACCGCGCGCCACGACCGGCCGCACCATGCAGTCGAAGCAATCGTCGAGCAGCCCGATCAGGTCGCGGCCCGGCAGCGTGTCGGCAAGGGTGGTGAAGCCGCGCAGGTCGGTGAAGAACAGCACGGCCTCCACGCCCTGGACTTCGCCGCGTTGGACCGTACCTGCCAGGATGCGGGTCGCCGGATCCCGGCCGAGATAAGCGGCTAAAAGTCCTTCGTGAACCAGGGGCATGGTCGTGGCCTTGGCCGCGAGCGCAAACACCGGCAACACCTCGCGCAGCATAGCGATATGGCCATCGGTAAAGCCGCCCGGCCGGTCGGTGGTGAGCGAGCAGACCAGCCACAGCTCGTCGAGGCGCTCGGGATCGGCCGGCCCGCCGATCTGCGGCAAGAGCGCGCCGAAGGGGAAGACGCGGCCCAGCCAATCGGTCAGGCCGGCCGCGCGCAGCTCCTCGAACAGCGGCACCTCGTGCTCAGGCTTGGGCGAGGTGAGGTCGTAGCGCCGCTCGGCGATGCCGTGCCGCAGCATAGGGTCGAACGGGCTCTGGCGAAGGATGGGCGCATCGATATCGACATGACGGAACTCAAAGCGCGTGGCGAGGCCCATCGCCCGATCCCAGATCAGGCTGCGCACACGCACCATGGGATGCAGCGTGTTCGTGCCGGCAAAGACACGCGCTACCGGCACGTCGGCCTCGTTCAGGCGGCGCGCGAAGCCGTCGACGATGTCGTCGAGCGACAGGCTGCGCAGCCCGGCATCGGCCAGCCAGTCGGTGACGGCAGCGAGCTTCAACCGGCCCCTATGCCTTGACGCGGTTGCTGGCGCGGCAGCGGCATTTGTCGATCTGGTGCAGCTCGACCATGTTGCCGCAGGGATCGTTCATGAAGAGCTGCGTGGAATCGGGACTGACGAGGCCTTCAATCACCCAGTATTTCACACCGAGACGGTCGAGCTCGGCGCGGGTCTCGACGACGCTCTTCACCGCATAAGCAACGTGCGGCCGCGTCGGATCCTGGCCCGGCCCCTTGGCCACCGGCGAGGGCTGCTTGCCGCCGATCAGGTGGATCTGGCCGACCTCGCCGACATTCACCCAGGCGCCCGGAATGCCGGGAATGGTCGGACGGCCGCTGTCGCACTGCAGCCCGAGGACGTCGGCATAGAAATCCTGCGTGGCCTTCAGCAGGTTGGCGTCGTCGTCGACGCGGACGCCGGTGTGATGGATTTCCAGAATCTCGACCGCCATAAGCTTCCTCCTCCAGTCTTGAGCACACTATTTGTCATCGAACCGACAAAAATCAAAGGGTTCGTCGCAAGTAGTCGCATTTGAAGAGCGACAAACGCGCCGCCATCCGGATCGGATGTCACGGACCGTCATCCTCTACCGTAGGTTGCATTCTCCGCACCAACTCGCTAAGCTCGCAGGATCGACTCGAGACAGGAGATAGCCATGTCGACCGATGCGCTGTCAGACATCCAGACTCTCATTGATAACTATGTATACTTGGTCAACGAGATGAACCCGGGCGTTCAGGTCGGCGTTGTCGTCGGCGCCATTACGCCGGACAATACGAGCGGCAGCATCGTCTGTTCGGGCGCGCCATTGAAGAGTCAAGGCGGCGGCACGATCACGCTCAGCAGCGCGACGCCCTTCGAGATCGGTTCCGTCTCAAAACTGTTCACTGTCGGCATCTATGATATGCTGCAAACCGAGCCGAATCTCGGCGGCACGCTCTCCGAAAAGCTCCCCCTGAAAGTGAGCGGCACCGTCGGGTCGATTCCGATCCAGTGCCTTGCGGCCTATGCGTCCGGCTTTCCCCAGGACAATGGCGATTGCCCGTGCCACGTAAACCCCATCTCGGGCAAGACGACAGAGACCCTCGACGCGTTGTTCAAGTTTCTCGTCGGCTACGACACGATGGCGTATCCGACGGGGACGATGTACTCGTACTCGAACCTCGCCGTGTCGCTGCTGTCGATGGCGGCCTTGGGTCTCGACAACACCGATACCAATGCATTCGGAAACGCCTACAACACCCAGCTGATCAAGTACTGTCAGACTTACGTCGGGACAGACAAAGGATCGCCGCCCACCACGCTGGTCTATAACCAGGCCGACATAGGCTCCCTGCCGATCGGCTACGACAGCAATTTCAAGCAGTGGACGCTTCCACCCTGCAGCATTGTCGAATACGGCTCCGGCGGCATTGTCAGCTGCGGCAACGACATGCTCACGTTTCTGTCCTATGCCATGTCGCCGAACTATCCGGTGTACTTCCAGGAATACCGGTGGCAGAACCCCGCCTACTGCCTCAAGAACAACCCGCCAGGACCGATCAACGGCTACGGATGGTTCCTCTACGACCGGACGATCAAGGGCCAGACGATGCGTATGGTATCGAAGGACGGCGGCGTCCCTGGATTCTCGTCCTGGATCGGGCTGGAGCAGAGACCTTCTCCGGACGCCGCTTCCCCGCGTGGGCTCTTTGTTCTGACAAACGGGCCGCAAGCGACCCAGCTGGGCGCGCATGCCTTCGAATGCCTCGTCCCACCGACGTCGACGACAACCAAGACCCTCGAGTTCCCGGTCTTCTCGGGCAATCCGGCAGCGCGTTGACCGGCCGGCCTCAAGCCGGAGGTGGCACCATCGTTCCCTTGGGCAAGGCTGCGCAATGATCGTAGATCGCCGACGGGCGCGTGAACCAGACCTTGTCCTTCTGCGGGTGGTTGACGATGTGCTGCAACGCCTCGCGCAGCATCCGCAGGCGATAGGGCTGGCCCACGATCATGGTGTGGAGCGCAATGCCGCATACCAGCGGCTGCCTGGCCGACTGGCGCAGCAGCTCCTCGAACTGGCCGATGATGAAGTCGCGGAACTGCTCGGGCGTGTGATGCCGCACCAGGATCTGCGGGCTGTCGTTGATCTCGATGGGATAGGGCACGCTCATCATCGGGCCCGACCGGGTTTTTAGCCACAGCGGCTGGTCGTCAGCCGGCCAGTCCATCAGGAAGTCGAAGCCGGTCTCTTTGAGAAGGTCGGGCGTGTGATGGCTGGAGCTCATCCACGGCGCCATCCAGCCGCGCGGCCGCTTGCCGGAGGCCTTCTCGATGGCGTCACGCACTTCCTCGAGGAAACGCCTCTCGTCGGCCTCCCACATCTGGCCATGACGCTCCGCGTTGGTGCGGCCGTGGCCGATGAACTCGTCGCCGCGCGCCTTGAGGGCGGCCACGATCTGCGGCGCATAGTCGAACACCGTGGTGTTGATCAGGTGAGCCGCCGGCAGGTTGAGCTCGTCGAACAGTTCCAGGCAGCGCCATACGCCGACCCGGTTGCCGTAGTCGCGCCAGGCGAAGGTGCGCGGATCGGGCGGCGTGCCGGCCACCGTCAACAGATGCCCGTCACCGGCGCCGAAGGCGAAGTGCTCGATGTTGAGGCCGAGATAGACCGCGAGTCGCTTGCCGTCCGGCCACGAATAGTCCTTGCGCTCGGTGATCGGCGAATAGCTGTAGCGGTTGTGATAGGGCAGACGGAGCATTTGAACGGATCCTTGCTTCGAGCTCATTGGACCGCGGGCCTCCAGGCCCGCTCATGATCATGAGCGGGCCTGGAGGCCCGCGGT